>Ga0207693_10000013_pt1 | contig 154365 bp, 144 predicted proteins | sample LARL81metaG_FD_184347 | JGI IMG/M metagenome (GOLD analysis project Ga0207693, IMG submission 184347) | Corn, switchgrass and miscanthus rhizosphere microbial communities from Kellogg Biological Station, Michigan, USA - LAR L8-1 metaG... | ecosystem: Host-associated > Plants > Roots >...
TTCGCGAAGGGCGCGCAGGTTCTCGCGCTCCTTGCGTTCCTCGTCCGAGTAGAAGCGCGCCTTCTCGAACTCGTGGTTCGCGATGGCGTTCTCCATACGATGGACGATGAACTTAATGCGCTTTTGGACTTCGGTGATCTCTTCCGGCAGCGAAGTCTGGCGCAGTTTTACGCGCGCTCCGGCTTCGTCGATCAAATCGATTGCCTTATCCGGCAGGAAGCGATCCGGAATGTAGCGGTTCGAATGCGACACTGCAAAGCTGATTGAATCGTCGGTGTAAGTTACGGCGTGGAACTTTTCGTACCGGTCCTTGATCCCAAACAGAATTTTGGTGGCATTGACTTCGTCGGGCGGCGGAACTTTTACCGCCTGAAAACGCCGTTCCAGTGAGCGATCTTTTTCAATCGATTTGCGATACTCGCCGGGTGTGGTGGCCCCGATGCATTGAATTTCGCCCCGCGATAGCGCCGGCTTGAGAATATTGGCGGCATCAAGCGAACCTTCCGCCGAGCCCGCGCCCACCAAAGTGTGCAACTCGTCGATGAAGATGATGGAGTTCTGCGATTCCATCAACTCTTTCATGATGGTCTTCAGACGCTCTTCAAACTGGCCACGATACTTGGTGCCGGCGACGATCAGGGAAAGGTCCAATCCCAGAATGCGCTTGTCAGCCAGGAACGATGGAACCTCGCCGTCCGCGATACGCTGCGCCAGGCCCTCCACGATTGCGGTCTTGCCGACGCCGGGTTCGCCGATCAGGACCGGATTGTTCTTGGTCCGCCGGCAGAGAATCTGAACCACGCGTTCTAATTCGCCTTCTCGCCCCACCAGAGGATCTAGCTGATTGTCCATCGCAGCCTGCGTCAGGTCGCGGGAAAACTCACTGAGCAAGGACGACTCGCGCTGCCTTTGGGGCTGCGACTTCTCCTGGCTGCTGCGGGCTAATTCCTCACGAATGGTGGACAGCCGCAAACCACGCTCGTGCAGGATCTCGGCGGCAAAGCACTTCTCTTCTCTTAATAATCCCAACAGCAGGTGTTCGGTCCCAATGTGCTTATGCGAGAGCCTCTCCGCTTCTTCCGCTGCGTAGGCCAAGACTCGCTTGCACTCATTACTTAGAGGAAGATCAACTGATGTTGAAACCTTTTCCCGAATGGTGGTGTGCCCTTCGATCTGCTTTCGAATGGACTCGACTGAGGCATGCGAGCGCAAGAACCGGTTGGTCAGGGCTTTGTCTTCGCGCAGAAGTCCCAGCAACAAATGTTCGGTTTCTATATAAGGCGAACCAAACTGGCTGGCTTCATAGCGCGCGAAAAAGATAACGCGCCTTGCTTTTTCCGTATAACGTTCAAACATAAAGCCCTACCCTCTTGGCTTCCTTGGAGAGACGGGTGATTCTGTTCGTGTCCGCCCCTGGGAAAACCATTGGCCCCAAGATCATTATGCAATCAAGCTTCCAACACGTCTATGGCACATAAGCGCCGTTTATCAATCTTTAGTTTCATTCCCACGCTGTTACGAAAGAAACTTAATTCGTTCCACATAATTGCATATGTTACAAATGTTTCGCGACTGTTCCCATTCGGTCACTCTGCCCGGGACTCTGGTTAATTTCCGTCACTCGACTACCCCGAAAGTGTCTGCGGTTCTACTTCCTCGATCCGGCCGCGCTGCAATCGCAGCACCCTATGGCAGCGGCGGGCGAAGGCAAAATTATGGGTGGCAATGAGAGAGGTCAGTTGGTGGTCGCGATGTAACCGGTCGATCAATTCAAAAACCGAGTCCGCTGTGCGGCTATCGAGGTCTCCGGTGGGCTCATCTGCCAGCAAGACCTTGGGCCCTGTAATTAGAGCTCTAGCCAAGGCTACTCTTTGCTGTTCACCGCCGGAAAGTTCACCCGCACGGTGATGCGAGCGTTGCTCCAAACCCACCTCATGCAGCCATCGCAAAGCTTCTTCCTCTGCTTTCCGCTGGGCGACACCCCGCAGCAGCAAAGGCATGGCCACGTTCTCCAGCGCCGTAAACTCCGGCAACAGGTAGTGGAACTGCCAAACGAAACCGAGTTCATGATTGCGGAACCCGGCTGCGTCATCTTCTGAGAGCGAACTCACTTGCAGGTGCGCGCAGTATACGTTACCAGAAGAAGCCCTATCAAGAGCGCCCAGGATGTGTAACAAGGTACTCTTGCCCGAGCCCGACTCGCCTACAATTGCCAGTAATTCGCCTTTAGCCACCTGGAAGGATAAGTTTTCAAAGAGCACCAGATCCGACTCGCCTGAACGGAAAACCTTCTTGAGGTTCTCCACACGCAAGATCATTTCCCGTTCAATTAGATGCAAAAGACAGGCTCCTCGGCTCAATGGGGACGCTTCCGGGCCCCTGTACATGCGTTGCCGGTCCATCTAACCGGAAAATTTCCAGTCGACTAGCTTGCAAATTTATTCCGGGTCAGGCAACCCCATTAAAACATGAATTCTTCCAGGACAGTCCTTCACGCATCGGAACGCCCTATTCAGAAACTCTATTCCCAGCGAGGGGCAAACACGACATGACTACAGTCACTTGGCTTAGGAAGAAAATACATCATTCGTACCGTAAGGCTTCGGCAGGCAGGATGCGGGCCGCGGACCACGATGGATATATCGTGGCGATCAGGGAAATCCCGATAGCCACCAAGGCCACCAGGACGCCATCACTGGCTCGAGGAGCAAAGGGCACATAATCAATGGAGTAGACCTCAGGCGCGAGGGACAACAAATGATAATGCCCTCCCACCCAGGAGAGCGCGTAGCCCAAGGTTAAGCCGACCGCCGTCCCCACCATACCGATGAGCAGACCTTGTGTGATAAACAGGCGACGTATCTGAGACTTTTGGGTTCCCATCGACATCAGCACCGCAATATCGCGGGTCTTCTCCATCACCATCATGGTCAGCGAGATCAGGATATTCAGGGCAGCCACAAAAACGATCAGGCCGATGGTGATAAATGTCACGAGCCGCTCCAGCCGAAGCGCGCGGAACAAGGCCTTGTTTTGCTCCATCCAGTTCGTGGCCATGAACCCCTTTCCCGCGGCTTGTTCCAGGTCTTGGGAAACTTGAGCGGCTTGGTAAATGTCATCTATCTTGAACTCCAGCACAGTTATTTGATCGCCCAAACCTTCGAGTTGCTGAGTATCTGGTAGCCGGGTGAACGCCCAGGAGCTGTCGTAGTCAAAAAATCCGGAATTGAAAATTCCCACGACACGGAAGCGAATGTATTTTGGCACTAGCCCAAATGGGGTAAGTTCCCCCTGCGGACTGGTTACGAGCACAATTGAGTTCAGCGTCACGCCAAGATCCTCAGCAATATCCTTGCCGAGAACAATCGGCGGCATCGACGCTGCGCGCTCCTGAACCGACCTCATCGAGTCTGCTGCGGTGGCGCTGGAACTGGAAGTTAACACGCCTGCGGTTGCCTCCGTTTGCGTCCCTTCTTGTCCCATGCGAAGTGCATTTTTTTCGGCGCCCTTCACCTCGTTCAAGGGATCCATCGAACCAATCTTCACAGTATTGAGCATGTCACTGACTTTGCTCTCGTAGGCAGGGATTATGCCTTTCAGCACAGCACCGCGCGCCCTAGGTCCCCTGGAAATCAAGACCTGTTCGTAAATCGCGGGGGCGGCCGCTACCACGTGAGGCTGTTTTGCGAGACGATCCATCAAAGGACGCCAGTCCTTGATCCCATCACTCTCAACCCGCAAAATATTGATGTGCGAAGTCGATCCCAATAAACGATCCTGCAAATCCTGACGAAAGCCATTATTGATCGCGAGTGCAACAACCAGGGACGCAACTCCGGCGGCCACACCCGCAATAGAAATCCCAGTGATAACGCCAATCACTGCCTGACGCCTTTTGGCGCGCAGGTAGCGAGTCGCTATGAAAAGTTCGAAGCGCATGCGGAGAAGCTGTTCGCTGTAAGCCAAAGCGATTATAGCGAGAGATCGGTGTGGTAAGGCGCCTCGCTCGCTGCCGCTCACCTGCTTTAGACTCACTTGCTTAATATCTTGGGAAGAATTGCCGGCACTCTCGATCGATAATCGCGGTATTCCTCACCGAATCGCTGCTCGAGCTCGCGGTCCTCCAAACGGATCATGATGGCCCCGATGACCAGCGCGAATGTCGTCAGGGCGTAGCACACTGCTAAACCCGTACCCACACTCCACGCCACCATCTCGCAGAAGTGTCCCAGATAAACGGGGTGGCGAACGTAGGCGCGGATTCCGGAGATAGCGAGTTTCTGTTCTCTATGCCCAAGTGTCACTTCCGGTAGTCCACCTAATTGGACCGCGCTGAATCCGGTTCCAGAACGACGATAAATCCATGCTCCAATGGCAAAAAGGACGGCAGCAGGAATCCAGGTCCACCACGAGTCGTATAACAGTAAGTCCCGCCAGGGAGAGGCGATCAAGCCGAGGAGAACCCACATTCCAACCCAAATTGGCACCAGCACCCGGTAGGGCGACGTCCGGCGTGAACGCCAGTAGTTTGTCCACGGATGAATCATCAGCCAGAACGAAGGGATGGTCGCATATACCACGCACGCCACCCATCCGATCCTATGGAGAACCGTCAACATGAACCAGTGATTCCAGTGTAGCTAGAAGCAAGTCGTCAGGTCGTCAGTTGGTGTTTGGGGCCCCAGAGGGCGACAAATGCCTCGCGGAAAAAAATTCCCCGCCGAAGACTGACGACTGAATCCTGACGACTGACAACTTTTATGTCACATTAGAGCAGGATGGCTGAAACTGTCGAAACCAGGATTCCCGGTGGCATCGCTTTCACCTATCCGGATTTCACGATCTATCAAGTGGCGCGATTCTTCATCGTTGCCGCATTGGAGATGCAGTCGGTTGCGGTGGGATGGCAGGTTTATGAGATCACGAAGCGCCCGCTCGATCTTGGCCTGATCGGTCTCGCTCAGTTCTTGCCGGGGGTACTCCTGTTTTTAGTCTCAGGACACGTGGCAGACCGTTTCGACCGGCGCAAGCTGGTTACGCTTTGTTACGTCGGCTTCGCGATAAGCTCAGGCCTGCTTTGGATCATCGCATGGCGAGCCAGCCATTCGGTTCATTTGATTTATGCAGTCGTCGTACTGATTGGTGTAGTCCGCGCCTTCAACGCTCCCGTAAGCAGAGCCCTTCTGCCGCAACTGGTGACGGGAGAACATTTTCCTAACGCGGTGGCGTGGAACGCCAGCATTTTTCAGGCGGCGACTATTCTTGGTCCATCAATTGGCGGATTTCTCTACGCATTCTCCCGCGGCCCGTCGGTCGTGTATTTGACGGCTACCGTCACCGCGATAGCGGCAGTAGCTTTCACCTTGAGAATTACTTTGCAGACTCAGGTCCGGGCACGCGAGCCGGTCAATTGGACCACGGTGCTGGCTGGCTTCCGCTACATCTGGGACCACAAGCTCGTGCTGGGCTCCATCTCGCTGGATATGTTTGCCGTCCTGCTGGGCGGTGCGGTGGCCCTCCTGCCCGTCTACGCCAGGGAAATTCTCAAGACCGGGCCGTGGGGCCTGGGACTTCTGCGCAGCGCCCCGGGCGTGGGGGCCGCGGCCATGGCAATTTTGGTGGCTCATCGCCCCTTGCGCCGCCGCGCCGGGTTGACCATGTTGTGGTGCGTGGCTGGATTCGGAATTTGCACGATCATCTTCGGCCTTTCGCGGAGTCTGGTACTCTCACTGGTGTCCCTACTCCTGCTGGGCGCTACGGATATGGTCAGTGTGATCGTGCGATCCATCCTGGTACAGCTGGCAACGCCGGACGAAATGCGCGGACGAGTAAACGCAGTGGACATGATTTTCATTGGAGTCTCCAATGAGCTGGGACAATTTGAGTCTGGTCTGACCGCCCACTGGTTTGGCACGGTGCCCGCGGTGGTTCTTGGTGGATTAGGAACGCTGGTAGTGATCGGAGTCTGGGCGTGGATTTTTCCGGAACTGCGAAAGGCTGATCAGATCAATTAGATCGAAAAACAGCCGAGGGCGGATGTTCCGACGTTTTACTTGCCCAGAATCACCGTCTTCGCCGAGCTCATGTTATCGAACCAATCGTATAGACGGACCACCACCACATGCTCCAGCTGCGGCGCCGCGGATTTCATGGCTGCCGGCACTTTCACGCGAAAATCGTAATTCGCGGTCTTCGAATCTGAGAGCTGACCGGCCGGTTCCAGGTATTGCCACTCGCCCGCATCCACCGAGTATTCGGCGCGCTTGATATTGGAAAAACCGTCGGCGCCGTGAAAGGCGACGTGTATTTCGTCGCCTTCCAAAGAGGCCTTGAGGTCATCAATACGCGGAGGGGTAGTGTCAACTTCGAACCGCGCACTGACCCTTGTGGAGGTCAGTGCCTGACCGGGTGAGTGCGATGGCGCATCGGAAGCCTGAACCTCAATCGTGTATCCGCCGTCCGGAAGCAATGAGGCGTCAAAAGAATAAGATTTGTCAGTGAGATTATCTTTCAGAAGCAACCAGCGAGATTCCCCATCGCCACGAAAGTAAACCGCATAAATCATCTGGTCGTCGTTGTCGTCGTGAACCGCCCACTTAACGCCGATGGAATCGCGGTCGCGCGTGCTGGCAGGCGCCGCGTCAAAACGTAAGCCACCGCTGGCGGCTGCCGTGTTGTCAGGTGGCCCAGGCGTTTTGGGCAGCGACTGGTAGCGCACGCCAACTTGCACGGTCACGTCGTCAAAATCGGGGGCGACATTTTTCGGCAGATAGTTCAGCAACACACTGTCCACGGTGGGCATGGTCGTACCCGCGTGTAGGACGGCCTTCCATTGCGCGAAGCGGGCCGGCGGCACGCTCAAGAGCGGATCTTTTTGCAGATCAACTGGCTCCCATGGACTCCAGTTGCGGTCAGGATTATCCACGTTGCCGCTGCGACCGAATAGGTCGACTTTGCCGGTACCGCGAAATTGTGCACGGCCCCAACGGGAGAAAACCTTGGCGTCAAAAACATCACTCTCATAAGTGCCTTCGGATGCAGGCACGCCTCCCAACAAGAACAACTTGCCGAGATTGCTGGTCGAAGCGTAGAGCCCGCCCCCGGGCGCTTCGGCGAACGCTGTGACCTGCGATGCACTGGCCTTTAGCAGATCGACGAACTGGTCTTCTCCCGTGATGGCGAAAATGTGACCGCGATTTCCCGTTCCCGCCAGCAACCGCCCGTTGCGGTCGAACGCCAAGGCGTATACCAAATCCTGCGACGAGTTCCAGATTCGAGCTGGGGACCCGTCGGGCGCAATGCGATAGATCTCGGACCCGCCCGTCGCACCGGCACCGGAAAACGGAATCCCACTCGACCCTCCAGAACCAGCCGACACCGCGTTCAGAATCACCATGCCTGACGGCCCTGGTCCGGCAGTGGTGGTCGTTGTGGGAAGTGGAACGGCAGAGGATGGGAAGATCGTCGGACCGCTGCCGGCTCGTTTTTCGCCGCCTCCGGCCGCATAAATGTTTCCTGCCTTGTCGATTGCGAGCGCGGTAATTTCCTTCTTTGGTGCGCTGTATAGTACAAATCCTTTGCCGTCCGGCTTGATCCGATAGACCAAACCGCTGCCATCGGAACCGGCGATTACGTCACCGTCGCTATCGACGGCTAAAACGCGGATGTGGGCTTCGTCAGTTTTGAAAAAAACCGCGTGTTCTCCTTTGGGAGTGACACGGAAGATTTCCCCATGATCACCTGTGGCGACATAGAGATTCCCGGCGTTGTCGAAAACCATGTCCCAGATATATTTCGTTCCAGGATCAAAAAATACCGACGCCGAGAACTCACTCGTGGATTTAGGTTTGTCCGCTTCAACCTTTCCCTTCGCCGCCGGCGCAGGGCTCGGCGATCCACCAGTTACATGCTGGATGCGATACACCTTGCCATCTGGATTCGTGGCCGCGTACAGGACGCCGTTCTTGTCGATGGCCAACGCCTGGACTTGCAATTCTTGGGCCTCAAAAATCGTACTGGACTGCCCCTGGGGCGTGATCCGATACACGCGAGCCGGCGCGCCGGTAGCCGCAAAAAGATTTCCGCCTTGATCGGCGGCGATTGACCAGATATAGGTCGAGGGCGTGGTCGAAAGCGCCTTGACGGCAGGGGCCAATTCGAGTCCTCCGGTACTTCGAATCGCGACGCCGGACGCCGTGCCTTTACTCAACTCGTCAAACTTGGATTGCTCCCACGTGCGTGTGCCTTCGCCAACAACCAATTCGGCTGCCGCGATCAAGAACAAAAAGTAAAAGAAGAGGAAAAGAGATCGTTCACGCAGACGGATTGCCAAGTTCATACCTCATAGCCAGTCTTTAAGCGGAGATTTTAGGTTATCACGGTGGGGGGAGCGGACGTCCTCGCCCGCCTTTGGGATCGGCCTTTTAACTTAGGTTGGTCTGAATCAAATCGGGTTTGGCAAGACCCGTTTGGATCGCTTGCGTTAGGCAATCTAAAAGCAAAGCCTGGTCAAGCAGCGGGCCAAGGGGCGCCCCCACACGCTTACTTGATCGTTATGGTCAATACCTGTGCGCCCGAAACTACATAATCCAAGGGTGCGGTGGCGGCTTCATTCACCGAGGACTCGTTCTGTACGACCATTTCCTGGGTTCCGCGCATGCCGTCCATCACATTCATGATCGAAAGCGGTAGCGTAGGCATGACCTTATCTGCAACCGTCGCCTCTGGATCTGCCTCAAGCAGTGATACGAAAACGCGGTTGTTAACGTGCTGTTTGTTCAACATAGCGATGGTCGATGCCAGATCGAGCTTGCGGCCCAAAGCAGGCATGCCATGGCGAACCCGGTCAAGGGTTTCGCCGTCACTGACCAGGATGCGCAGCGGCCCTTTGGAGGTCGACGTCGGAATGTGGATGGGAATCTGTTGCAGCATCAATTCGCCGCGATAAGGTCGGAGAAGCGTTTCGATCGTAATTTCATCACCCGGACGCGCTTCAATCACGTCGGTGCGCGCTCCTTCCAGTCGAGCCCACCGGCGTTCGCGAACCAGATCAAAATCAAGCTGCACACCATGGATGTTGGGCGCATTGTAAGGATTGTCGTATATCCGGCTGAATCTCTCGCCTAGAGACATCGCTGCCATGACTGCGGCGGGCTGCCCCCCATCTGACGGGGCAAACATATTTTGTACCGAAACGTCCGGATATCCATTCACGCTAATGCGGCCATTCATCCGGTAGGTGGTGTCTTCTCCGTATTCGTTCACTCCATGGAGCGCGTTGAACACTGTCGCCATCATTGCCAACGGACTGAGATTCGCGTTGTTCAGTACCTCATAGTGGAATTGCTTGTTGCCCGCCGTACTGTGGATGTTCAGCGTGACCGGGATCATCTCCGGTTCCTTGCCAAACTCTCCCATGATTCCGGTATGACGATCCTGGACGAATGCGCCCACCGATTCGGTAGCATTCACAATTTTGAAAGCGTTGAGCGGCGAAGGCAGCGTGGCCAACACTTCGGCCTTTGTCATCGGAAGATCGACCATGCCGAACTGAAGCAGCGGATGTCCGCAAGCCAGAAGGTGCTGGGAATCCATGTAAGTGACCGTGCAGGTCGCAGCGATGTCCATGTCTCCGCGAACCAGAATGGCACTAACCGCTGAGCCCGGTTCCAGAGGTTCAGGCTGTTTTTTGTCGCTGACCGAGCCAACTCCCAGTACCGGCACAATACCCGCTTTGGCGAACTGCGGAGCAAAACGTTCCATGGCGTCCTGCGAGAATCCGCTAAACACCAGCGGCGTTTCTATCGGCTTGAGATAGTTGGCATAATCTTTGGAAACGATCGAATCGGGCGACAGCTCCCCGATGCCGGGACCTGACGTTTTGTTCGGAGCGGTGGCTCCGGTCTTGGCGCTCACGGGCATGTTCCCCGCGGTGCGGTCCATTGCGTTGATCTCCAACATTTCCGCGATGGGAGTTACGCCTGCAATCGGTTCTTTCGAAAACTCGCCAATTCGGAAAGCCAATGCACCCGCAAGTTTTCCGTTCAAATACACCGGACTGCCACTCATTCCCGCAACCACGCCAGTGTATTGCGCCTTTTCCCCCGAGAGGCGCACCAGAATGATATCGCCCTTGGGACCATTGGCATTTCTCAAAATCCCCAGCACTTCCACTCCCATGGAGTCTGGCTTGGTCCCTTGAAATACCGTAAACGCGACGCCGAGCATGCCAGCGTGGATCTCATTAACCGGGATGGTCTCGATTGATTTCGGTACTTGGGCTGGCAGCAGAAAAGAGGACGAAAAGAAGAACGCGATAATACTGAAGAAAAACGTACGTCTCATGAAGTTGACCTAAAGTTTGTAAATCCAAGCCTACGAAAAAGCTCGACAACAGGGAGTGCCGAGTATTGCTTATCTGAATCTGTTCCTTCACGATTGGATCCGAATACCGGACAGGAGAGGAACAACGCTAAAGCCAAGGCCGGAGAAACATCCCAATCGCGAAGCCTTGCGTCTATACTAGCATAAGGCTTTATCGAGGAATTTCATGTTCCCCTCTCAGCAGATCAGCAATACAAAGCTGGCGCGTTGGCCATCGCTTTCTCCGTGGCATCTGACTATCTCATTGAGCATATTGGCTTTACTTCTCACCTCTACGATGCCTGTGATGCTTGCCCAGGACCAGTCTCAGCCCTCTACCAATCGACAAAAGCAGGACGCTCCGCCGGAAGCTGGCGGCCCGCAAAATGATGTCGGGCCTTACGCGATTCCGAAGAAAAAAGAAGAACCGCCACCGCCGCCCCCTCCAGCAAAACCCAAGAAAGTCGAAGGGATGCCGGATTACTCGATTAAGGTCGATGTACCGCTCGTCAACGTCGACGTCCTGGTTACCACCAAGGATGGACAGTTCATCCCAGGCCTGAAAAAAGATAACTTCCGTGTGATGGAGGACGGCATCCAGCAATCTCTCACCAACTTTGAGATTTCGCAGGCCCCAATAACCGCCGTGCTTCTAGTTGAATTCGCTTCCACCAACTACTATTTCATGGTGGACGCGTTAAACGCCAGTTACGCGTTCGCGAACTCGCTGAAGAAAAACGACTGGGTGGCGGTGATTTCTTACGACATGAAACCGCACATTCTGGCGGACTTCACCCAGGACAAACAAGAAGTCTACGGCGCTCTGAACCAGTTACGCATGCCCGGATTCGCTGAGACGAACCTGTTCGATGCTCTCTACGACACCCTGGATCGTGTCGATCAAATCGAGGGCCGCAAGTATGTGATCCTGGTTACCACAGGCGTGGACACCTTCAGCAAGCTTAACCTCGATCAAATCACCAAGAAGATCAAAGCCACGCACGACGTAACCATTTTCCCCATCAGCGTCGGATTCGCAGTCCGCAATTATTGCGAGACTCATTCCTGCGGCTACACCCACGGCATGGGAATCCCTGTCGGCGAAATGGACTATTTGCAGGGCGATAACGAGATGAACACCTTTGCCCGCCTGACCGGAGGGCGTGCATATTTTCCGCGTTTCCAGCAGGAAATGCCCGAGATCTTTCACAGCATCACCGGCGACATTCGCAACCAGTACAACTTGTCCTATCACCCGACAAACCCTAAGCTGGACGGCACATACCGGAAGTTAAAAGTAGAAGTAGTCGCTCCCGACGGAGGGCCGCTGAAGGTGAAAGATCAGAAGGGCAAGGAAGTGAAGTACCAGGTTGTTGCCAGGGAAGGCTATACCGCCAAGCACACGGTCGAGTAGAGACTTTAATTGCGGCCCTAGTGGAGGTGAGCCACTCGATCGAAAAGAAACAACAATCCCACTCCAAGGAACACAACCAGAGCCATTTTCACTCCAGGTTCCCGGTTGACTTCGGGCATCAAATCCGACGCTGCCACATAGATCGTCACCCCAGCAGATAGAGGCAAACCGAAGCTCACCTCGTGACGAAATACCGCCATGGTTAGCACTCCCGCGAGGGTCGATGCCCCGAGCAGGATGGAAGCGCCCCAGGCGATTCGCCGGCTTTGTCCGCTAGCCAGCATCACCGATGCCACGGTGAATCCCTCTGGAATCTTGTGCAGAAAAATCGCGAGGAAGATTATCCATCCCAGCCAACTCGAAACGATAAATCCGGAAGCGATGGCAATGCCGTCGAAAAAGGTGTGAATGATCAATCCAACTAACACCGAATATCCTCGGTGGCCGTGAACAAATGCGTCCTTGTGCGTCTCTTCGCCGAAATGAAAATGAGGCGTTACAGTGTGTTCGAAGAGATGAACGATGAGGTATCCGGCCAGAACCAGAAGTGGAGCGCTTTTGCCGCGCAGCTCGAGGCTCGCCGGAAAGATCTCGACAACTGCGGTCGCCAGCATGAATCCTGCGCCCAATGCCACGAAATACTTAAGGTAGGAACGATCCCAGTGCTTTTGAACGATGATCGCGCCCCCAAAAACGTTCGCCGCGGCCGCTGTAAGTCCGAGCAGAAGGCTGAGGAGAATAGGGTGCATGCGAGCGAGGATACTATCAGTTCCCAGCCCTCATCTACGCGGCGGCCGGGATGGCGCAGAGAAGTATTTTTTAGAGACAGGGCCGGGATTGATTCCGATCAGCCACTGTGCCGGATATGCATCACATCGCCATCTTGCACGATGTAATCCTTGCCTTCGAGACGCAGCGTACCCTTACTACGGGCGTTAGCTTCTGACCCGGCTTCGAGCAGTTGATCCCAGCGGATGGTCTCGGCGCGAATGAAATGTTTCTCCAAATCCGAGTGGATGGCGCCAGCAGCTTCTACCGCGCGGGTGCGCGCGGGTATGGTCCAGGCGCGGCATTCATCTTCTCCAGCGGTGAAAAATGAAATCAGGCCCAACAGCGCGTAGGTGGTTCGAATCAAGCGGACCAGGCCACTCTCTCTCAATCCATAACTGGAAAGGAACTCGGCGGCATCCGCGTCACTCATCTCGGCAAGCTCGGCCTCTACCTTTCCGCAGATGGCGGATGCGCCTGCGTTGGAACGCGCCGCCACTTCCGTAAGATTGAATTTGGCGATTGCGTTCTCCAGATCGTCGCCCAACTCCGTGCTTTCTCCCACGTTGAGAACGTAGAGGATCGGCTTCTCACTGAGAAACATGAAACCTCGCAGGCGTTTTTTGTCTTCGGGCGTCATCTCCATTTCCCGCAGGGGCCGCTCGGTTCCGAGGTGCGCATTAGCCCGCTTCAACAGGTCAAATTCTTTCTCGAGTTCGGGGGTACGCATCTTCTTGAGATCTTTTTCCAGCCGCTCCAGACGTTTTTCAATCTGTCCCAGGTCGCTAACCATGAGATCGAAATCCACGTTCTTTATGTCGCGCAGCGGATCTACCGGACCGACGTGCGGGATCGACGGGTCCTCGAAAGCACGAACCACGTGGACCAGCGCATCCACGTTACGCAGATGCCCGATGTAGGCGCTCTCTTTCAGTGCATCCTGCCCAATCGCGCCCACATCGACGTATTCAACCGAAGCGTGAGTGAGTTTCTTGGGGCTGTAAAGCATGGCCAGCTTATCGAGCCGTTCGTCCGGAACCTTGGCGACGCCGATGTGTGCTTCGCGCGGGTTGGCATATACCTGGCCGGAAAGATGAGCCTTGGTGAGAATTCCGAAAAGCGATGTCTTGCCCACCTGAGGCAGGCCAATAATGCCAGTTTTCATAGGGATGGAAGATGTTTACGACAAACGATCAGCAAGATGATAACAGCCACTTCAGGTCAGTGAGCGCGCTGTCAGATAGGCAACCAGCAGTCCCAACAGAAGAACTCCGCCTTCCACGCGCGTTGACCACAGATGTAAAGCGTCAAATTGCAGGCGCGCGGGATCGTCTGCAGCCACCGAATCGAGACTTCCCATAGACGCCCGCAGTGTATCCATGCGTGGGATAATCCCGAGTTGTGAAAACAATGTCAGCGCCAACATGATGCATATCAGAATGTTTCGCGCGGCAAATCCGTGCGGCGTGCCTTCGCTCGATCGGCTGTAGATGAGCGAGCTAATCAGGAAAACTGTCCCCGAGGCGATTCCCATCCAATGCAAAATCCCCAAAGATCGGCCTACCACCAATCCCGCCAAATGTCGTGTCGGAAGAACTGAGAAGGCGGCTTGCGCCACCACCGGGAAAAATATCAGACCGCCGATCCAAACGATCAGCGAAAGCAACATGAGAAATCGGAGAAATGACATGACCGACTATTATGAAGGCAGATCAGAGTGAAAGCCAGGCTGGAAACCCGGGAACTGACAACTGGCAACTGATTCCGGTGAGCACGAATTCACCTCGCATTACACCGGCACACGTACACTCTCCACGATTTCCTGAACGACTTGCTCAGCTTGCTCGGACTTTCTCAGCAAAGACGAGTAGCGTCCGCTCACCGCAACGCGATGAGCAAACACAGACACGACCAGAGGTTTGAAATCTTCGGGAACGCAAAAACTTCGCCCGTCCAGGAACGCCATAGCCTGGCCAGCTCGATAAAGCATTTGTGAACCGCGTGGCGAAACTCCCAATGAAAGTTGCTCGGACGCGCGCGTCTTGCGCACGATCTCAAGTACATAACTGACCAGCGATTCATCCACTCGTACCTGAGTGACGGCGTGCTGCATTTCCAATACATCAGCTCCCGTTAGTACTGGTTCCATGATTTCCAACTGCGCCGTCCCAGCCTCCGAGCGTAGAATTTCGCGTTCGGAGTTGCCATCGGGATATCCCATCCGCAAGCGCATCAAAAAACGATCGAGCTGCGATTCCGGCAAAGGATAGGTTCCGTGGTGCTCGACCGGATTCTGGGTCGCAATTACCAGAAACGGTTGTGGCAGGGAATAAGAATGGGAATCAACAGTGACCTGGCCTTCGTTCATGGCCTCGAGCAGAGCCGACTGTGTCTTGGGAGTCGTGCGATTAATTTCGTCGGCGAGAAGGATGTTAGCAAAAATCGGCCCTTGTTTGAATTCAAACTGCTGTTCGATCGCGGAGTAGATGGAAATCCCCAGAACATCCGACGGCAACATGTCACTGGTGAATTGGACGCGCTGGAATCCGCAATCGATAGCCCGCGCCAGGGCCTGGCCGAGGGTAGTCTTGCCGACGCCAGGAACGCCTTCGATCAGCAGATGCCCGCGGGCCAGCACCGATACGAGCGCAAGCCGGATGATCTCATCCTTACCGCGAATTACCTTGCGGAGAGCGCCTTCCAGTTGCGTCGCTCGGCGGGACGCGGCAATAGCGGTTTCGCGCGACATCAGGGAAATTCTACTATGTAGATAGAGCGATCGAGCGGAGCGAGGAACGTTACGAACGTCACATCCTAGCCGTTAGCCTTCAGCCGACAACTAAACATCGACCCCGTATTGATCGGCGGTTAGCTGAAAAGCTTACTCCGTAAACTCCGCCGGCCTTCCCGTCAGCCGTTCAATGCGCTTGGCAATTGGCGGATGGGTCGAAAAGAGATTGCCGAAACTCATTCCCAACAGCGGTTGAATGATAAAAAGATGCGCTGTTGATGGAGTACCCATCATCGGGACACGACGCGAGTAGGCATCCAGTTTCGCCAGAGCGCTCGCCAGCGCATAAGGGTTCCCGGTAAAGTGAGCCCCAGTTTCGTCGGCGGCATATTCGCGTGAGCGCGATACCGCCATTTGTATCAGCATCGCAGCAATAGGAGCAAGGATCAGCATCAGCAGGGCTCCCATGCCTCCGCCGCGCCGATCGTCGCGGCTACCCAGGCCGCCGAAGTAAGCGCCGTACCGCAGCCAGGTAATCGCGCCTGCAATCGTTGCGGCGACCGAACTGATCAGAATGTCACGGTTGTTTACGTGCCCCAGCTCGTGCGCCAGAACGCCTTCCAACTCCTCGTCGTTGAGCAGATTCAAAATCCCCTGCGTCACCGCAACCGAGGCATGTTTGGGGTTGCGTCCTGTCGCAAAAGCATTGGGAGAGTCGGTCGGGATCACATAGATCTTTGGCATGGGCAGACCGATCTTCTGCGTCATCCGCTCAACGACGTTGTAAACGCGAGGCAATTCCTCCCGCGAAGCTGGCTGCGCGCGATAAGTTCGTAGTGCAATCTTGTCGGAAAAGAAATAGGCAACGAAGTTGGTGACAGCGGCGATGCCCAACGCCAGCAGCATCCCATTTTGACCACCCAGAGCACGACCGACCACCATGAGCAAAAGCGTCAGAGCGGTTAGAAGAAACGCGGTTTTGAAGGTATTCCCCATAACTTGATTATCCGCTTTATTAGATGGTCTGGCCGAAAAAGGGATGCACCCCAGAGGGAAAGGATCGGGTTGGGCACGCCTGGACGCCGCACTGGGGGGTTGCTATGGGCTTATTTGTGGTTGTTGTCCGCGCCCCAAGCACGTTTATTTCGACGCCGTGCGTTTGAGAGCTCTCTCCAACGTTTGGTCCAGGGCAGCACGGGCTCGGTCGTATTCTTCCTGCGAGATGCCTCCCTGCTTGTGTTCCACTTCCAGTTGAAACAGCTCATCCTTGAGAGCCTCCAATAACAACTCGGAACGGCTGGCAGCTGGCGGTCTTGGGATCGATGCTGGGATAGCGACATCCGCGACGCCAAAATCCGGAACCGACGCCGACTTAGAGCGATTGGTAATGTAAATCGCCCCGGCAACCAGTGCAGCCCCAAAACCGCCGAGAATATACCAGCGATATTTTTCCAGAGGATCGGGGGCATCGATCGGCGGTCCCAACCCTCCACCGGGACGGGAATCTCGCCCGGCCGCCTGACCACCATCAGCCGGACTTGGTGGACCCTGACTGTCGTCGCCGGCTTCGCCCAGCGCGCCCGTGCCCGCAATCTTGAAGGCCAGTGATTGACCTGCCTGCGTATTAGAAGCCACCTGGACCAAAGCATCCGACTGGCGTGGATCCTTCATCGACTTGAAGTCCGTGCCCGGCGCGGCCATAAACTGCATGGTCTTTGGGACCATCACCACAAAATGCTGCGCTCCATAAAGGGGCTTGGGATCGATATTGAGTTCGCCGCTATAAGGCAGGTGAAAGACAACCTGAAACTGTGTTTCGCCGGGCCGCAAAGGAAAAACAAACTTGTAGCGGTTCTTGTCTTTTTCCGGCACCGGAGCCGAGTTGATCGGCTGACCGCCCGCCGTCATCGCCATCCCCTGATCGATTTGAGCGCCATCGGGCAGAAAGAATTCGAAATTCTGGTCGCTCATCTGGGTGCGTGGCGGCTGTGAAATATTATTGACTGCGAACAGCCGGATACCCTGCAGCTCATTGCCCTGAGCCTGGAAGCGAAACACGTCAGCCGTAACGCTCACGCCTTCCACTTTCTTGGATACGTCGAAGACTTCCAACGCAACGGAAGTTACTCCGGGCGGAGCCATGCGGTGATACGTCACATCCTGATGAATGGCCCGGACCAAGTGGGGGCTGGCGTCGGGAAGTTTGAAACTGAATTGTCCGCTGGCATCTGTTTTGGTGCGCGCGGCTTCTTCCATACCCTGTGCTAGTTTGATCAAAACTATATCGTCGCCAGCGGCAGGTTTGCCGGTCGTCCCATTCTTTACGGTGCCGGTAAGAGTTTGAGCGGAGGCAATGGCGCCCAATAGAAATAGAACCGACGCCGCAACCACCTTGGGGGGAACCTTCAAACTCGAGCTCCTTTCTTGCCCGGCACTGCCGTCGCAGTGAGCTGTTCCAGGCCAGCCATTTCCGCCAGAATGCCGGCGGCTTCTCCCTCGAGCGAGGCCTTTAGCGACTGGTAGTCTTGATCAGGAAGCTTGCCTGCTTGATGCTCGAAATTTAGATCGCGCAGGTTCTCGTACACCGCCTCTTTTCGCTCTTGCAAATACGCCAGCCGGGTCTTGTCCGGTCCCATGTGCAATCTTCCAGGTAAATAAAACACATAGAACAGGGTTCCCAGACTCACCATGGCGCACGCGAGCATTGCGATTGTCATAGTTCAGTGTCCTTCCTGACTTGGTCGCGGAAGTGGTCAAGGCCTGGCTGCCCAGCCGATGCGGCCGCGCCTCCGGCGCCTCCGCCATCTCCGGGACCACGGCCTTTCCACGCAGTCACAATGAATATCGTGGTCGCCAAACCAAGCACCAGCGCCAGGAACGGCATGACCCATGCCACCCTGTTGAAACCTGTTGCAGTGGGTGCAGCCAGCACCGTCGGTCCGTATTTCTGGACGAAATCCTGTAATGCCAACTCATCGTTCTCGCCGCGGTCGAGGCTCGCAACAAGCTCGCCACGCATGCGATCGGAATACGTGCAGCCCACGTGGTTACACTCGAGCAGAATCTGGTTACATCCGCAAACACACATCAACCGGTGGCCCAAGCTGCTAAATCGAGCCGGCTCGTCTCCCGCGCCGAGAAATGCGAACACGATCGAGCAGAGGAAGAAAATCTGCAGCCCGCGCCAAAGTGGCGAATTGAATTTCGCGTCCTTCATTAGGTTCGTTTGGAAGAAAGATCACAGAGTGCGATTCCAACAGGAATCGCCGGCATTAATCTCCCGCACTTGCTGACGCGGCTTCAATCCGCGCCGGAGAAGAAACTCTCACCGGCAATGTATTCGGTATCAGGCCCAGCGCGGTGCCCCCGATCATGATCAGAACTCCCACCCATATCCACATCACCAGAGGATTCAGGTGAGCCTTGATGATCGGTCTCCCGGTCGTCTCATTTAGTCCCTCATAAGTCAAATATAGATCTTCCTTGACCGTAGAACGAATCCTGGGCAGGGTCTGCGGCTGCTGGCTTGCTTTATAAAAGCGCCGCTCCGGATACATTGTCGTAACCTGCTTGTCGCCCTTGAAAACATCGATGATGGCCCACTCGTTGCTGTAATTGGGATTGTCGTCCTGAGTGTAGGACTGGCAAACCAGCGTATATGGGCCGATGGTCATCTTATCGCCATAACCCATTTCCTTTTCTTTATCCTGATTAAACGGCGTGCCTAGGATCCCGATGATCACCACCGCAACGCCAAAGTGCACGATGTATCCGCCATAACGCCGGGTGTTGCGATGCCACAAGTGCACCATGGAGGCCAGCAGATTCTGTCCCGTATGGCGCGATATAACGCGACCACCGCGGATAAACTCCGATGTCACGGTCAGCACCACCAGCGCGGCCAGCATCGCGGCCATGAGGGCGTAGAGGTATGCCACGTCGATCCAGGGGCGCACCCCAAGCGCGATCATCAGAACGCCGACCGCAAGCGCACCCACCGCTGGCCACTTGAAATTACGCTTCAGGCTCTCCAGGGACGTTTTACGCCACGCCAACAAAGGCCCCACTGCAGTGAGCAACAACAACAGCAGCGCCACCGGGATCGCAACCTTGTTGTAAAACGGTGGGCCAACGGTGACCTTGTTGCCTTGCACATACTCCGAGATCAAGGGGAACCACGTACCCCAGAGCACGGTAAAGCAGGCTAACAAAAGCAGGAGATTGTTGAAAAGGAAACTCGACTCGCGCGAAACCAGGGATTCGAGTTTATGTTCGCTTCGTAAGTGCGACTTGTTCTTGAAAAAGAAGAAAGTGAATGCGCCCAGCGTGATCAGCAGGAACCACTTGAACCATCCCCCGATCGAGGATTGGGCGAAGGCGTGCACCGAACTGATGATGCCGCTGCGCGTGAGGAACGTTCCCAGAATGGCCAGCCAGAATGTGGCGAAGATCAGCCACATGTTCCACATCTTCAGCATACCGCGCTTTTCCTGCATCATCACGGAATGTAAAAATGCAGTTCCCGTCAGCCACGGCATGAGGGAAGCATTCTCTACCGGGTCCCATCCCCAGTAACCGCCCCAGCCAAGAACCGAATACGCCCAGTGCGCGCCGAGAAAAACGCCACAAGTCAGAAAGGCCCATGTCACCATCGTCCAACGGCGGGTGATGCGGATCCATTTCTCACCGGGATAGCGCATGATGAGCGCGCCCAGCGCGAACGCAAAAGGCACGGTGAAGCCCACGTATCCGAGATATAGCATGGGGGGGTGAATCACCATCTCGGGATATTGCAGTAGCGGATTCAACCCGGCGCCGTCCGCCGGCAGTGTGCCGGTAATCAGCGCAAAAGGATGGGCAGCGAAATTTAGCAACAGCAGAAAGAAAATCTGCACCGCAGCGATGATCACCGAAGCGTAAGCAAAGAGTTTGGTATCTGTCTTGTGTCGCAACCGCAATACCAGACCATAGGCCGCCAGCAAAAGAGACCAGAACAACAGCGAGCCTTCCTGTCCCGACCACAATGTGGCGAATTTATAGGCTGCAGGCAGATCGCGATTGCTGTGGTGATAGATGTAGGCGATTGAGAAATCGTCTTGGAAGGCCGACGTCACCAGCACAATGGCTGCGAGAAGCACTAGGGCAAAGGTGGCAATGCCGGCCCGGCGCGCGGTTTCGCCCAGTCGCTCGGAGACAGGTCCAGGTTTGGCTAATGCTAATGCTCCTGCCAGGAAGGAGTAGGCGCTTAGCGCCAACGCCAGCAAAAGCGCAAAACTGCCAATTTGAGACATGGATGACCCGAAGGACTATTTTTTCAGAAAGCGCGCACAGAGGCAACCGCCGAGTAACGCGGAAGGTCTAATTCAAGACAAACATATCAGCGTGGTTTTTACGTAGGCGCGAGCGTCCCGCACATGCAAAGCAGAAGCCCGCACGGAGAAATACGCCCGCGCTTACATTTTCGTTACTCAGAATCCTGGAATTTAGGCGCTTTGCTGCTGGTTGCCGCCAAGAACTTCCCGTTCCGCGACCAGCCAGTCTTCGTCCTGATGGCCTGGCAGATATCCCCGCTCTTCGTATAACTGGTAAGCGCGCATGCGGATTTTTTCTTCCAGGTTCTCGGTGGGCGCATTGTTCCTTACTTCGACTGGTTTCGGCGTGGGCATGGTTGTAACGTTCTTGCGAGTGGTGGCGCCATTCCCAGGGGTTTTTACGCGAGCCATAAACAAATACTCCTTACATAGGCCAAGGTTCAATTAATGAACCGAATTGATGGATGAGCCACAATGCACGTAGAACTTTCGCGCAATGCGCCCAAAAGCTAAAAAGAATTGTTGCAGAATTTGCTCTTCAATCATAAACCGAATCGGTACGAATGAGGGAGAGAAGAATCAAGAAAATATTGGTTGTCGCCAAACTATTTTGGTAATCGCTTACATCAGGAACCCTAATAAAAATCGTGCGCACTGGTCTTCGCCTGCGTGATCGATAGCGGCATAAGGCGGCGCGCCTTCACGGAGATAACGTTATCTTGATTTTGCAATATTCCTTCCACCATCAGGAACGGCTCAGTCGTCACCAACAGACGATTTTTCTGAAACAAGTCGGGCATGACAATGGCATTGGCGACTCCAGTCTCATCTTCCAGGCTGAGAAATACAAAACCCTTGGCAGTGCCAGGGCGCTGGCGCGCGATTACGCATCCTCCGATGCGGAGATACTTGCCGTTGGGAATGCCGGCGAGATCGCTGGCTTTGCGCACCCCGACCGCATCCATTCGTGCCCGGTGATAAGCCATGGGATGCGGGCCCACGGTCAAACCAGTGCCGCGAAAATCGGCAACCAGCCGCTCCTCCGGGTTCATGGGATGAAGCGGCGATTTGAAATCCGGTTCGGAAAATTCATCGAGCAGAGGCCCCGAGTGACGAACCGAGCGTTCGATTTGCCAAAGAGCATCGCGGCGATGAAAAGTTCCACCATCGGGCCTTCGTGGTGAAGGATGGATTGCATTCAGCGCTCCGATTTCCGCCAGCGTATTCAATTCATCCTTGCGCAATTCAGGGACGCGATGCACAAGATCGTGAATCGAAGTAAAGAGCACGAGATTGCGCTGCCAGATAATTGCGCGAGCAGCGTCTTCGCGTAGCCCGCGCACATAGCGAAGACCAACTCGTAATTTCGGCGCCCCACCGTTGGTAAAATTATCCGAGATTGAATCACCCTTATCTTCTCGGCGAACCGCCAAAGACTGATGACCAGCGACCGTCTCCCTGGCTGCCCCAACAACCGTGCAATCCCACTCCGACTCCATCACATCGATTGGAAACACCTTCAACCCGTGCCGTTGCGCATCGGTCACAATCGTCGCCGGTCGATAAAAGCCCATAGGCTGGTTATTCAGGAGAGCCGCGGTAAAGGCCGCCAGGTAATGACACTTCAAATAAGCACTGGCGTAGGCGATCAACGCAAAACTTGCGGCGTGGGATTCGGGAAACCCGTAAAGTGCGAAAGAAGTAATCGAAAGAACGATTTGCTCCTGGGCTTCGCGGGAAATGCCATTGCGTTCCATGCCGGCGCGAAGCTTGGCCTCAATTTCCTTCATCCGTTTTTCGGAGCGCTTGAAACCCATGGCCCGGCGTAAATCTTCAGCTTCGCCGCCGCTGAAGCCCGCGACTACCATGGCCATGCGCAATAACTGTTCCTGAAAAAGTGGCACGCCCAGAGTGCGCTTCAGCACCGGTTCGAGTGAAGGATGGGCATAAGTAACATTTTCGCGGCCCTGACGGCGCTGCAAAAATGGATTCACCATCTGTCCCACAATCGGGCCCGGGCGGATAATGGCAACCTGCACCACGATGTCATAGAAACGTTCGGGACGCAGGCGCGGCAAGCAGGACATCTGCGCGCGGCTTTCGACCTGAAACATGCCAATAGTGTCAGCTTTCTGCAAAGTGGAATACACCGTGGGATCGTCAGCCGGCAGGTGAGCAAGATCCACTTCTTCGCCGTAATGATCGCGAATCAATTCAATAGAATCTTCGAGCACAGCCATCATGCCCAAACCGAGCAGATCCACCTTGATGATGCGCAGATCGGCACAATCTTCTTTGTCCCATTGCACCACCACGCGGCCGGGCATTGACGCAGGCTCCAGCGGCACGATGGAATCCAGTTGTCCCTGACAGATCACCATGCCGCCGGAGTGCTGTCCCAGATGACGTGGCAAGTCCTGCACTGCTTCACACAGTGCGAAATATTTGCGCAGTCGAGGATGGTTTAAATCCAATCCTGCGTCGCGAAAGCGATGATCAAGACGGTCATGGGAGTCGCGGTATTCCCAGGTTGAGACCGCGGATGAAACTTTGTCCAGAGTTTCCGGATCAAACCCCAATGCCTTTCCCATTTCTCGCGATGCCATGCGGTTGCGGTAGGTAATAACATTAGCCGTCATCGCGGCGCCGCGTTCGCCGTACTGTTTATACAAATATTGAATGACACGCTCGCGCTGATCCCCGCTAGGAAGATCGAGATCAATGTCCGGCCACTCGCCGCGCTCCTCGGAAAGGAAGCGTTCGAAAAGAAGTTCCATCCGAATGGGATCCACGGCAGTAATGCCCAGCGAATAACAAACAGCGCTGTTGGCGGCAGAGCCTCGTCCTTGTACCAGAATGTTTTGCTCGCGGCAGAAGCGAACCAGATCCCAGACAATCAGAAAGTAGCCGGCCAGCTTGAGGTTTTCGATCAGCGCCAGTTCCCGTTCAATCTGGCGTTGAGCTCGGTTTTTGAGGCCGGCATCGCCCCGGCCATAACGCTGCTGACATCCTTCGCGAGTGCGTTCCCGCAGACAAGACATCATGGTCTCGCCCGCAGGCACGGGATATTGAGGGAATTCATACCCCAAATCCTTAAGCGTGAATTCGAGGCGCGACGAAAGCTCCACCGTATTCGCCAGCGCTTCGGGCAAGTCGGCGAAAAGTTGATGCATTTGCCTCGGCGGCTTCAGATGACGTTCTGAATTTCTGGCCAAAAGACGCCCGGCGGTCGCCAGCGTGCAGTGATTACGAATAGCGGTGAACACGTCACAAAGTTCACGCTCTTGCGGAGCCGTATAGCACACCCCATTGCTCGCCAATAATGGCAAGTGCAGCGAGCGGGCAATTTCGATAGCAGCCCGGTTCCGTTCCTCTTGTTCGCGATGAAAATGCCGCTGCAACTCCACATACACATTGCGGCGGCCAAAAATGCCGGTCAGACATTCCACCGAGCGTCGCGCCTCGTCCATGCCGCCGCGGGCCAGCGCCGTGGCTAGCGGTCCGTCATCGCCACCGGTGAGGCAAATCAGCCCCTGGGCATGCTCCTCCAATTCGTCTTTCCGGACGGCACCTTCTCCTTTCTTCGAGCGCAGCTTCATTTTGGTAATGAGCCGGCAGAGGTTTTGGTATCCCTGGCGGGAGCAGACGAGTAGTGGAAGCTCGACCTCACTATGAAGGCACGGGGACACTGAGGAATTCGAAACAAGAGGCTCAATTTCCACCGCATTTTTGTGATTCTGCAATGGAAGTTCGGTTGTGACTTCCGCTCCCAGATGCGCCGTGATTCCCGCTTTCTTCGCTGCCATGTAAAAACGTGGCGCACCATAAACGCCATTCCGGTCGAGCAATGCCATGGCTGGCATGTTCAGGTGAGCGCATCTGGCGATCATCTCCTCGGGCAGGGAGGTACCTTCCAGGAAGCTGAACGCCGAACGGGAATGGAGTTCGATAAACATCGCCCTCTGGCTGGAGGAACCAATATATATTCGCTATTTGTTCGCCTTATAATCAATCGGGAAAAGGCTATTGTCAAGGCTGGAAATGGAAAATGCAGAGAGGGCAAGAGACTCAATCATTTGCCCCAAACGCCCCACTCGGTTTGGGGTCGGGGAATGAGTCCCGGCGGACCGGGATAGAATATTTTCGCGCGCAATCCTAGTCGGCGTACTTACTGATTAAATACTTCTTCACATCACTCTGCAGCTGTCCGTAATCGTCGTGGATGGTCGAACGGAGAGCTGCTTCAGTCGAATTGCCCTCACCCAATCTCTGCAGAATGCGTGGCAACTCACTAACCCCGCGGGTGTCCGCGATGAATTGCACAGCCGCCAGAGATTCGTCATAAGCCAAAGCCGCTTCCATCGGTGAGAAGCGCATGAAGCTGCCCTCCAGCGAGTTAAACGGGATTTCCTGTTGCGCCCGGAAAAGCTCTGCCAGGCGGCGTCCGCCAGATGAAAGCGGCTTAGGTTCGAGCGCCTGCGCGATCCCTTCGTTCAACCACTGTGGACAGCGTCCGCCAGAAAGCTGGTTGATGAAAGAGTGCGCCAGTTCGTGTTTAAGGACGCGCGATAGTTCAGGTGTGACCGAACTCATGCCATTTACTGGCACCCTCAGCTTGCCGTCGTTGACGGCTCCCGCCCAGGAGGGCGATTGAGTCACATCGAAAAACGCCTGATCCGTGTAAAGGACCACGGAGATGCTGCCGCGCGGGGCTACTCCCAGCTCGCGTACCAATTCGTCATAGTGCGATTCCAAGGTGGAGACCAGGTCGCGACGCCAAGCTTCCGGCGTCTGCCTCCCTTCAAATTTCAAGGTGAAGTGGTTACTGTCCTTTTGCGTGAAGCCAGATTCCGCTGCGGTGTCGCGCTCGGCCTTCTCCAGATATTTCTCCACTTGCGAGTCAGGACGGAGCGCCAGAGACCGCTTCCAACTTCGGATGGCATCGCGATTCCGGTCGGCCGCAAACTGGGCATAGCCCAGGATGGCCAAGGTGTCTGGCGAATCAGGGGCGACCCGCACCGCGCGCTCTGCGAAAGGCAACGCCGCCATTGTGTTCCCCGTTCGGAGCAGTAAAGCAACGTAGTAATTCAGGATTGTGGGATTTTGGCTGTCGAAGCGGAGTGCCGTCTCGAAGAACGTCCGGGCCTTGCTAAAATTCTGGTGCTCCATCTCGTGTTTACCGGCGATGAAATATCCCGTGGCGGTTGAGAGTGGATTACCAGCTCGTTCCAGCGCCGTAAGCGCGTCTGTATCCACCTGGTCGTTGCGTATAAGTTTGTCGCTCAATTCTCCCGCGCCGGTGAGGTTGCCGGTTGGGGCTAAAGACGGTACATCATGAGAATTTTTTTCATCGGCCGTGTAGGTATGCTCTGGGCGAATGCCGCCCGCTTCAACTCGCAGGACAACCGATTTAGGAATTGCGTAGGAGTCCTCGCCCACCTCGTACTCCAAATGGGCGCCACTCTCCCTGACTTGGTCGGCATAAATGGTACGACCGTTTTTTAGATGAATGACTTCGGCGGGAGCGCAGACTGCGCCCAACAGCAAACCCGAAGACAATAGGAAGATGACAGGTGCCCGCACTAGGGCGCATTCTAGCAACGGGCGCGCAGTTCGCCCACGTGACCATGGTAATCAGAAATATCCCGGTTAAGGCACTCGCTTACTCAGTGACAATCCTGGCGTTGATGGCAATGCCGGTCGCTTTCGCACAAAGTTCAACTGCGCCGTCTTCCCCTCAGGCCGATCAAGCTGTTTCTTCACCGGAGCATTCAGCCGAGACTCTTTATTTGCAACTACGCAGCGTCGGCTTGGACAAGTCACACGTATACAACATTCGCGACGCCACGCTCGACCGTTCGGCATTTCACATCTCCTTTGAAGATGGCACCATCGCCTTCACGGAAGATGTGGGCGGGCGCATCACAGGCGCCTTCTTCGAAGGCGAGGGCGAGGTTCTGCTCGCTCCTCCTGATCAGTCGGAACGAGCGTCTATGACGCTGTTCACCGGAGCCGCCATTCTGGAAGAAAGATTTATCACGGCCTATTTTCGCTTCAACGATAAAACCTTTGCCGAGTTGCAACCTTCGCTCCGGCCAGCCGAACACTCCGAGGAATTTATTACTCAATGGAATCCAGCAGCCCGAAACCTTGCAGAGACCGATGCTTTGCGGCTGCTTCTCAGCTTTAGCAATTCTATGGCATCTTCCGGACAGGGTGAAAAACTGGATGTGTCCCCGGATGAAGACCGGATGTTGCATGCTCGCGTGCAGGGCTCGAAGTTGGGTGTGTTCGATCTCTATTACGACTCGACGACTCCGGAACAGATCTGGGCCGGTCAATTGAAAACGGTCGAAGGAGACACCCACTACGACGTGTGGACTTCATTTACAGTTGACGGCCCGTCTGGGCGCACGGGTACGGCTACTAACGTTCTGAGCGAAGACGGCAAGCCCAATCCGGTAAGGGTTTCGCAATACCGAATCCAGACAAGGGTCGAGCCTCCTACCAGGCTTCAGACGGACGCAACGTTGCAGCTTGAGGTTATACAGGGTGGACAGCGGGCCGTCCTTTTTGAGTTGTCCCGCGTTCTTCAGGTCAAAGAGGTGGATGCGGATGGCAAGCCGGTGGAGTTCATTCACAACCAGGCACTCGAAGGAACGCAACTGGCGCGGCAAGGCAATGATCTGGTAGCGGTCATCTTTCCCCAAGTGCTGAAAACGGGCCAGAAAATCGATCTGCACTTCGTTTATGCAGGCGACGTGCTTTCCGAAGCGGGATCGGGTTTGCTTTATGTTGGCGCTCGTGGGACCTGGTATCCGAATCGCGGGCTCGAAATGGCAAGATTCGATTTGACGTTCCGTTACCCGGTCGGGTGGACATTGGTTGCCACGGGAAAGCGCGTGGAAGGCACGCCGCCAGCAGTCGACCCGGGCGAAGAAATGAGTCGTTGGGTATCCGAGCGTCCTTTGCCCATCGCCGGATTTAATCTCGGAAAATATTCGCGGGTAGTGGCGCACGCCGGTACGGTGCAGGTCGAAGCCTACGCAACGGCCGGTGTAGAGCGGACTTTTCCAAAGGGAACAACCCAGGCTACCCTTCCCCAGCCTATTACCCCCTTCCATATCCGACGCGAACCGGAATCGATGACAGTCAGTGCACCTCGGCCTTCTCCTGCACGAAATGCTCAGGCTGTCGCGGATTTGTCCGCTCATGCGGTTGAGTTTTTTGCGAATCGCTTTGGCCCCTACCCTTACGCAGACCTGGCTCTAACTCAAATGCCTGGTTACGTCAGCCAGGGCTGGCCGTCACTCATCTTCCTGTCGAGTTTTTCCTTCCTTACCGCGGAGGAGAAATCTGATCTCCATATGAGCCCGGTAATGAGAATCCTCAGCGACAACGTGATTGCGCATGAAACCGCTCATCAATGGTGGGGCGATCTGGTTTCATGGAAAGGTTACCGCGATCAATGGATCTTCGAAGCTCTGGCGAACTATAGCGCCTTGATGATGCTCGAATCAGACTCTCCCCAGAAGTTTCGCGTGGTCATGGAGTCATATCGGGAGAATCTCCTGGAGAAGAACAAAGAGGGATCGCAGTTGGCGGATGCGGGCCCCGTAACGTTCGGCACCAGGCTCACGTGTTCTCACTTCCCAGCCGGTTATGAAGCGATCAGCTATGGTCGCGGCACCTGGCTATTCCACATGTTGCGATACATGATGCGCGACGCAGTACGCGAGGGGAAGCGTTCTGCCAACACTTCGGATGCTGACGCCGATGCGCCTTTCTTGCGCGCATTGATGAAGATCAGACAGCGCTTCCAGGAAAAGCCGATCACGACCCACGATGTGCTGCAGATGTTTGAAGAAGAGTTGCCCACCTCTCTCTGGTTCGAGGAAAAGCAATCGCTGGAATGGTTCGATCAGGGATGGGTGAACGGCACCGCAGTCCCGCGGTATGAATTGCATGGAGTGAAGTACACGGCAAAGACTAACGGCACCGTCGTGACAGGCTCGATTGATCAAAACGAAGCGCCCAAGGATCTTGTCACTCCGGTCCCGGTTTATGCGGTGCTCTCTGGCAAGATGATGCTGTTAGGCCGGGTATTCGCCGACGGCCCCGATACAAGCTTTCATTTATCTGCACCTGCAGGTACGCGAAAAATCGTGCTCGATCCGTATCAAACCTTGCTGACGCGTCCGCGTTGAGTAGTAAGAATGTTCCCGAAATCACTTCGCCCTTCCCGAAATGGATAGACCGTCTCGGGTCAAGTGGCAGCGATCCCTCGGTCGCGGCCTTTGTATCCGATCAAATCTTCGCAAAATCAAACAGATCGGCTTGTCGACAGGACAACTCGATGATGGAAGTATGAATACACCTGGTTCGCTTGATTGGGGGGAGACAGTTGGAGGAAGCTGAAACGCGATCCGACTCCTAGACAGCTGGACGCTTCTGCTCTCGGGCTACCCTGAAAACGATGTCAGCCGGAGAAAATCAACCATGCGGGAATGATTTTATCTACCGAAACCATTCTCGGCTACCGCGTTGATTCAGAAGGTCGCTGAGGCACTGGACCACCTTTCTAGGTAGCGGCCGGCCGGTCCGCGGAGGGATTCACGCGTAATCCCCTTTAAAGGCTACGCACCCTGGTCACTGCAAAACCAACGATTGGGGGTTACGCCGCCGGCTTGATCAAGCTATAATGACCTAGAAATGTTGCCTGATGCGCCATCAAAGCCCCAATTCGCAACTGCCCGTGTGCTGGCTCGACTTTCTCGTGTGCCCGCGCCGTCATCTGGCAGTTTTGCCCTCGCAGGCGCGTCCCAGTTTGTTCGGTAGTGACTAGTGTTCCATCCTCCCAATTGATGTGCTTAACGGACGAATCCTCCTTTTTTCGGCAGGACCGCCCGTAAATAGAAAACGACCCGAGACTTACGACCGTTTTTCAGGAGGATTTCATGACCACCAAGACTCTCGCTGGACCCCGAATCAAGACCGCTTTGCCGGGCCCAAACGCCAAGCGCATTCTCTCGGGCGATGAGAAATACATTTCGCCGTCTTACACGCGCTCCTATCCGCTGGTCGCAAAAAGCGGCCGAGGCATCGTGGTGACCGACGTGGACGGCAATGAGTTCTTCGACTTTTCTGCCGGTATCGCCGTTACTTCGACCGGACACTGCCATCCCGACGTAGTGGCTTCGATTCAGAAACAAGCCGCCGAACTAATTCACATGTCCGGGACGGATTTCTACTATGAGAGCATGGTCACGTTGGCCGAGCGGCTGTCGAAGATCGCACCTATGCCGGGCCCGCACAAGGTCTATTACGGCAACTCTGGCGCGGAAGCAATTGAAGCCGCATTGAAGCTGGCGCGTTATCACACCAAGCGGCAGAATGTTATCGCCTTTTTCGGCGCATTTCATGGACGCACTATGGGTGCGTTGTCACTCACCGCTTCCAAGCCACAACAGAAACGTCGCTTTGGCACCGGAGTGCCGGGCGTGACCCACGTTCGCTATCCCGACGTTTATCGAGGTTGCGAAGGCGGGGCACAGGAGGCTGAAGCATTCGCGCTAGGTTGCGCGCGCTTTATCGAGGACAAGCTGTTTAAAACGACGATTGCCCCGGAGGAAGTAGCAGCAATCTTCGTTGAACCGGTTCAAGGCGAGGGCGGGTACGTGGTGGCGCCCACTGTGTTCATGCAGGAACTGCGCCGTATCTGCGATAAATACGGCATTTTACTGGTCGCGGACGAGGTTCAGAGCGGCGTCGGCCGAACGGGAAAATGGTGGGCCATCGAGCATACTGGAGTTCAGCCGGATATCATTTGCTCGGCCAAAGGCATTGCGTCCGGCATGCCTCTCGGTATCACCATAAGCCGTGCCGATATCATGGATTGGATTCCGGGGTCGCATGCGTCCACTTTTGGTGGAAACCCGGTTTGCATCGCCGCCGCATTGGCTACGCTGGACGTAATCGAGAAGGAAGGCTTGTTGCAGAATTCCAGTGAAGTCGGCAACCACATGCTGAAACGCATGGCGGACTGGCCACGCAGGCACAAGCTGGTAGGCGACGTCCGGGGACGGGGACTGATGGTCGGCGTCGAAATCGTTAAAGACCAGAAAACCAAAGAATATGGCGCGGATTTCCGCGACAAGATCATCGAATTGGCCTTCGAACGCGGAATTCTGTTCCTGGGTTGCGGTCCAAGCACCATCCGCATCGCCCCGGCTCTGGTCGTGACCAAGGACGAGGCTGACGTTGCAGTCGACGTGCTCGACGAGTGCATAGCACTCGCTGCTAAGTCCGCATAGGTTGTTGGCGCGGGTGCCCTCGCCCGCGCCACACTCGATACGGTCTGAGAGTTTCCATCAGTTCCGGAATTACTGAATCGGTACCCGCCTTTTGACTCTGGCTTTTCAAGCGCACAGCGTAAGGTCGACCGCTTCTGCCTTCCCTAGCTTACACATCCCGAGTCCCGCTTCATCCGAATGCCCCCTTTTTGCGAACAAGCGAGGACCGCGCCACGCGAACAAGGCAAAAACCAACGGGTTACCCGGCCACCAACCTGAATTGCACCAGTAACTTAGGGGCATGAACCAGCGGATTTGCCCTTGACACCACATGTTCGCTGGTCGAAACTTTGAGCAGAGACCTGTTAATTTTCGATGGATACTCAGCCGACCCAAAACGACAAGCTCGCCCGAGTGCCGCCGGGACTGGTTCCGCGCAGCGCTTTTCCCCCGCACGCTGGGTCCAATGGGGGCGCTACTCTGGCGCCAGCGCGGGAAACCCTTCGCTTCCCCGGGGAAGACGGCGGAAAGTCGCTAAGCGAGATGGCCCAGCGCGATCTCGATGCTACGCTGCAGCTCCTGGCGGAGCGGGCGCAATACATCAGCGGCGCATCGGGTGCGGCGATCGCCCTTCGCGATGGGGAAAAGATGGTTTGCTGCGCCAGTTCCGGCGATTCTGCGCCTCACTTGGGGGCACATCTGCAAATCGACTCCGGTCTCTCTGCAGAAAGCGTTCGCACACGAAAAGTCCTGCACTGCGAGGACGCCGAAAACGACCCCCGCGTGAACCGCGAGAGCTGTAAGGCGTTCGGAATTTCGTCGGTGGTGGTCATGCCTCTCGTCAGGGGCGAGGAAGTGTTCGGCGTATTTGAGTTGTTGGCAGACCGTCCTCGAGCATTTGAGGAACGGGATTTCGTCGCTCTGCAGCGGTTGTCGGAGATGATCAAGACGGCGGTAGACCATGCCGACGCCACCAGACGCGCCGAAAGGGACTTCGGGATCGCCCCTGATGAAGCGATTGCAACCGAAACGAGACCCGAAGCCAATTCCTCACATCCTGCTGTCACAACACCCGTACTCCACGATTCCACGACAGCTCAAAAGAGCCCGCCCCTGGATTTGCCTGCTACGGAGGAGACCATCCTCGATCGCGAGGAAAATTCCACTCCCATTAGCCCGGCCATCCCGGTACTGGGCGCGCTTGCGGAGGCAGCCGAGACAGCTGATGCCGATCTTGCCGACTCCGAGATTATCGCTACGGACCTGCCGGACGCGGATCTGGGTCACCCGTTGATCCCGATCACAATGGGAAGGGTCAGAAGCTGCCAAGCCTGCGGATTTCCTATATCCGACGGACGGCGCCTGTGTCTGGATTGCGAAGCGGCCACTCCGAACATGGAAAGCACCGGGCCTGATCAACCGCTCGGAGAGCTTCCGGGAACCGAGCCTAGCTGGGTGCGGTCGAATCTATATCTGGTTGCGACGGTGGTAATCGTGGTCGCGACCTTTGCCCTGTTGGTTTGGCGTTTATAAGTTTCCTTCCTTTCAATCATCCCTACGAAACAAATAATGACTGACGCTCGTATCCTCCAATGTCGAGTTCGCAGTCGGGGTCTGTCGTGCGTGTTTTTGTACTTCAAAGAATCGGTGGCGAATTTGCCTAACCCCGGTGCTCACATTGACTTGCGGTGGAACGCAGCCTACCATCGGTAAACATTTTGGAGTTGACTGTTGATCACTGGCGAAACCATCTCTCATTACCGCGTCCTCCACCAGCTCGGCGGGGGCGGCATGGGAGTGGTTTACGAAGCCGAGGACGTCAATCTTGGCCGACATGTCGCTTTGAAGTTTCTGCCCGACGAGTTGGAGAAAAACCCTTCGGCCCTCGAGCGTTTTCAACGCGAGGCCCGTGCGGCCTCTGCTCTCAATCATCCGAACATCTGCACTATTTACGAAATCGGCGAATCCGAGGGACGATATTTCATTGCCATGGAACTGCTCGAGGGGCAGACACTCAAGCAGCGGATTGGAAAACACCCTCTGGAGATGGACCTGCTGCTTGAGCTGGCCATCCAGATTGCCGACGCTCTGGAGGCGGCCCACGCCAAAGGCATCATCCACCGCGATATTAAGCCGGCAAATATCTTCGTAACTAACCGCAACCAGGCCAAGGTGCTGGATTTCGGGTTGGCGAAGCAGGCGCTCAAAGGCGATACCGTACTAGGAGGTATCACCGCCGGCGCGGCACCGACGGTCGATGAGCATTTGTTGACTAGCCCGGGTTCGACCGTCGGCACAGTGGCTTACATGTCGCCGGAACAGGCCCGAGGTAAGGATCTGGACACCCGCACCGACCTGTTTTCTTTTGGCGCGGTGCTCTACGAGATCACAACTGGCGCTCTGCCTTTTCGAGGCGACACTTCGCCGGTAGTTTTCGAAGCCATTCTCAATCGTGTGCCGGTGGCTCCCATCCGGTTGAACCCCGATGTGCCGTTGCAGTTGGAAGAGATCATTCTGAAATTGCTGGAGAAAGATCGCGATCTGCGCTACCAGGGCGCAGCGGAAGTGCGGGCGGACCTTAAGCGGTTGAAACGGGATACTGACTCAGGACTCATTTCCGCTGCAGCCAGTTCCAATAAGCTACGTGTACCATCCACTAGGAAGCCCGGCCGGGCATGGAATGCAGGGGTGATCGCACTGGTGGTGCTCCTGCTCTTGGGTATGGCGATGACGGTATTCATGCGCCGTACGCGTGCGGTGATGACGGAAAAGGATGCCATCCTTCTGACAGATTTCGTAAATACCACAGCTGATCCGATGTTCGACGGGACTCTTAAAAAGGCCCTGGCCGTTGATCTAGAACAATCTCCTTACCTGAACGTTTTTCCTGAACAAAAAGTACGGCAAACACTTCAGCTTATGGGGCGTACGCCCAACGAACGCATTACCGGCGACGTGGGTCGCGAGATCTGCCAGCGCGCCGGCATAAGAGCAATTCTCAATGGCTCCATCGCCAACCTTGGCAGCCAGTACGTGATCACGCTAGATGCTGTGAACGCCGGTTCAGGAGAATCCCTGGCGCGGGAAGAAGTGCAAGCCGAAGGCAAGGAAGGTGTGCTGAACTCCCTGCATCAGGCGGGGTCGAGCTTACGAAAAAAGCTCGGAGAGTCACTGGCCTCGGTACAGAAGTACGACAAGCCATTGTCGGAAGCGACGACATCGTCTCTCGAAGCCCTCAAGGCTTTCAGCCTGGCGGACAGCAAACATCAGATGTCTGACGAACTCGGCGCTCTGCCGTTATATCAGCATGCCGTGGAACTTGATCCCAATTTCGCCATGGCTTATGCGCGACTGGGCACCGTTTATACCAACCTCGGACAAACCGAGCTTGCGGAGAAAAACCGTCAAAAAGCCTTCGAACTGCGAGACCGGGCCAGCGAGCATGAAAAGTTATACATCATGTCGCATTACTACGTGGATTCAGGACAGTTGGAAAAGGGAATTACGGCGCTCGAGCTCTACAAGCAGACGTATCCGCATAATGCCATTCCCTACAACAATCTTTCCGTGGTCTATAACCAGATGGGACAGTTTGAGAATGCGCTCGAGAACGGGCGCCGAGCTGTTCAACTCGACCCTGATAGCGCAAGCGGATACTCGAATGTCGGTTTCGCCTATGCTGGCTTGAATCGTCTAGATGAAGCCAAGGCTACGTTCAACCAGGCTTTGCAGCACAAAGCCGGCGCAAACATAGCCCACTCTTCGCTGGCCATCATTGCCTGGCTACAGGGCGACAATGTGGTGCTTGAGCAAGAATTGGCAGCAATGAAGGACGATCCTCAGGCCGAGTATCAGATAAGCGGGCTGAGGTCAGGTATAGCTGCTTATGCAGGGCAGCTGAAGTCCGCACGCGCCTTTGGACAAAAACAACGAGAAGCGGCAGAACGTTTAGGATTTAAGGAAGCGGCGGCCAACGAATATTCGCAGGAAGCTTTTGCCGAAGCCACTTTCCTGAATAAGGCCCGCGCCCTCGACGATGTAGCCCAGGCGATGAAGCTTTCCCAGTCGCCAGACGTGGTTCTCAATTGCGCAATCGCTCTCGCCATGGTTGGGGAAAATGCGCGGGCCGCGAAACTCTCCAACGACGTGGCTCAAAAACGTCCGTTCGATACTGCAGTGCAGTTTGTTTTGGTGCCATTGGTTAAATCGCAGATGGAGTTAAACCAGGGCCATCCAGGCAAAGCCATTGATATGCTTGATAGTGCGCTGGTCTATGCCCGGGCAAATTCAGGGGTGCTTTATGTTCGAGGAAATTCATTTCTGAAAGCGGGGCGCGCCAGTGATGCAGTCCAGGCTTTTCAGCGGCTATTGGACATAAAGAACGTAATTACGGTGGACCCTCTGATGCCCCTGGCGAAAGTGGGCCTCGCTCGGGCCTATGTCAAGGCGAGCGATAAGGCGCAGGCGCGGGTCGCTTATCAGGATTTCCTCGCCTTGTGGAAAGATGCCGACCCCGACGTGCCCCTGTTGCGTGCGGTTAGGGCAGAATACGCGAAGCTGCAGTAGCCGAGTTTTCAGTAGTCGGTTTCCGACCTTCAGGAATATTCCCCTCATACCTGCATGTCTTTTTGAGCACGGAAAAGCCCCAACCCGGTTCCCCGAGTTGAGGCGAGTCGTTGCGAAATTCCTTTAGCGAGCCAGCGCGGGCTCAAGGTGCCCCGACTTCAGACTCTCATAGCGTTTGTTGATTTCTTCCCAATTCACTGCATTCCACCAGGCAGCCAGATATTCGGGACGGCGGTTGTTGTACTTGAGGTAATACGCATGTTCCCACACGTCGTTGCCGAAGATGGGGAAGAGTCCTTGCGAGATGGGGTTGTCCTGGTTGGGGGTGCTGAGAATCTGCACGTCTCCGCCCTTTTTGCCAGCCAGCCAAACCCAGCCGCTGCCGAACTGTTTGACGCCTGCATCGTTGAACTTGGTTTGAAAGTCCTTGAAGTTTCCGAAAGCTTTTTTGATTGCTTCCGCCACGGCGCCGTTGGGCTCGCCGCCGCCTTTGGGCTTCATGATCTTCCAGAACATGCTGTGATTAACGTGACCACCGCCGTTGTTGCGCACGGCGGCGCGAATGTCTTCTGGCAGAGCGTTGATGTCGCGAATCAGATCCTCGGCACTCTTAGACTGCAATTCCGGATGTTTTTCCAGAGCCGCATTCAAATTCTTTACGTAGGCCGCATGATGCATGTCATGGTGCAACTTCATCGTGGCAGCATCAATGGTGGGTTCTAGAGCGGAGTAGTCGTACGGCAAGGGGGGCAGTTCAAACGCCATATATTGTTCTCCTTTATAGAGTCTCAGATGATGGTATCGCGGCTTGCGATTCAGTGGGAAATCTATTGATGGTTCGCGGTTGATTTTTGGCGGTCACCCCATCTTGGATTCCAGAATTGCCATCAGGTCGACAGCATTGCGAGAAAATCTGCTCTTCTCCGGCAATAAGAATCACTTCCCCGATTAATCGGATCGGAATGACGGCGCGCACAGGGCAAACCGCACAAGCTGCACTACCTCATTCGTCATCATCCGGAAACCTAAAGGCAATGGATGGGTCGTAATAAGCCTGGGTTGCTTTGCAAGGACGCATTTGCACCCGATGGTCCCGCCGAGCTCTCCCCGCCGGAGAAGTGAGCCATCCGCCGCCTGTACTCCGATTCTAATTGCGTCTAATAGCGCCAACTGGTCAGGTCTGCGCCAGGCGGGGCGGTCTTCTCAATGCGATCCATGATTTTGGGCAGATACATCGTGTTGTAGTGGAGGCGCGACAGATAGTTCGGTAGGGTGGGGTCACCGTTCCAGCAATGCTCGGCTCGATCTCCGTATTTCACTTCACCTTCGTAAGCCGGATTGGTCGTCCTCAGAAAATCTTCAAGGAGGTAGACGGCGTTGTTGAGGAAATAATTATCGGCGCTGCCGCAGTAGACGTGGATTTTGCCACGAAGTTTAGGGCCGAGCGTCGGCCAGTCACGCTCCAGTATGTAGCGTAGGTCGTAGTGCTCTTTCCAATAAGCGGCGACAGTTTGGTCTATGTCCCCGGTCTCTTTATCAAAAATGGGCTGAGGATAACCATCGGCTCCTACCGGCGAATAGACGGCCTGCCAGATATCAAATTGTTCTCCGGAGCGGCCACGCGTACCCAGCGCCAGCTCATACTGGTTGGCTTCAGCCGCGGTAATCAGGATTTGCCCCAGATAGGTACGCATAGCTGGCTGCATCATGCGGCGATGCGCGCCTTCACGGTAGTAAGCGTTCTTATCGTTATAAAGGTCGATCACCGTGTACGCGCGGAAGTCGACCGGATCGGGACAGGCGACGAAAGCGCCGTTGTAGCTGTCCGGATAGAAAGTTTGGACGGCGAGCGCTTCCCACCCGCCGGTGGAGCCTCCGTAAGTAAAGCGTGCCCAACCTTGGCCAATCGCCCGGAACTGTTTTTCGATCGCCGGGATCAGTTCGGTTTCGATAGCGTCACCGTAAGGACCTACGTTGGCGGAATTAACGGCGTAGGAATCGTCGTAAAACGGATTGGCATGCGCCAGCTTCACAATGAGCACGCGTGGAAAATTGGCGCCGGTCCACTGCTGGTAGAACTTGTGCGCCTCCTCCTGCTGGATGCGGTTGTAGCCGGAGATGTGGAAACGCTCGCTGTAGTCAGGCTTCAGATTGGGGTCGGGAGGTTCGGGGCGGAAGTCGTCGAAATCCGGAACAAAGTGATCGTGAAAAACGATCAGCGGATAGTGTGCCTGCGGATGTTCGTCGAAACCTTCGGGCACCAAGACGTCGGCGCCGATATACATGGGGCGTCCCCAGAACTTGCTGAGGACTTCGCTCCTGATTTTGATGTGGCGAATGTATTTGGTATCAGCGGGCGGGGTGATCGAGGGAATTTCCTGATCGAGGACGATGAGAGTCCGTCCGCCACCGGGGCGGATCGTAATGTTCGCCGGACGACTGTAGAAATTGCCGGGAGCGATGTTCCAATGCTGGCCTTCACCGCGGTCCATGGGCAGCTTGAGGGTGTGGCCGTCCGCCCGATGAAACGTCTCGTACCGGTGGAACACCGCTTGTACGAAATATTCTCCCGGCTTGACATCGCGCAGGCTTTTCACCGGATATCCATAAGCCTTGTCGTCGACAGTGACGATCTGACCGGGCGGAAGTGAATCCACGTCAAGGCCGAAGACCATCTGGGTGTTGGGACTCAGGCTGATCTGCATGCGAGGTTCGGCGGTGGGATCCGTCGAGAGGAGGAGCAGCATTCGTCCGTCGAGCGGCTGTCCGCCGTGTCGCTGAGCTGGAATCGAAAGAGCAAATTCAGGCGCTTTCCCGGCGTCCGCGTTTAAGGAAGACTTCAATGAGAGGACCATCATCACCAGGCAGAAAAGACAAGAGATCGTTTTCATGGCTTAAAGAACAATGGCTGACATAATAACCGCCTGTACGGCTAACGTCACAAATTCCAGCAGGTTCCGTTGCATTGATGTTAAGGAAATTCCAGGGTAATCAGCCTCGCGTTCTGCGATCCGACGTTGGTTACGGTGTGGGTAACACCGCCTTTCACCCAGGCTGCGGTGCCGGCTTTCAGATGAACTTGGGTCGTCCCTCCGCCCTCGATGTCGGTGCGCAGATTGAGATCGGTGACCGCGATGACAACGTGGGGTCCGTCGTGGTGATGTTTGGGCACAACGCCGCCGGGGTTGAGTTGGAGATCTGCAGCGCGCACACCGTCTTTTACGAACAGAACGTCCAAGGTGCCGCGGTGCAGGATATGCAGGCCGCGTTCTTCATCCCATTTGTGCGACGTTTGCGCTTTGTCGCTCTTCATGAGTTCGACCGCGATCACCTGGAAGGGCTTGTCTAGAAGATTTTTTGCGGTATGGGCGAATGGACCGGGAACGAATACGGTTTCGCCCTCCTGAAACTTGCGCTGGAACGGCGCTTGGCCAACGATGTCATTTTCGATACTTGAGGGGCCAAGCACGGTGAAGATATAGTCATGCCGGTGGTGATGCACGAGCATGGCTGCATAAGGCGCCAGATCAATCTTGAAGGCGCGCACGTAAGGATTTTCGAATAGAAGGTGATGGCTCGGTTCTGCCGTGATCTCGATAATGGGAGCTGCTTGCGCGTCGGCAAAGGTCGCCAGGGCCAACAGAGAAAAAAGAAGAGACCAGCAATATTTCATCGGCGCGATTCTAGCATCCTCATGCCTCAAGCCTGATTTAGACTTCCTGGTGGACGACAAATGACAGACTTTGGCAAATTGCTGATCTTGCTCGGCGGCGCTGCTATTGTCGCCGGGCTGGCGATTATTCTTCTTGGCCGGACAAATCTATCGTTAGGGCGATTGCCCGGCGACATTGTCTACCGGGGAAAGAACAACACATTTTACTTTCCTCTAGCTACGTCGATTCTGGTTAGCCTCGTTTTGTCAGTGGTGATGTATTTGGTTAACCGATTTCGGCACTAGGGACATGGTTGCGGTCTGGAACCTTGCGATGGTTTCGGATTTTTTACTTTGATCTTTTTGTGACGGTCAGCCGCTTCGTCCGGTGTGCGGGCAGAGTCGACTACGGCGGACGAGCCACACGTTTCCCAACCTCACTGCGGTAGGCCTAGCTTGCGTTAGACTTCACACCAATGTCTTTTGCCGATCAACTCGGATTCAGTTTCAAGCCTGTCGAACGCCGCATATGGTCGGTGCGCGAGCTCGTGGCGGCGGTGCGAACCCACGTTGAACGCGAGTATGGCGACACCTGGGTAGAAGGTGAAATTTCAAATTTCCGTGCACATGACTCAGGCCATCTCTACTTCACTCTAAAAGACAAGGATTCGCAGCTCCGCGCAGTGATGTTCCGTTCACAAGCCCGGTTGCTGCGATTCCGGCCAGAGAACGGAATGCAGGTAGTGCTACGCGGACGCGTCACCATCTACGAAGACCGCGGTGAGCTTCAGATTTCCACCGAATATCTTGAGCCGAAGGGAGCAGGAGCGTTACTAGTTGCATTCGAGCAGCTCAAGGCAAAGCTCGGATCGGAAGGTCTGTTCGAGGATGCCCGGAAGAAGCCGATTCCGGCATTACCACAACGGATCGGGGTCGTGACTTCGCCTCAAGCCGCTGCCTTGCGGGACATATTGAACATCGTGCGGCGGCGGCATCACGGTGCAAACGTCTTAATTTTTCCTGCCCAAGTGCAAGGCGAGTCGGCGAGTTCCGAAGTCAGCGCAGGTGTTTCATATTTCAACAAAGCCCGAAATGTGGACGTCATCATCGTGGCGCGTGGAGGAGGATCTGCGGAAGATCTGGCTGCCTTCAACAATGAGGCTCTAGCCCGCGTGGTCGCGGCGTCTATGATCCCGGTGATTTCGGCTGTGGGACACGAAACTGATTTCACCATTATTGACTTTGTGGCAGATCTCCGTGCTCCCACACCGTCGGCCGCCGCCGAACTGGTGATTCGCTCGCGCCAGGAAGTGGAAGAACAATCCGAAGGACTTCGCCAGCGGCTGGCGCGGGCCATGCGTTACCGTCTGCTGATGGGCAGGCAATCGCTAACCGAACTTGCACAACACGGCGCTTTTGCCCGCATGCAAGATGGAATCAACCACCGGCAGCAAAAGCTGGACGACTTAAAGAACCGCATGGATCGCGCAGAACGCCAGATCCTGGAGAAACAACGTCGACGGCTTGAACTTGCGGCTGGGGCAGTACGCCATTACGACGTACGTCGCATGCTAGCCGGAATTCACAAGGAGCTCGATGCGCGGGTCGCGGGAATGGTGGCAGCCGCTAGAACTCTCTTGCTGCAACGCACCGGACGGCTGAATCAGCTGAATGGGCAACTGGAAGCCCTCTCTCCGCTGGCAATTCTCGACCGCGGATACGCTTTGGTTTTCGATTCTGCTGGGACCTTGCTGAAAGATGCCTCGCGAGTACGCGCCGGAGACGAGATTTCCGCGCGACTATCCCAGGGAACTTTGACGGCAACCGTAAAACACAAATAGCGACTTTGTGGGCGCGCACTTGACCGCAGGTTTTGGACTTTTTGAGCTTGGTCAGAGCAACCGGAAGGGGGATCAGCCCCAAAAAATCAAAACAATCCTGAACTTCGATAGTGGGAGGGCGGAGTGTCACACGGGCACGAGAAATCTCGTCCAATCTTTACAAAGACTTCATTCCATTGATGTTGAGATAGGACTTGCCTGGATTACAATTGAATTTCGTTCTTCCCTTGCACCAATTGATATTTGAAAGGGGCCGACCGGGTGAGGCAGTTTTCAGCGCCGTGGCCACATTTGTCGATGATAGCGGTCATCGACATCATGCTGGTCGCAATCATCATTTACGAGCTGTTGGCGCTCATCAAGGGCACGCGCGCCGCGTACATGTTGGTAGGCGTCGCAGTGCTCGGACTGGCCTTGTATTTCTCGAGCGTTGGCGAACTGACCACGCTGAACTGGTTGTTGAGCGCGCTCTTGCCGTATACGGTGTTCGCGCTGATTGTGATTTTTTCGGCAGAGATCAGGCAGGCGCTGGCGCGACTAGGCCGCCGACTTTTGCTCAAACGGGGATCGCCCGGTGAATCTGACGTCTACGACGATATTGTCCTGGCTGCGAATCTGTTTTCCCAAAACCAAACGGGCGCGTTAATGGTCATTGAACAGGAAATCGGTTTACGCACCTACATCGAAAGCGGAGTGCCGCTCGATGCGCGCCTTTCCTATGATTTGTTGGCCACGATTTTCCGTCCCAGTGCTCCGCTGCATGATGGCGCCGTAATCATTCAGAAGGATCGCATCGCAGCCGCAGCTTGTTTCCTACCCCTTTCCATGAATCCGGTGCTTTCGACTCAGCTGGGAACGCGACATCGTGCCGGCATCGGCGTGACTGAGGAAACGGATGCAATCGCGGTAATCGTGTCTGAGGAGACGGGCGCCATTAGCCTGGCGGTGGGAGGCAAAATAGAGCGGGACGTAACCGTAGAACAATTGCGCGAACGACTAGGAAAATTATTGCGCCGTTATGTACCTCCTTCTACCTTGCCGACACCAATCGCGAACGACAACGAAGACTTCACCCCGGCGGACGATGACGGCCAGCGGGCATCGCTGCCTCATACCGCAGATTCGCGCTTGACGCGGAGCGATGAGCGCTAGTCGTGAAAGGCCGCACCTGACTTTCTTATCATGAAAGATTTTTTCCAGCGCCACGTGTCGCACAATTTCGGGCTCAAGCTTCTGTCTCTGGCGCTCGCCGTCGGACTTTGGGTGGCCGTCGCGCGAGACCCCATGGCTGAGGTGGCGGTAGATGTGCCCATTGAATTTCACAACATCCCGGAAAACGTGGAGATCAGTTCGGAAACCATTCCAAGGGCGCAGATCCGAGTGCGAGGTCCGCAACGAGTGGTGCGACGCCTGCAGGCTACCGATGTCTCGATCGAAATTGAACTCAGCGGCATGAAGCCGGGGGAACGGACCTTCGACCTGACGGCCGACCAGATTCATCGTCCAAAAGAACTGGAAGTCGTGCAGATCATTCCCAGCCAGTTTCACATCGCTTTCGATACGCGCCTGACTCGTCAAATACCAGTACATCCGCGGATCATCGGTACCTTCGCGCCCGGCTATACGATTGGCCAGATTGTCGCCGATCCAGCGACCGTCACGGTCAGCGGCCCCCAAAAGCAGGTACAACTCATAGAGGCCGCGATTACCGACCCGGTGGACGCCAGTGGAACCCTAGATCGCGCCACATTCGTACGGCATGCTTACGTTTCTGATCCCCTTGTAGAGGTCATGACCTCCAATCCGGTCCGTGTCACGGTTATTATGGAAAAGAGTAATACCGCAGTCGGCGGACGCTAGGCATCGCAAACTGTACCGGGTCCCATCCAAGACATTCCAGGCGTGACAGTTCAAGCATGACATCCCAAACACGACAACTCTTTGGAACCGATGGGATTCGCGGCGTAGCCGGCGAATTTCCCCTGACCCAGGACAGCACCTACATGATTGGGCGAGCGTTGGGCCACGATCTGAAAAGAAGCGGGGCCCTGCCGCGCGCGGTGATCGGGCAGGATACACGCGAATCCAGCGCCTGGATTGCTGACCGAGTATCCCAAGGCCTGGCGGCCAGCGGAATCGATGTCCACAGCGCCGGTGTGATTACAACTCCCGGGGTGGCTTATCTTGCGCGGTCCCGCAAGTATGCTGCGGGCGTGGTAATTTCCGCGTCCCACAATCCGTGGACGGACAATGGCATCAAGGTCTTTTCCGGTGATGGATACAAATTGCCGGACGCGCATGAAATGGCCATTGAGAAGGAAATCTTCGCTCTGCTGCAGGGGTCTGGAGCCGCAGTCGACTCGACAGCGAAGCTTAAGCCGAGTTTGCCCGGCGAAGCTGAATTGCGCCACGCTTATATCGATTGGCTGGCCCACAGCGTGAGCACCGATTTGAGCCGCTTACGGGTGCTAGTCGATTGTGCGAATGGCGCAGCCACAGCGGAGGCTCCCGAACTGTTCCGCCGCTGCAGAATTCAGGCTACTTTTCTCGGTTCGGCTCCCGACGGCAGAAACATCAATGAGCAGTGTGGCGCTTTGCATCCAGAAGGCTTGGCGGGGGCCGTGGCAGCGCAACCGGGAAAGTTCGACTTGGGCGTGACTTTCGATGGGGATGCGGACCGCGCTCTTTTTTGCGATGCGAATGGGCGGGTGGTGAATGGCGATGCCGTGATTCTATTGGAGGCACGGCACATGAAAGAACAGGGCACACTGCCCGGAGAAACTGTGGTCGCCACAACCATGTCAAACATGGGGCTGGAAATCGCGCTGCGCCAATCCGGTATCCGGATGCTCCGTGCCAACGTCGGTGACAAGTACGTGCTGGAAGAAATGCAGAAGAGCGGTTCGGTACTTGGCGGCGAACAATCCGGTCACATTATCTTTCGCGATGGCGAAGCCACCACGGGCGACGGTCTGCTCACGGCTCTGCGCGTGATGGAGACGATGGCGAAGGAGGGGAAGCCACTGGCAGACTTGGTGAGCGACCTGAAAGTATTTCCCCAGACTATTCAGAATGTCAGGGTACGCGAGAAAGTGCCGTTCGCTGAAGTGCCTGCCATCCAACAGGCAATCGACGCTGCTGAGCGCGAACTGGATGGAAACGGCCGTGTTGTAGTGCGTTACTCGGGAACGGAAGCGCTGGCACGAGTGATGATTGAAGCTGAGTCGGAAGCAAAAATGAAGACGCTGTCGCAGGAAATTGCTGCGGCTATCAAGCAAGCGCTTGGAGTATAGACCAAGGTGGGTGCGCGCGGGACGCTTCGCGATTACACCCTTAATCCAAATCCCGCCAGTTTTTTCCTACCCCAATTTCTACCAGCAGTGGAACCGACAGTGGGTGGACATTTTCCATCTGATCGCGTACCAGCGAGCGCATGATATCGACTTCTTCTTCGGGAACTTCGAACACCAGCTCGTCGTGAACCTGCAGCGTCATGCGTGATTTGAGCTCCCGCTCCCGGAGTGCAGAGTCGATGCGGATCATGGCAAGCTTGATCAAGTCTGCGGCCGTACCCTGCAACGGCGTATTCACCGCCGTTCGTTCGGCAAAACCTCGCAGGTTGGCATTCTTGCCGTTAATGTCCGGGATTGGCCGCACCCGTCCAAACAGCGTCCTGACCTTTTGTTCGCGGCGAGTCTCTTCGAGAGTCTGATCGATGAATGTCCGGACCCCGGCGTACTTCTCAAAATATGCGTTGATGAATTGCTTGGCCTCGGAGGGTTCGATGCCAAGATTTTGGGATAGACCGAAAGCCGACAGTCCGTAAACAATCCCGAAATTGACCACCTTGGCCTGACGGCGATGATCAGGGGTGACCAGCAGCGGCGGTACGCCGAACACCTGCGATGCAGTGAGCGTGTGTATGTCATCCCCACGTCGGAAAGCTTCGACGAGTAGCGGATCCTTGGAGAAATGGGCAAGCAAACGCAACTCGATCTGGGAGTAGTCGGCGGCCATCAACACGTGGCCTGGTTCGACGGTAAATGCGGCGCGAATTTCGCGGCCCAATTCGGTGCGAATGGGAATGTTCTGCAGGTTGGGATTGGCCGAAGAAAGTCTCCCCGTGGCGGTGCCGGTCTGTCCGAAAGTGGTATGCAGGCGACCGGTCATGGGACTCAGCAGCGCGGGCAGAGCGTCGACGTACGTCGATTTTAATTTCGCAAGCTGGCGATATTCCAGGACCTTACGGGCAACGTCATGTGTCTCGGCAAGGCCTTCGAGGACATCCACCGCGGTAGAGATGGTTTTCCCCTTGCCGTATTTGACCGGCTTCGGCAGATTCATTCTGTTAAACAGCACGTCCCCCAGCTGTTTGGGAGAGTTGATGTTGAACTCGCAACCGGAGAGCTGATAGATCTCGCGCGCTTTGTCTTCAACTTCGCGCTCCAGTCGTACCGACATTTCTTTCAGAACTGCACGGTCAATTTTGACGCCGGTCTGCTCCATGCCAGCCAGCACCGACACCAGCGGCAGGTCAATTTCTTCATACAACTTCAGGAGATTGGCTTCTTCGACCTCCTTGCGAAGTACGGCAGCAAATCTTCCCGTGACGTCGGCGGATTCGGCTAGGCTGCCACTTAGCTTGATGTTGAAACGGCGCAAAGCAACTTCCGCCAGACGATGCGAAGAGTATGTCGGATCTAGCAGATAGGAATACAACAGCGAATCGTGCACTACGCCCCGCAGGGTGATTCCCTGCGGTGCGAATGCGTGTATGCCTGCCTTGTAATCGTGAATCGCCTTGGGGATGAACTCAGTTTCCAGCGCGGATTTTAATGGCTCCGCTATTTCGCGAATTTGCAGGGAGACGGTCTGTGCCATGCCAGCCATTGCGGATATTGCAACAGTTTGTGGCGGCGCCGCTTGCTCTGTGTCCTCCCTGAGCGGCAGCATGCTTTCTTGGGCCTCATCCGACTCGGCTTCGACTTCATCGACTGAAATGAACGTTCCCGCTTCAATCGCCACTGCCAGAGGGTGGCTCACCGACACAGACTTCAGCGCCGATTCGACGTCCGCCGCTGATTTCGCCTCACTGTAGTGCGCCTCGGTGACTTCGACGACCGGCAACAACTCCTTCAAAAGCGAGGTGAATTCCAATTCAGTGAAGAGCGCTCGCAAGCCTTCCACATCGGGCGCTCCGGCGCGCATGCCCTCGAGGTCCAGCTCGACCGGCACATGGCAGTCGATCGCGGCCATACGCTTGCTGAAGAGAACAACGTCGCGGTTATGTTCGAGCGATTCCCGGTAGGATTTTTTTTCCACCTCGGCGGCGTGATCAAGCGCCTGCTCAACGGTCCCGAATCGCTTGATAAGCTCGACCGAGCCTTTGTCGCCGATACCCGGTGCGCCTGGAATATTGTCGATGGTGTCGCCGCGCAAAGCCATCACGTCAACCACGCGCTCCGGTGGAACGCCCAGAATTTCTTCGACTTTCTGGGAGTCGCAAATCAGATTGTCCTTTGGCGGATTAAGCACCAGTATCCGGTCGTTGACCAACTGAAGCATGTCTTTGTCGCTGGAAACTACGTACACCATGTATTTCTGTGCGGCGGCTTTAAACGCGAGAGTGCCGATTACATCGTCAGCTTCGTAGCCGGCCAATTCAAGGATAGGAATACGGTAGGCCTCAAGTGCGCGACGGATGTAAGGCACCTGCTGAACTAACTCCGCAGGCATCTCACTACGGTTGGCCTTATATCCGTGATATTCGATTTCCTGGAAGGTTTGGGTCTTTATGTCGAACTTGCGAACTTTAGTGATCGCTCCGGCTGCCTCATCGCGAAACGTTGGGGCAGCGACGTCGAACACCGCAGCCAGGTATTCCGGAGAAAAGTCCTCCCGCAATTTACGGAGCATGTTGACGAAAACATAGGTTGCCGCGGTCGGCAGCCCGGTCTTGGTGGACATGCCCCTCTGTCGCGCCATGGCATGGTAGGCACGGAAGATGAAGGACATGGCGTCCATGAGGAAGATACGGCGGCCATCGCTCGGCTTGATCGCCAGAGATGGCCCCGGAGCCCCGGGGGCGCGCTCAGGGATACCTTGCTCAGACAATGCGGACGAAGATTTTTTCTTGGGCGGCAACACTTAAGTTTAGCAGTTGCAGCGATCAGTTCCCGGTCCCGAGGGATGACGGCTTCCCATATTCAGTCTGATAGTGCAGTTTGATGACTCCGCAAGTGCCCTGTTCGTATGAATAGACTACGCAGGTATCGAAGGGGCGAGAATACACATGGAGGCTTACCGCGCGCTGATTAAACTCCCGGGGATTGCACACACGATGCACCGGTTCTAACGGATCGACCGCGCACGGTTGATTGGGATTCATCTCAACCGTGTCTGCGGTTTCGAGCTGGCAGGTGCCTTTGGCCAAGTTTTGTGAGATGACTCGGAAGTTTTCCACTTGCAGGCGCCCAACGGGGACCGCCATCCAGCAGTTCTGTTCCCGGTGATTGTGCACCGAACTGGCCTGACCAACTTCCCAGCAGATGGCTACCAATTCGTATAAGGGGGTCTTGTCGATCAAATTACGGGTATAGTGCTGCTTGTCCCATGTGAGGTAGGGAGCCAGGGTGTCGGGTAACACCTGTGTATATTTCAGGAAGCGGGTAAGTTGGTCAATGCGGTTAAAAGCGGTCTCGGGAAATTTTCGTAACTCAGCGACAAAATCCTGGATTGGAACCGGCTTTGTAACCGCTTGCGTGCTCATATTTTCACCCCTGCCACGCCCAGTATAACGCCGTTCGCAAGGGAGAGTTCCGAAGCAAAGTCGCGAAAAATCAGCTTTCCTACTCCACCAACATGCAGTCGCCGTAGGAATAAAACCGGTATTTCTGCCGCACCGCGTGGCGGTACGCTTCGATCATGCGGTCCTTGCCCGCCAGGGAAGACACCAGCATGAGCAGCGTCGATCGTGGCAAGTGGAAATTTGTCAGCAGCGCACTCACGACGCGGAACTGATATCCAGGATAAATAAAAATGTCCGCGTTGCCGCTTTCGCCGTTCAGTCTGCCGGTTGGCGACTTCCCGGCCGAACCCTCCAACGCCCTCACCGTGGTTGTACCGATGGCTACGATCCGCCGCCCCGTATCTAGTGCCCGGTTAATGGCCGTGGCCGCGTCCACAGAAATCGAGTATGGCTCCAGGTGCAGGGTGTGGTCCTCCACGCGCTCTTCGCGCACCGGCTGAAAAGTTCCCAAACCAACATGCAACGTGACTTGAGCGGTCTCGATCCCGCGCTCTCTTATTCGATTTAAAACTTCAAGCGTAAAGTGCAGACCAGCCGTCGGAGCCGCTACGGATCCCTTCTGTTGCGCATAAACCGTTTGGTAACGTTCGCGGTCCACGGGCTGATCTTTGCGAGCGATGTAGGGAGGCAGTGGAATATGACCGATGCGCTCGATGCTTCCCCAAAAATCTGGCGCAGGGTCGAAGCGAATGCGGCGCTCCCCGAAGCTTCTCCGGCCGATCACTTCGGCTTGCAGGCTCACTTCGTGGGCTGATTCTGCCCCGAAAAACAGCCGCTCTCCCACCCCAATTTTTCGTCCGGGACGGACCAGACATTCCCATTCGTTGGGTTCTTGCGAAACCTGCCGCGTCAATAGAACCTCAATAGTTCCGCGCAGAAACTCACGGGCAGCTGGATTCCGAGAACTGATAGGTTGCGCTCTGGCGCCGCTTCGGGATCCGAAGAGACGGGCGGGGAGGACTCGTGTGTTATTGAACACAACCAGATCGTCCGGTCTTAATAAGTCGGGGAAGTCTCGGAATTGACGGTCGGCCAAAGCGGGCATGTTGCGATTCAAGTGAAGCAGGCGCGACGATGCCCGATCCGCGAGGGGTTCCTGCGCAATCAGTTCATCGGGGAGGAAATAGTCAAATTCGGAGACCAGCACGCCGCTGATTATAAAGTTTCAGCATCGTGCCATCCCAGGTGAGCGTCAGACTCTATGAAAAGAATGTAATAGTGTGTAAAACCGTTTGTAACGGTTAGCTGCCTGCGGTACCATACGCGACATTGAGCCGGGGCTTGCCGTTCCATCCTCGTAAGACAAATGCCTACTGAACGCCAACATCGCCGCGAAATCGTCGTTTTCGGGGGGGCGTTGCACCAGCGCGGGTATGTGGCCGCCATGGACGGCAACCTGTCAGTTCGGCTTGACGATCGCCACATTCTTGCCACTCCTACCTCCATGTGCAAAGGCATGATGAAGCCTTCGGACCTGGTCATTGTGGACAGCGAAGGCCGGCATGTTTCGGGACGCAGAAACGTGTCCAGCGAAATTGCCATGCACGTTCTGATCTACAAACTGCGTCCAGACGTGCGGGGGATTGTTCATGCCCACCCCCCGACGGCTACAGGATTTGCCGCCGCCGGCATGGCTTTGAACCAGCCGCTAGTGTGCGAGGTCGTCATCGGGTTGGGTTCAATTCCCCTTGCCAAATACGGCACACCGGGCACGCCCGAACTGACTAGCGGCCTGGAACCCCTGATCCCCCAATACGACGCCATTCTCATGTCGAACCACGGAGTGGTAGCGTACGGCGTCGATCTTCATTCTGCTTATATGAAGATGGAGACCGTCGAACACTTCGCGCAAATCTCGCTCGTGACACATTTGTTAGGCAAGCAGCAGCCGTTAGGTAGTGTGGAACTTGGGAAATTAATGGCAGCCCGGAGCAAATATCAAGGATCAACCTCTTCCGCTCCCCTGCCAGTGGCAGTGCCGTGTGAGGGCAATGACGGCTTCGAGCCTTCGCAGCCTCGAGAGGAATCCGCCTCCAGACCGCCTCGGCGGGTTGGTTCACGCCACCGATAGCCGGCTTGATCCCCTTCGACAATTGAAATTGCTACGAAGTCAAACCGCGAGGGGCATTACTGCCCTTCCCACACACGAAATTTAATCGCCACCGATTCTGAATCTGACACCTGCCCGGACATTTATCCCCAACGCCGGGTAACCCACCACTTCCTGGTACTGATGGTCGAGCGCATTCTCGATATTCACGTACCCGGTCACGCGTGAGGTGACTGCATACCATCCTCCGATATCCACGCGGGCATATCCTGCCGCGTGATCAATGTTGTAGCCGAGGAAATCCGAATCTGGCCGCCTTCCTATAAAACTTCCACCGAGATTGGCTCCCCAACGGCTGCCAAGGTAGGTCAGTACTAAAGTTCCCGAATGCTTTGGGCGCCGGATTAACGGCTGCCCCGGTGCCAGGAGCGGATCGAAGGCAAAAGGCTGTTCCAGAACCTGGGTAGATGTGTAGGTATAGGATCCATCGAACGACAATTTGGCCATCGGGCGACCATGAAATTCCAATTCGGCTCCATGTGCGAGGGCCTGGTTGACATTCACATACTGCCCGCAAGAAGTACTTGGCGGCGGGCAGGTTGAACCCGTAATGAAATTGAAATCGATCTTGTCGCGATACAGTCCGTTGAAGTAAGTGCCGCTCAGTGAATAGTTTTGCAAGAACTTCTGCTCAAACCCCGCCTCGAATGAGCGTACTCGCTCCGGCTTGAGCGCATCGTTGGGAATTACAGGAAAGCCGCCGCCATTGCCAAAAGACTGGGCGAAACTTGGTTCCTTGATCCCTGTGGCGTAGGAAAAACGGAAGCGAGTGCCGGAAAAGAATTGTCCGCCACGCAACGCCGTGAAGCCCAACGCGACTCTCGGTACTACGCGATTTCCAAAACTCCCGTTATGAACATAGCGGGCTCCTGCTACCACTGAAAGCCGCCCCAGGGTCAAAACCTGTTGCCCATACACTGCGTGGTTCAAGCGCAAGCCGTGACTCAACGAATCCGGAAGACTGCCCGTAGTGCCATTTTCATCTTCAAATTCATAGCCCACCGTGGTGTGGGCCCAGCCTCGCTCGGTGTAGTCGCCTTGATAGGCGAAGCCGGCGCGGTTGATGCGGGTAATGGACTCGAAAGGAGTATCGATCTGATCGCCGAAAGGATCGACGCGGCCCGGTTGGTTTACCGGTTGTATATTGGTGCGATCAAGCTTGTACTCAAACCCGGTGAATCGATGTTGCCAACGTGAAGGCCCGGTAATCGTAAGATCTGCACTCGCCAATAGATTGTTCTGCCTTGCTCGCTGGTCGAAATCGGGAGGAAGTATCGGGACGCCATTGAAGTTCCAGTTGCCCTGCACTCCGGTTGCACTGTTGGAATGACGTGCCCGCACTCGCAGTGACGCCCAATCGTTCAATTTTGCGCCGACATTGATTCCCTCCTGGGAGTTCGAATAATCGTCGTTCGGACCCTGACCCATGGTGTTGAACTGGTTGCCGAACAGGTTGTAGTCGAAACGACCGCTCGCTCCCGCGAGAGATGCATAACCGTTTGCAGTCCCAAGGTTCCCGCCGTCCGCTCCAAAGCGAAGCTCGGGAACGCGGGTGCTTCCGGTGCGCGTAAAAACCTGCACCACGCTGGTCATCGCGTCAGAACCGTAAAGAGTGCTTTGTGCGCCTCGAACGAACTCCAGCCGATCCGCTCCTTCCAGAGGGAGCACCCCGAAGTCGAAAGTTCCTCCAGGATCATTTACCGGCACATTGTCCACGATGACTTTGTTGTAAGTAGAATCGCCACCGCGCACAAAAAGTGACGACAAGCCTCCGCGCTGTCCTGTCGTAGCCACGATCGCGCCGGGAAGAAAATGTAACGCGTCGTCAGCCGTCACCGGCCGCATGACTTCCAGTTGCTCGCTATTCAATGTCTCAACCTCCGCGCCGCTCACACTGGCCGGCACGGGAGTTCGAGTGGCGCTTACCGAAACTGTCTCGGTGGCTGGCGCCAATCTCAGTTTCACCGTTGCCGTTTCGCTGCCAGACGTGGAGATATCTGCATCCTGGATGGCAAATCCTGGCGCCAATATCCGGACGCGAAAGGACCCCTCCGGCACTCCGCGGAAAATCACCATCCCCTCGGGTGATGTCGTCTGCAGAGCCACGGGAGTGGTGGAATCTCCGCGGAAAAGTTGGACTTCGGCGCCCGCAACGGCGATCGACTGGGGATCGACAGTTTTTATTTTGATTTCGGCGGCCGAAGCTGCCGCCACCAGAGCAATAAAAACAGAGAAAATACGAAGAAACCGCATGCTCCTCCTTTGACACGCGAAAGGGGTTAGTAAGCGGTTCACGCCCGGTCTCCTGGCTCGCGAGTAAGGACGATTATCGTCCGATAAATGCAAGCGGCCTTCCCGGGTTTTATCCCAGTGACCGATCGCGATTTCCTCGCTTACAGTTGCGCGGCAGCGCGGGATTTGCACCCGCTTCCCTCCCTGTCCGGTTGACAAGGGTGCGCGAACCAATGAAATTTTTAAAGAACAGAACTGAATGGTTGGAGAAATCTACTCGCTCGCAACCGGGAAAGTCAATCCCGCCAAATCCCGCCAACTTTAGAAATACATCTATTTCCCTGCATAACGATCCCGCAATTCTGTCTGCCGGCTCTTCATGGGGATTTCCTGTCCCGCAATAAAAACTCGTCTAACGTCCGACTTGACATCAAGCGGATCGCCATCCGCCACGGCAACGTTAGCTGTTTTGCCAACATCAAGCGATCCCAATTGGTCCGCAACTCCCCAGATTTCCGCCGGGTTCAAGGTGATCGCTTTCAAAGCTTCATCGTGTGGCAAACCGAAAGCCGTTGCGTACCCCGCCGCATAAGGCAGGTTGCGCACCGCATGAGCGTCGTATGAGGCGAACGCAACTTTTACTCCCCGCTTATAGAGTTCAGCCGGCAAGCTATAAACCGCATCGTAACGCTCATGATTCTTGGGAGGTTCATAGATTGAACCCACAATCACCGGCACCTTCAAGCTGGCAACATAATCAAGAACCGCTTGCGAATGGCTGATGTGATTGAGCACAAACTTTAGATTGAACTGCCGGGCTAGTCCGACAGCGGTCTGCAAATCGCTGGACTCTTGTGCCGCCAGCACGATCGTCTTTTTCCCCTGCAGGTAAGGTAACAGCGCCTCCAGTTTCAGGTCATGCTTCACTGGCGACGGCGGCCCCTTCTTATCATCAGGGTGGGCAGCGGCATCGGATTGTTTCCGTTCGTATTCAACCCAGCGGTCGGAGTAATCCTGCGCATCCAGAAATGCCTGCCTCAACTGCGCTGCCAAACCCATGCGAGTTTGTGGAAATTTCCGTTTTTCCCATGTTTCGTTCCGCCTTTGCTCGCCGGTGAAGTTCAGCGGCAACGCGATGTCGCGCACCCTAAGCATGTCATTCGCCGACTTGCCGTCCAACTGAACAAAGGAATCCTGTCCGGGTAGAGTATCCTGGCTCTGCGGCGCAACAATGGCGTTTGTGATCCCGTTCAGGCGAGCCACTGGAATCAAGTCTGATTCGGCGTGAAACGCGTCATACACATGCATGTGCGGCATGATTTCTTCGCTGGTCTCAATCATGTCGTTCGTACTGTTTTCCGCCGAGATCTCAGTCAAGCCCAGGTACGTTTCTGAATCAATCAGCCCTGGATAAACCGTCATTCCCGTGACGTCGATGACTTGCGCATTTTGGGGAATTGGGACCGAACCGGCGGCGCCCAATGCAGCAATCTTTCCCGCTGTCATAACCAGGACGCCGTTTTCGATCACTCCATGCGATACGGTCAACAACTTCCCCCCTTTTAGTACAACGGTTTTCTGTTGCGCATATGCTGCCAACGATAGGAAGCAAATAGTTAGAGCGAACAAGAGAGGGCCGAGGATTGAATGCCAGCGACCGAGCACCGGCGCTGACAAATGAAAACTGACGACCGAGGATTGCTTCCCCATCACTCCCCCTCCCGATAATGTGGCATGCCGAAGCCCGGCAATGAGCGGTCAAAATAAATGTCGCCATCGATCAAAACTTTATTTGGCACGCCGAAACTGGAGAGTGGATAACCGTCCCAAATCACGAGATCTGCGTCCTTCCCAACCTCAATCGATCCCACTCGATTGTCTACGCCTATAATCCACGCCGGGTTGATGGTAATCATCTTGAGCGCCTCTTCTTCGGTCGCTCCACCATAGCGCATGGTCTTGGCTGCTTCCTGATTCAGACGCCGCGCAAAGTCTTCTGAATCGCTCTTGATGGCCACCTTCACGCCTTTTCGCATCGAAATCACGGCATTCCATGGAATCGCATCCCAGGCTTCCTGTTTATATCCCCACCAATCAGAAAACGTGGCGATAGCGACACCCTGCGCGGCAAGTTCGTCAGCGACTTTATAGGCCTCCAGGGCATGATGGAATGCCCGCACCTTGTAGCCAAATTCTTTCGCCATTGCCATTTCGTTTAACAACTCGTCAGCCCGGTAGCAGTGGATCTGCACCAGCAACTTTCCCCGGAGCACATCGGCCAGCGCTTCGAGTTTGAGGTCGTGTTTCGGAACCTTTGCATCCTTGTCTCCGCGTTTTACTTTCGCGTTGTAATCGTCCCATTCGTGCATGTAATCCTGCGCTTCCACCAGGGCAGCCCGCTGCACCGCAAAATTGCCCATGCGGGTGGAGGGCAATTGGTCCCGGCTTCCATAAACCCGCTTGGGATTCTCACCGCTGGCGAACTTGATGGACTGAGGTGCGCCAGGGAATAGCATTGCGTCCCGGCTCTCTCCGTACTTGTGCTTGATCACGACCGCCTGCCCGCCGATCATATTGGCGGACCCATGCAGCAGAAGCGACGTCGTGACCCCGCCGGCAAGGCCACGGTAGATCGCCTTGTCCTGGTAGTCGAACGCGTCAATCATCATCATTTGCGGTGTAATGGGGCTGGTAGCCTCATTGACATCGTCGTCGAGGGCGATGTGCGAATGGGAATCGATGATGCCCGGGGTAAGAAATTTGCCGCCAGCATCGATAACGGTGGCGGTCGACGGTGCGTTTACATTCTTACCTACGGCTGCGATCTTTCCGTCCTTGATGTAGACGCTGCCGTTCTGAACATTGCCGTGTGTCACTGTCATCACGACCGCATTCCTGATCAGGACTTCGTTATGAGAGGGTGGTGCACTGGTTTGTTGCGCCCGTGAGTGTGGGACCGAAAAAACAAGAACGGCACACCAAAAGAAAGCTGAGAACCGACGCATTCTTACCAACTCCTGCGCTCGAATTCACTAAACACAGCATCGGGATTCTAAGAGTCAACACCAGGGGCGTCAAACAGGAATCCCCGTTAAGGCACTTCAATTGAATTGTTGGACGTTCTTGGCAAAGTTTCTTGGTAATCTTGGCGGGACGCATTTTCGAATCTCCCGGTGATCATCAACAAATGCTTCGTCCTGTCTAACGGTGTATTGTTTTACCCATTTACGGGTGACGAATGACGAGATATCTGCTTTTAGCTTGGGCCGCACTTTTCTCATTTCCGCTTATGGCCGCCGACTGTCCTTCTTTGCAACTCAGAGATGGCAACGCGCTCGTTCAACTGGAAAAAGCCTGGGCGAGTGCACTTGAGGTTCGTGACGCCGACGCCGTAGGCTGCATTCTTGCCGACGAATTTCAGGATGCCGATCCCAATGGCAAACTTCACGGGCGGGCGGAAACGCTGGCCCAGATTCCTCACCGTCGTCCCGGCAAAAACGTGCTGAGCGAACTCGATCCTCATATGTTCGGCCGGTTCGGTTATATCCGTGGTCTTGCTACTCTCGTCGATGGTCAGGGAAAGACGTTGGCGCAGGTCCGCTTTACTGACATATATGTCTACCGCGGACAGCGATGGCTGGCGGTTGCTGGACAGGAATCTCTCCTGTCCGACCCGGCGAAATAGCCCATGCGCGCCGTTGTCCAACGCGTGAGCCGGGCCCGGGTGACCGTGGACAACAAAGTTGTTGGTGAAATTGGCCGCGGACTGCTGGTCCTGCTCGGAGTGAGCCGCGAAGATAGCGTGGCTAGTACCGACTATCTCTCAGACAAAATTATCGGACTACGTATTTTTGAAGATGAGAGTGGAAAGATGAGTCAAGACGTGGGACAGGCCGCCGGAAGTGTACTGGTAGTCTCTCAGTTCACTCTTTACGGCGACGTTCGGCGTGGCAAAAGACCATCGTTTGACGATGCCGCCACCCCGGACCAAGCCCGCGAGCTTTACCAATATTTGGTTGATCGCATTCGCGCCGCCGGGCTCGTTTGTGAAACCGGGGTGTTTCAAGCGACCATGCAAGTAGAACTGGTCAACCAGGGGCCCGTCACTATCCTGCTGGATTCATCGAAAGCGTTCTAGCGAGCGGTTCATCGTCCGCAACCACGCGCCGCTCACAGTTCAGAATCTCCAATACCTCATTCCAGTTGTTGGCCCGTAGGTGCTGCGTCTCCGTGACGTTGTGAGGAGCGGTGAACAGAATCCCCTGGCCTCGAAAGCCTGCGAAGTGCCGTGAGCGATCGTCGACGAGAATATCGGCGTTAACTACGTTCTTGTCGCCGCAAAACACCATTTGACAGGTAGGAATAAAAGGAAAATTCTCCCGCAGCCATTTGTACTTGGCATCGAAAGACGACGGCACTTCCATGGCAGCGCTCGCGATGTACACGTCGTGGTAACGCGCTAACTCCAACAACGCTTCCTGGCTACCCGGGATCATTTCGAGATCATCGAAAAATCCGTCCTCATGTGGAATACCGGCGAATTCTTCCCAGCGGTCATGGGGAATTAGAGAACTCAAACCCTTGCTGGAAACCAACTCCGGCGTCAGATTTCGTCCTGTGCGCTGGTTATACCAGCTCAAATGCCTGGCAAAACTATCAGCAATAACCTCGTCCATATCGATGGCGATGCGAAGTCTTCGCGTCCCGAAATCTTCCAGTTTTAGTTTTTGGGCAGGGGGATTTGCTTTCAAAATAATCGAAATCAGCACCATGAGTGCGGCCAGCGCGTTTGCCCAGATTACCGCTTTCGCGTGAACCTGAATTCCGTAGACGAGCCAAAGCAAAACTCCCGTCAGGTAAAGAAACAGCATTTGGTAGGAAAGATCTTTCCCACCTTGCTTTCGCAGCTTTATGATTTGCGGAATAAAGGCCCCGGTTGTACATACCGCAGCGGCCGTCCCGATGAAGGTCGTGAGTGTCATGAAAATGCCTTCTCCCGTGTTTCTCAAGTAGAACTGCCGGATGGCGATTCGTCCAATGAAATGATTGGCAGACTGTGATAATTTTTAGTTATGGAGCTTGAGACTCGCGACTTCGTCTCGTTTGCCGTTCTTGCGGAGGTGCTGCATTTTGGACGAGCCGCCGCCCGTCTGCATGTTTCTCAGCCGGCGCTCAGTAAACGCATTAAGAGTCTCGAAGAGAAGATTGGCGGACCCCTTCTAATCCGTAACCGGCGTGGGGTTACGCTCACTCCGGCCGGGGCGACGTTCTATAACAACTGTCGCAGGCTCGTTCGCGACATCGACATCTCCCTTCAAGCTGCGCGTGCCGTCACCAGCGGTGAGCTCGGCAGACTTCGCCTCGGCGTCGGCATCTCCACGGTACACAGTTTGGTTCCACGTGCCTTGCTCAAATTCCGTGAAGCTCGGCCAGGAATCGAGATAGAAGTGGCCGATATGTCCACGTTTAGTCAGATCGAAGCCCTCATCACCGGACGTCTGGACGTGGGATTCGTTCGGTTGCCGGTTAAACATCCCCAACTGGCGATTCGGAAAGTGTTAACCGAGCGCCTGACGATGGCCGCTTCCGCCAAGTTCACGGGCAGAATAACCATGGAGGGCATTCAAGAGCAGGCGTTCATTCTCATTGACCGCGGCGTCTCCGCGACCTATCACGATCACTGCATAAGCCTGTGCGAGCGTTCGGGATTCGCCCCGCGGATCGTGTACGAGGCCAATGACATGTTCACCATACTGAATCTGGTCAGTGCCGGGATCGGGGTTTCGCTGGTGCCGCGCGCCGCGCGGGCAATGCACGTAACCGGCGTCAAGTTTGCGCCGGTCCATGACAATTACGCTGACTGGGATATCGGAATGGCCTGGAACAAAAAATCGGAGTCCGAAATTATCAGGAAATTCGCACAGATCGTTCTGCCCGTATCTATGAAATCGGCTTAACTGGCTGCAAGATCCGCAATCCTAGCCGCATCAACGCACGCCCGTACGTTATGAGTGCGAATTATCTGCGCCCCTTTCAATATCGCCACAGTCTCGGCCGCTAAAGTTCCAAATTCACGATCGGTAATGGCGGCATCTTTTCCGTTCCGAGCCAGTGCACGTCCAATGAACGACTTCCGGGAGACCCCCGCCAGCAGCGGGAATCGCAACTGATGGAATTCCTCGAACCGCCTCAGCAAGGGATAGTTCTCCTCCCGATTCTTCCCAAAACCGAAGCCGGGATCGATCACCATGCGTTCCCGTTTCATGCCGCCGAGTATTGCTGCTTCGGTGCGATCTCGCAATTCCCGTTTAACCAGCGAAACGATATCCGGCACAGCGGACAACGTGTGCCACTCATGGGGACGTCCTCGTACGTGCGTCAGCACCGCTCCGCATTTCAACTCCGCCAGGGTGTTGATCATGTTCGGGTCCCAAAGGAATCCACTCACATCGTTAACAATCTCCGCACCGGCTTCCACTCCCTGTCGCGCTACCCCCGCCTTGTACGTGTCGACCGAGATCATCGCACGGGGATGTTTTTTCTTCATCCCCACGATGACGGGGATCACTCGCTCCAATTCCTCCTTTTCAGTCACCGTAGCGGAGGATTCCGCAGTTGATACCTTCGCTCCCGGACGCGTTGACTCGCCCCCTATGTCAATGATGTCGGCGCCGTCTTGCAGTAATTGGGAGGCAAACTCCACGGCGCGATCGCCGTCCAAATTCACCCCGCCGCCAGAAAATGAATCCGGGGTGACGTTCACGACACCCATGATCAGCGTACGTTTGCCGAGCTGCAACGTGCGCGAACCCAGGACCCAATCGAAAACTGGACGCATAAGATGGGATTCTAACGTGAATGTGTCGGGCTGCTACAATCAGCTTGCGATGTGCATTCCGCGCCTGTTCTCGCAGCTGGCATGGTGTCTGTTGTTGCTGACGCAAGTGTATGCCGCGTCGCACAAATCTCTCGACAAAAGAATCGCTGCCATTCTCTCGCCCTCCGACCAGGCCCGCGGATTCTGGGGCATGGAAGTCGTGTCGTTGTCGACTGGGAAGGTGCTTTACTCCTGCGACGCCAACAAACTATTCACCCCTGCCTCTAACACCAAGCTCTTCACCACCGCGGCGGCGCTTGCCCTGATCGGTCCCGACTACAGTTTCCGCACCACGGTGGAAACTAACGGCACACTTGATACCCACGGCCGTCTCACCGGCGATCTGGTGCTGGTAGGCCGCGGCGACCCCAATCTTTCCGGACGCGAACTGCCCTACGCTCTGCGAACCCAGAGAAATGATCGTCCCATTCGCGTGCTTGAGCAACTGGCGGATACGCTCGTGCAAAAGGGAGTGAAATATGTTGACGGGGACATCGTCGCCGATGATTCCTATTTCGCCTTCGAGCGTTACAGCGAAGGCTGGAGTCAGGACGATCTGCTCTGGGCGGATGGCGCGCCAGTCTCCGCACTTACTATCAATGACAACGTAATCTTCGTGAATATTCTTCCCGCGGACCGTGCCGGCGATCGCGCCTTCGTCAGCATTACGCCTTTTGCTGGCTACTATCGGATCGACAATCAGATCATCACGACCCCCTCGGGCACGGAACGGAAAATCTATATCAATCGTGAGCCGGGGGCCACAGTCCTGACTTTGTGGGGCAACATGCCGCTCGGGGATGCGGGTGTCAATGAAGGGCTTGCCATTGCAGACCCGGCGGAATTTGCGGCCGAATTGTTCCGCCAGCTTCTCGAAGTCCGAGGCATCGCCGTGTATGGGCGGCAGAAGACGCGACACACCGAACTTTCCAGCCTATCGACTCTTACCATCACCGCCTCCGCTGCGACCCACGGTGGTGACGAACTTTCGCGCGGGAGGCAAAACCAGCCACTGGTGCTGGCCAGCTATCAGTCCAAACCGCTGCTCGAGGATGTCGGGGTGATCAATAAAGTGAGCCAGAATTTGCACGCGGAAATTTTGTTACGCCTCTTGGGTAGAGAGAAGGGCACGGCGGGCACGATTGAAGGAGGCCTCGAAGTGCTGCGAGGATTTCTGACTCAGGCAGGAGTTCCGGACGATCAATACGTTTTCTACGACGGATCCGGGCTTTCGCGCCAAAATCTGGTTACGCCGCACGCGGTTGTGCAGTTGCTCCGTTATGCGGACTCACAACCCTGGGGTAAGAGCTTCCGCGACACATTGCCGCTTGCGGGAACCGATGGCTCGCTTTACGACCGCTTCAAAACTGTAGATGTCCAGGGGCGGGTTCGCGCGAAGACCGGTTCGCTCGGCGGCGTCAAAGCGCTATCCGGATACGCCACGACCAATCGCGGTGACAACGTGGCTTTTTCCATCCTCTCTAACAATTTCAATCTTCCCGACAAGGAAATGAACGAAACCATCGACAACATTGTGGGAGCAATCCTAAACGACGGCAAATAGTAGATTCAGAAGGTGGGGCGCGCGGTCGGTAAGCGAGCCCTTCCCATACGGGCATTGCTACCGCGGCATGCGTTTCGCCTGACGTCTGCCCAGGCTTCGCACCGCGCCCGGACCGGTGCCAGTGGGCGGCTTCCGCATCCCTTCCAGCAGATCTTTCAACACCACGGCGTTATTATGCTGTTCATTCTTTGAGGAAAACACCAAGGTAAGATTTCTTTTCTTGTGAACCAATCGATAGAGTTTTTCAAGATCATTCGCTGCTTGCGGTAACGCCAATTCCTTTAAATAGCGTTTGCGGAACGTCGACCAGCTGTCTGGATGGGCATGAAACCACCCCCGCAGTTCATTGGAAGGCGCGAGATCGCGCAACCATGCATCCAACCTCGCTTGGTCCTTCTTCAAACCGCGCGGCCACAAGCGGTCAACCAAAACGCGGTACCCGTCGCCACGAACAGGTGTCTCATAGGCGCGCTTAACAGCGACACGTTTGATGGCGGCAGGCATGGCGGTGCTCTACTATTGTACTTCTGCGGAGCGCGCGCGTGGGAAGAGGTTCCTGGCGGATAAAGCAGGGGTCTAAAACGTTTTTGTCCTGGAAACTGAGGATGCAAATGAGCCAGATGAGGTTCTTACCTAAGTCGCATGGCCGCCGCCCGTGGCTGGCCTTCGTCTGCGGCGCAGCGGTTCTAGTTGTCTGCGGTTGCGATATCCAGCGCCGGAAGAGTGATGCAGAGCTGGGGTTGAACCCGCAACAGGCCGCAGGGCGCCGCCTTTACGACCAACATTGCGACCGGTGCCACGAACCCTATTCGTCTCGTGACAAAAAAGGTCGCAGCTTGCAGGGCATTTTCAAAAAGCAATTCCTATCGCAAAGTGGAATGCCTGCCAATGACGAACGCGTCGGAGATATGATCCTTACGGGACGTAATATGATGCCAGCCTTCAGCCAGGTCATGTCTAGGCAGCAAGTCACTGATTTGCTAGCCTACTTGCACACCCTGTAGCCCCGAGCAAGGCGCATCTCAAATTTCGCGCACCTGCCCGTAATTCAAAACGCTCACAATCACCACTTCGCCGACGATGTTCCCCGAGGTTGCGAGCACGAGCCACTGAAGATATTGTCCCAGCGTCGCATCCCCTGCCAGAACGGCAGAAATAATTTCCCCACCAGTGACCACACAGTGGGAAAATTTTCCCACGCCAACCACAAAAGTCAAAAACCAAACCATCGCCAGTTGCCCAATTGTCCATTGGCTGGCAGTCACTACCCATGCCACCAAAGCGATCAGCCAGCCTACAATCACGCACACTCCAGAAGATGTGCGAGTTCGAGCCGATCAGTGACTCATCGCCAAGTGTCACCAACTGCTCTGCGACGCCTGGAAGAAGGGCGCCCGATTTTATGGCGAGTAGCCCGAACAGCATGGCCCGAGAATATTTGAGGCGAAAACGACCAACCACAGGCGCAGAGTCTCAAGCAAGTATCGATGCTCATCGAGTACCAGGATGACCGGATACAGAGTGTTTTCAGTAAACAGTTGCGCCCTTCCAATGACCACCGCGATAAAGCCGATCGGGTAGGCGAGGTACGAGACCAAATCTTGCCAGCCTCCCCGGCCTAGCAGAGCGCGAATCGCCGCAACCGACAGGCCCGTGAGGCCCAGGGTAAGCCCGCCCGCAAGTCCAGAAAAAGCCAGCTTTTTGGAAGAGCGTTTTAGTTCCCGCCTGGCGTCGCCCACGACGTTGAGAAATATCTCCGGCGCAGTGAGCCGGCCAGTTTCAGCGCTATGTTCTTCGCCTCCTTTGGCTACTGGCCTGGACATCCGGGCTTCGATGTCTTCGCACTGTTAAAAGGTGGTCCAATGGTGGAGGGTCGGTTTTCCGATCGGCGCTGACGTTGACCCCATGAACTCACGGCGGTAGGATTCTCCCAGGCGAGCGCGGGCTGGTTAAACCGTTTCCCCCGATCTTTCCTTCTTGTGCGGCAAACCGTCTTTACAGCAAACCGTGTCCTTTACAGCAATTCGTGTGGGCCATTACACTACTGATTCCCTTTAAAATTCAGGAGGTTGGATTCTTATGGCTGGCGAAGAAAAGAAAGAAATCGTAGAAAAAGTGAAGCAGATCATCTCGGAGCAACTGGGGGTCGATGAAAACGAAGTCACTCCCAGCGCTTCATTCGTGGACGATCTCGGCGCCGACTCGCTGGATCAGGTCGAATTGGTGATGGCGTTGGAAGAACACTTCGGGGTAGAAATCCCGGACGAAGATGCGGAGAAGCTTCGCACCGTGCAAGATGCGATTGCATACATCGACAAGCACGCCAAAGTCAGCAAATAGCGGTCCGTCGGGTTGTCCGACTCAACCGGCAGCCCTAGTTATTTGCATTGTTGCGGACCAATGATGATTTATTCGTGCGGATCAATGCTGTACTCGAGGAGGGCCCATGGCTGCCGTTGACGACAAGGTAAAACAAATTATCGTGGAACAGTTGGGAGTTGACGAAGGCGAAGTTACTTCCAACGCTTCGTTCGTGGACGACCTCGGCGCTGATTCCCTCGACACCGTAGAACTGGTCATGGCGTTTGAAGAAGCGTTTGAGATTGAAATTCCGGACGAGGACGCGGAGAAAATTCGTACCGTTCAAGACGCCGTCGACTACATCGGCAAACATGCGAAAGGCGGGAAGTAGTTGGGACGTAGGGTCGTAGTCACTGGAATCGGCCTCATTTGCGGGGTAGGAAACACCGCAGAGGAGGTGTGGAAAAGGCTGCTTGCGGGCAAAAGTGGTATCGCCCGCATTACGCAGTTCGATCCCACCCAATTCGCCTGCCAGATTGCCGCCGAAGTTAAGAACTTCGATCCCCTGCAGTTCATCGAAAAAAAAGAACTGAAGAAAATGGGACGCTTTATCCATCTGGCGCTCGCCGCGGCGGATGAAGCGATGAAGGGCTCGGGTCTGGAAGTCACGCCCGAAATCTCCGAACGCGTGGGCGTGCACATCGGCTCTGGAATTGGTGGGTTCGATGTGATCGAGCGTGAACACATCAGCTTGCTGAACGGCGGGCCGCGAAAAATCTCCCCATTTTTTATCCCGGCTGCGATTGTCAATCTCGCCGCCGGACACGTCAGCATCCGTTATCGCGCACGCGGGCCGAATGAAGCCACCTGTACGGCTTGCACTTCAAGTGCCCACGCCATTGGCGATGCCTTCAAGATCATTTCGCGCTGTGACGCCGACGTAATGATCGCCGGGGGGACCGAAGCTGCCATCACCCCCATGGGCGTCGGCGGGTTTGCCGCGATGCGTGCTCTGTCAACTCGGAATGACGATCCCGAAAAGGCAAGCCGCCCCTGGGATTCGGGACGCGACGGATTCGTAATCGGAGAAGGCGCCGGCATTGTTATCCTGGAGGACCTGGAGTTTGCGCGCCGCCGCGGAGCAAAGATCATGGCGGAAGTTGTCGGTTATGGCATGAGCGGCGACGCATATCACATTACGCAGCCCGCGGAAAATGGAGATGGCGCGTACCGCGTCATGTTGAATACTCTGAAAGACGCCAAGATAAGGCCGGAGCAGGTCCAATACATCAACGCCCACGGAACTTCCACCGACATCGGCGACAAACTGGAAACAGTCGCCATCAAACGGGCTTTCGGCGACCACGCCTATAAGCTCGCAGTGAGCTCGACCAAGTCCATGACCGGCCATCTTCTGGGCGGGGCGGGCGGACTCGAGGCTGGAATTACCCTCCTCGCGTTGAGGGATCAGATATTGCCTCCCACAATCAATCTCGAGACGCCGGATGCTGACTGCGATCTTGATTATGTACCCAATATCGCTCGCAAAATGGAACTGGAGTATGCCATGTCCAACTCCTTTGGCTTCGGCGGAACAAACGGCGCATTGCTGTTCCGCCGCTGGAGCCAGTAACAGTTACTGCAGTTGCCCCGCCCGAGACTAGTATCGCCGCACCAAACGTTGGGTGCCGGAGATTTTCAACCGTAAAACGACATTCAACGGAATCGATTCCCGGCCCACTTCCGTCACCTCTCTGCTGTGACATAAGTTACAGAAATATATAGGCTTAGATTCCCAAAACAAGAAACCTCAGTCCATTCCGGGTAATACGACCTTTGTGTCAGACACTGTCCTTCTTCTCCTTTGCCAAAGCGGGCCTCGGAGCTGAGAATGTAAGTGGTTACGACAGTTCCCAAAACCATGCAAAAAGCTTCTGGAATTACGCTAGCGCCTCTTCGTCCCGGCAAGAAGAATTCGGCTCGGGTTGCTCTGGTCAACATCAAGGAACCGAACGGCACACTCTTGGCAGAGTGCTTCAAGCAGTTTGGAATTGAAACGGTGTTTCTGAACACGGGAGTGGCCGACCGCCTGCACAAAGAGAAGTTTGAAGCCTGTGTCCTGCATCTAGGATCGGAGGCTGAGGCAGTGATGGAATCGGCTCGCCGCTCGCCTTCGAACGGGCACATGATCATTTACGGCCTGGGAGGTAGTGCGCAGGATGCAATGCGATTTTCCCGATACGGCGTCAACGCGGTCTTTCACGAGCCCCTGGATCGAACCTCCGCGCTAAAGCTTGTGCGCGCGACCCAGATGCTCGTGTTGCACGAGTTCCGCCGCTACGTGCGGATTCCGATCATTACCGAAATTGCTATGGTGACCACGGATAGCCGGCGCTTTACTGCCACAAGTCAGGAGATCAGTACCGGTGGAATGTCGGTCAAAAGCCCTGAAGACGTGACTCCGGGCACTGGACTGGAGGTTTCGTTCGCTTTGCTGACGTTGCCGCGTATTTGGGTTCGGGCCGAGGTCAGCTGGCGGAAGCCGAACAAAACCTTCGGAGTTCGGTTCGATTCCAAGGATGAACGTCGCTTTCGAATCAAAGAATGGATCGAAGCCTATCTGGAAAACTAGCCATTTCCGGTTCCAGCTTAACCTAACGCCGTCTATAAACGGTGTTTAGGCGAGACCGCCCGTACCACACGAGCTGCTTTATTCGATGTAAAATCGCAATGGTATGGCAGCTTCGTCTCAACTGGTACAAATTACGGTCGGGCCACCGGTGCGGCAAGCCAAGCCCCAATGGCTGCGAGCGAAGGCTCCAGTCGGCGAGAACTTCCACAATCTCAAAAAGTTAGCACGCGGTCTGGGGCTGCACACCGTGTGCGAGTCGGCACAGTGTCCTAATATCGGCGAATGCTGGAATCATCGTACTGCTACCTTCATGCTGTTGGGTGACATCTGCACTCGTCGCTGCGGATTCTGCGCAGTGCCCAAAGGCAAGCCCGGCCCGATTGACTGGGACGAACCGCGCCGCGTGGCCGAAGCTGTGGCGGCTCTAGGGTTAAAACACACGGTTGTTACCAGCGTGAATCGTGACGACGATAATCTCGGAGGAGCCCGCATTTTCGCTGAGACCATTCGTCAGATCCGCGAACTGTCGCCAGGTTGCCGGGTAGAAGTACTGATTCCCGACTTCCAGGGGCTGGATGAAGCGCTACAGATTGTATTGGACGCACAACCGGATGTTCTCAATCACAACACCGAGACGGTACCGCGCCTCTACCGAGCGGTTCGTTCTGGCGCCCGTTATGAGCGCACTCTGCGGCTCCTCGAAAATTCGAAGGCGATTTCGCCTTTGACAGTCACAAAGTCGGGTGTGATGGCGGGACTTGGCGAAACATCGGCTGAACTGATCGAGGTTTTCCGCGATCTTGGGTCGCGCGGCGTGGACATTCTCACTGTCGGGCAATACCTGCGGCCTTCATTGGATCATTTGCCCATCGCTCGTTTCTACGAGCCGGATGAGTTCGAATATCTGAAACACGAGGCCTTACGATTTGGTTTCCGCCACGTAGAATCTGGACCGTTGGTCCGCTCCAGTTATCACGCGCACGAACAAGCCGAAGCAACCAGGCCAATGTAGGCGCGAGCGGCCCCGCTCGCGCCTATCTCTAAAATACTCTGAAATGGATCGTCAGGTAGGTCTTAGGATTTTCCCGGATGGATTTGACCAAGCCGCGTGTCTCCACCAGCATCTGATCGGCATTGTTGTAAAGCGAGGGATCGCGCAGCAGTCTCCCGGCTGTGCCTTCGCCTGCTTCGAGACGGTCGGAGATAGCCGACAATTTGTCGATCGTGTTCTGGAGTTTGTGAGCGAACTCCTCGTCGGTTGTCATTTTACCGATCGCGCCCTTTCCGGCGTTGATGTCATCGGTCAGCTTCTTAACATTGGCAATCGTTGCGTTCGCCGTGTTATAGAGTTCGGGATCTTTGAGAAGTTTTCCGGCGGTTCCCTTGCCGGCATTCAAATCGTCGATCGTCAAATTCACTTTGTCCAAGGTGCCATTGACCTTCCGGTAAAGCTCCTCGTCAGAAAAAAGCTTACCCAGGGTGCCCTTTCCTGCGGCCACCTGGTTCACAAGGCCTTGAAATTCCGACACGGTGGAGTTCAGTTTGTTGTAGAGCATCGGATCGTAAATCAGCTTTCCGACCGATCCCTGCCCGCTTTCGACAAACGCAATGATTCGATCCAGGCGCTTCAAAAGGGCGTCCATGTTTTGCAGCGTGCCCTGGCCGGAACGCACCATATCTCCAAAATCCGGCACTTCGCGGCTCGGCAGTACATCGCCATTGGTGGCTGGCGCCGCCTTGGCTTGCGAACTGTCAATGTCGATGTAGGTCTCGCCCAGCACGCCCGCAGTAGAAAGCAAGGTCAGAGAATCTTTGCGCAAGCTGAAACGGTATCTCGTGTTTACCTTCATCACGACTTCGACCGGGGTTAGTTGCTTGGCGGGATCTTGCACCACGCGGATGTTTGTGACGTTTCCGATATCCACGCCTGAAAGCCGGACGGGCGCTCCTACGCGCAAGCCGTTGGCGTTGTCAAAATACGATTTCAGCAGGATTTTAGTGGTCAACAAACCACCCGTACCGCTCATGAGAAAAATCAGAACGCCAAGCGTAATGCAGGCAATCAGCACCGTGAGCCCGACTTTAAGTTCAGACCACTTTAGCTGCTTCTGACTAGGCACGCATTCTCCCCGAGCGACTCATTCTACTGTACGGCAAAGGTCTGGTTCAGGATTTCAGAATCATAGCAGACAGTTTTTTCGAATTTACGCCAGTCTCGATGCGGGACGCAGAGTCGTCACCAGTGCGAGCGCGACGAAATAGGCCGCCGCACCGCACGCCAGGGTCGCATTGAGTCCATACTGAATCGCGATGATGATGGCCACGACCGAGCCCAGGACACTCGAAGCTGCGTTCATGGCCCAAGCCCACTCCACGAAATTTCCCCCGGTTCCGTTTTCGGTGGGAGCGAAGCATTCATTCTTTATGGAATTGGCCAGAGACCGAAGGCCGGTGGGAAATGGCATGCCCATCCCAAATCCCAAGGGAACGAGCAGAGCGGCGCTGATCAGAAGTTTGGCAGCAAGGGGCAAGCCGACAAACCGGTTTAGCATTCCAGGCAGCAAACCGACATAAGCCAGCAGCCCTCCGACGATTAGCATCAAAACCAACCAGATACGGCTCGGTTCAGACAGCCACCACCGCGAAACCATGCTGCCTGCGCCACTCGATAGCAGTAACAAGAACACGACAACCGTCAGTGCGTAAACCGGGTGCCCTAAAAACAAGACGAAACGCTGAATAAACGCAATCTCAACCAGAATGTAACCAAGTCCGACGGCGACAAAATAAAGCAACCGGACGGGACGAAGATCTAGCGTCCCCGCGGTCAACGCCAGTGGCACGATCAGAAATCCGAACACGGCGACAAGAGAGATGGCCAACACCACGCCCAACACCGCGACCCCGAGATTGACCTTCCAGTCCATTCCCTGCATGAACGAGCTGGGCCGCAAAACCTGACCGAGCTTCAAGTTGAAAAAGAAGAAGGGGGCATTGTCCGTCACTGGAGCAACGTTGTACGGGTAGCTGGACGAAAAGCGCTGCGAGTCGTTTAGTTGGATCAACCGTGTAAACGCATCCGGATTCGCTGCATTCTGGGCAACTTCGGTTTTGGGGAAAAGCCTGCCAATGGATGGAGCATACAAGAGAAACAACCGGGGGTTGGCGACGATGTGCGCTCGTACCCGGTCCTCTTCTTCCGCGGTGAATGCTGTGCGCTTCGCCAGCACTGCGACCGCAATGCCGTCTTGATTCAGTGTTCCTTCGGAAACCACCATGAAATTGCCGCGAGTATCTGAAACGCCAAGTTCGTGCAGCGCCTGCATCGCCACCGAAACTACCCGTAAAGCTTCGCGCGGCTGTTGAAATTCCCAACGGGTGATGGCAACCATCCCGTCGGGCTTAAGGTGTTCGAAATAGTCGCGGAAAGCCTCCACCGTGTAAAGACTGTTCTCGCTCAGGGCAAAGGCGCCCGCTGCCGTAGATGCCCAAGTATCGACCAGGGTCATTTGCACGACATCAAATGTTTGGCTGGCGTTACGGACGAACGAACGCCCGTCGGTGACATGGATGTGAACTTCAGGCCGCTCATAGAGGTGATAAACATAATCCGCATAACGCCCGCGCATGATGGTATTGGCGATGATGGGATTGATCTCAATTCCGGTGACGCTGGGGCTGCCATTGGCCACCGCACGTACCACGTCTACCCCGCCGCCCGGTCCGATGATCGCGTAGTCGCCGTGAGGACGCAGCACATTGGCGATTGCAGGTGGACCTGACATCAGGTGTTTTTCCCATTCCGTACCCTGCCAGGTCTTGGGATTGACATTCATCAAGTAAGTGGAAGCGTCGGCATCGATCACGATTGCCTTGGCGCCACCTTGGCGGTCTACTTCAATGCGAGATATTGCGTTCCAGCGGGAAAATTCGACCCATGCGGCATCTCGAAAATCTCCCTTGGCATAAACAATGTCAAAGACTTTCCCCGAATAATTGACCGCAATCAGGACGAACAGGAACCCAGCCCGCGCGGCGGCAGCCTTCCGGCCTTTGCCGTTTATCGCCCATACGATTCCCGCAAGCGCCATACACATCCCGGTGAAAAGGACGGTATTGGGTCCGCCGAGCCAGTTGAGTAAGGGGACAATGGCGAGACACGCCAGCGCGCCACCAACAAGATCGGCTGCGTAGAGAGGGGAGACGTGCATAGTTTCGCGGGCGAATACCACCGAGAATTCAAGCCCCGTGATGAAGAATGGTACGGCGGAAACCAAATAAATAGCGGTCAAGCGCAGGAAGTTAGCTTTCGAGATTTCCAGTGAAACCGGAATACGAAGAACAATCGCCAAAACCACGGGAACGGTCAACGAATTGATCGCGCAAAGACGGGCCACGAGCGGGCGTGTGCGGAACGAGGTCAGCCAGGTTTTCTTCAGGTGCGCAAAAACGCCCCCAGCTCCAAGTCCCAGCAACGCGATGGAAATTGCTAGAAATGCGAAGTGATAAAAGAGCACAACCGAAAACAGCCGTGTCAGCGCCAGTTCAAGCAGCAGTGCGGCGAAACTACTGAGCCCGGTGCCGGCCAGCATGGCACGATCCAACGTTCTCGCCGTGCTGACAGGGCTCCACAGGGACGTCTCACTCATTGCAGGTTCGTTGGGAAAGCCGCCAGTCTAACAGAAGGGCAGCGCCGAGTTGACCGTGGGCGGTGCTCAGTTTCAGCGGGCAGGTGCAGATCCCGGTTTCTGGCCACGGGCCGCCATTCACGGTTTTTCCAGGATCACTTGCGCAATGGCCTGCTCGCTGGTGTGAGATATCGATAGCGCAACGTTAGTCATACCAAGCCGTGCCGCAAATTCAGCAGCCTTGCCGTGAAATTTGATCGTCGGCCGTCCTCCTGGGAGACGAAAGACTTCGATATCGCGCCAGCGGACTCCGTGATTCCATCCCGTGCCTAGAGCTTTCATTGCGGCTTCCTTGGCAGCGAAGCGGGCGGCGTATCGTTCAATGCGATTGGCCTTGGAATCGCAATAATTGATCTCGCCTTCCGTGTAAACGCGGTGCAGGAAACGCTCACCGTGTCGGTTGAGAGCTTGCGCGATGCGCGGAACTTCGGCGATGTCGATTCCAGTGCCTACGATCATGCCCCAACAAGTTAGCACGGCGGAACGATGGGAGCGGCATGGCGACATGCTCCGCGCCAAGACTCGGCTTACGTTTCACGAGGCTCCCGGAACTCCAGTACGATCGCGACGAACAGAGCAACAGCGCCTGCCACAGAGGCGACGGGAAACGCGAAGGCTCGGTACGCCAGGGTCATGTTGGGATGGATACCACGCACAGCTCCGTTGATTGTCAGTCCGACAATACCCAGTAGCAGGCAGAGCGCAAAGACGAGCAAGGAAAGGAGAAAGGTCACAAGTAATATTCGGACCGGGATCCAGAACCAGCGACGCTTTATGGCAGCCATCCCTTGGTATCGCATCCGTTTTCGATTGTATCGGTTTCAGGTTCCCAGTTCCTGGAAGTCGCCAGCCGCGGAGTTCATTTCGGAAGGTGCGCTAGAATACTCATCATGTCACAAGTTGCCCCGCCTATTACACGAGCCCCAGCGGAGGTTGTGCGCCAGAGCCCGGTATCACAAGCTTCCAATGGAATTTGCTACGCTGCATCGGGGGAGACCACTGTTTCGGAGTCCGACCTCCAAAGAATGGTTGCAGCCGTTCCCGATGCCGCTGCGGCCGCCTTGAAACGCAAGGCTTACTATTTTGTGCCACTGACTGTGAACCAGGGCGACGAAACCGTGATTGCTGACCGCTACGATGTTGCGTTGAGCGATAACGCAGTCTGCCATCGCAACCTCGATCTCGGCGACTCGCAGTGCGTGTTCATTTCGACTCGCCTGATGGACGACAAGTTTTCAGTAGCTTTTGAGTTCTATATCAACGTGGGCCATGCTGTAGTAGAGAAAGCCGGCGTTTCCCAGGCATTCGCCGATCTGGTATGGAAGCAGGTGCAGAACAAAGCGCGCGGGGAGACATCCCTCGACGCCTGGGAATCCCGCAAACTCGCCACCGGCCCGGGTCCGGACACGGAGAAATACAAGAACGAGTATCTGTCGGCTAGCTTTTCCGATGCCATCTCAATCTACTTGTTGTCCCTGTTTATCGACGTGGACTATTACGATTTGCGTGAGCGCGACTACCCCTTGCTGGCCCCGGCACAAATGGCCGAACGGCTGAAGAAAGTCGCAGAATTGTTTCCCGCCAATCCGGGGTTCGACTTCACGATCTACTACAAGAGACGGACGTAGGGCGGCCAAGCATCAAACGGATCGTAACTCAGAAAATGCTAAATATTGTGCTTCCGATGGCCTCTGTGCTTACAATCGTCCCCCATGCCCGTCACCGTGCGATCCTTCGCCAAGATTAATTTCGGTTTGAGTATTGGAGCGTTGCGTCCAGATGGCTTTCACGATTTGCGGACCGTCTACCAGACAATTACCCTGCACGATATCGTTCGTGTGCAGGTCGAACGTGGCACGGGAATAGAGATCCACTGCGAGGATCCTCGAGTTCCAAAGGACTCGACAAACACCTGTTATCGCATTGTCGAACGAGCAATGGACGCGCTTGGAGCACGTAGCCGGGTAACTATCACTATCGAAAAACGGTTGCCAGTACAAGGCGGCTTAGGCGCTGGCTCAGCCAACGCCGTAGCTGCTCTTCTCGCCCTTGAACGGGCCCTGAAAAAGAGTCTTTCAGGCGCAGACAAATTGCGCATCGCGGCTGACGTTGGCTCGGATTTGCCGCTTTTTCTGATAGGGGGCACCGCGCTAGGTGTGGGCCGCGGGGAAGAGGTTTACCCATTGCCCGATCTGCCTTCTACCTGCTGCGTGGTGGCAACCCCTGAGATAGGGGTTTCGACACCCAAGGCGTTTGCGGATTGGGATGCGATGGTGGCGAAGGGCGTCCTCGGAACGGTCGAGGGCGGCCGTCCGCACGCTGGTCGCGCCGCTGTCAACGCGAAATTGACGGGACTGTCCCCCTCCGATAGAATGAACGAACTCGGCCGTGCTTTGTCTGCGTGGTTGAGTGGTCAATCTTTATCCGGTGTCCCTGTGAGTAAAGGCAGGGGCCGGGCCGAGACCTCGCTTCTCGACCTTGTCCGTACCGGGATCGAAAACGACTTTGAACAGGTCGTCTTTCCGAAGTATCCCGAATTGCGCGAGGTTAAAAGTGTGTTCGAACGCTCAGGGGCATTTTACGCCTCGTTGTCTGGCTCAGGTTCTGCGCTTTATGGGTTGTTCAAATCGCAGACAGCAGGTAAAAAAGCGGCGGCCCAGCTGCGGCAGAACGGCATTCCGGCGGTGGCCACGTCGACGCTGGCCCGGCGGCTGTACTGGAAAAAGTTTCTGGTTTCCGGTTTCTAGTTTCAAGTGGATAATGCGGACTCAACGTTTTAGTTGAACCCTGAAACCAGAAGACTTAAAACTGATTTTACTGGGCCGTCGACTAATGGTAGGTCAAGTGCCTTTGGAGCACTTTGTCTAGGTTCGAATCCTAGCGGCCCAGCCAGAAAACAGCTCTTGGCTGTTAGCTCTTCGTTGTGCAGGAGAGCCGACGGCTTGCAGATTGGAGCTAAAAGCTAACAGCTAAAGGCTGCTTCCATGGCAACTCTTGCGACAGCGACTGAAAAGAAGGCCCAGATGAGCGCCGACGAAAAGCCGGAGCGCAAACCACAACGTGGCCGGGTGGATGACCGGTTCAAGATTTTTTGCGGCACGGCCAACGAACCGTTGTGTGATGAAGTTTGCACGTTTCTGGGGTTGACCCGCGGGCAGGCACTGGTCACACGCTTCAGCGACGGGGAAGCCTACGTCCAGGTGCAAGAGAATGTGCGGGGCGCCGACGTGTTCGTGGTGCAACCGACCTGTCATTCGGTGGACCAGCACTTGATGGAGTTGCTGTTGATGATTGACGCGCTCAAGCGGGCGTCAGCGCGGCGTATCACATCGGTCATTCCGTACTTTGGCTATGCGCGGCAGGATCGCAAGGACAAGCCGCGAGTTCCGATTTCCGCCAAGCTCGTAGCGGATCTGTTGACTACGGCGGGCGCGGACCGCGCATTGATCGTCGATCTGCACGCGCCGCAGTTGCAGGGATTTTTTAACATTCCGGTGGATCATTTGTTCGCGTCGCCAGTGCTGGTGGATCATTTCAAGCGGTTGAATCTGCCAAATCTGACGGTGGTCTCTCCCGATGCGGGGGGCGTGGAGCGCGCCCGGTTCTTTGCCAAGAAGATGGACTCAGCGTTGGCCATTGTGGATAAGCGGCGTTCAGAAATGAACGTGGCGGAAGTGATGAACGTCATCGGCGACGTGAACGGCCGCACCTGTCTTGTGATCGACGATTTGATTGATACCGCCGGCACGCTGGTTAAAACCGCCAGCGCATTGATGCAGAATGGCGCAAGCCAAGTCTATGCGTGCGCTTCGCACCCGGTGCTCTCGGGCCCGGCAGTACAAAATATTTCGCAGTCATGCATCACCGAAGTTGTGGTGACGAACACGATTCCGCTGAGTGAAGACGCGAAGCGGGAACCGAAAATCAAAGTGCTAACCATCGCTGGTCTGATCGGCCGTGCGATCCAATCGATCCACGAAGAAACGTCGGTCAGCAGACTGTTTTTATAGGAATGAAAATTTATGGCAACCGCAACTGCAACTGAAAGCAATGTTCTGGAAGCGCAAACCCGTACTCCGGGCAACAAGAACGTTGCCCGGCGGGTGCGTCAGGGTGGCAAAATACCCGGCATCGTATACGGAGCAGGCCAGCAATCGCTGCCGGTGACCCTCGATCCGCGTCAAGTGACCCGTATTCTGCATTCCAAGACCGGCCACAACACCATTTTCGATCTGGATCTCGAGGGCAGCGAACGCACCAAGGCGATGATCGTCGACTGGCAATACGAGCCGATCAAAGGCCACCTGCTGCACATCGACCTGAAACGCATCGCCATGGACCAGAAGTTGAAGGTTAGTGTGCCGATTGTGCTGAAGGGCGAGCCCGCCGGTGTGAAACAGCAGGGAGGAATTCTCGAGCTGATTCTGCGTGAAGTGGAAATTGAGTGCTTGCCTGGCGACATCCCCAGTTCGATCGAAGCAGACGTCTCGGAACTAGTCTTCGGCAAAGTGCTGCGTGTTTCCGATCTGCTGCACAATGAAAAGATTGAGTTCATCACCGAAGGAAATCAGCCTGTGGCGCATATCACTACGGTGAAGGAAGAAGTGGCACCTGCTGCGGACGCGGTTGCCGCGGACGCAGCCGCAACTCCGGCCGAGCCCGAAGTCATCAAGAAGGGCAAGCAGGAGGCCGAGGGCGAAGAGGGTGCCGAGACCTCGGAGAAACCGGAGAAGGGCGAGAAAAAAGAGAAAGAGAAGAAGTAGCTGGGAAGGTCCGCGAGCGGACAGCCGCCCTCGGGTGTCCGCTCGAGAGGAGCTCGACGGGTTTGTAGCCGAGGAAAATTGACGCAGCGTGAAAATGATTGTCGGGCTTGGCAATCCGGGCATGGAGTACCAGTTCACGCCGCACAACCTGGGATTTCTGGCTATTGATCGAATCGCGAACGATTGTGGCGTGGAAGTTCGTAATCGCCAATGTCGCGCGCTGACGGCCCGGGCGGAAATTGAAGGCCAGCAAGTGTTATTGGCCAAGCCCGAGACCTTCATGAACCTCAGCGGCATTTCGGTTCGTGAGCTGGTGGTCAAACATGAAATCAGGCCAGAGTCCGACCTGATTGTGATTTACGACGAACTGGATTTTCCCCTGGGAACGATTCGTATCCGCCAGCGGGGCAGTTCGGCGGGCCACAATGGCATGAAGTCGATCATTGGGGCGCTGGACACGCAGGAATTCCTGCGTATCCGGCTAGGCATTGCACCCGAACGGAAGATCGCGGATGGCGTGACCTTTGTGCTCACGCCATTTCGTAAGGCGCAACTGAAAAAAGTGGACGAGATTCTCGAGCAAGCAGCTGACGCAGTGAAAGCAATTTTGAAGGAAGGTCCGGCAGCAGCGATGAACCGGTTCAACCGGAAACCTGAAGTCGAAGAGTAGTCACGGATTTACACGGATGAGCATGGATTCGAATTCTTAATGATGGCGCCTGCATCAAGAGCCGGAACGTGCTGATCCGTGAGAATCCGTGGCGGATGGAGATGGAGAGAAAATGAATCGCACTTATGAACTGATGTTTATTGTCCGCCCTGACATGATCGAAGAGGAGCAGGATAAGCTGATTTCCACCTTGGAGACAGCGGTCACTTCTTCGGGCGGAAATGTTAAGAGCGTGGAAAAAATGGGCAAGCGTCGACTGGCATACACAGTCCGGAGATTTCACGACGGCATTTATGTGCTACTAACGGTGGAAGGTGGCGGGGGCCTGATTCACGAACTGGAGCGCCGGCTGCGGGTTACGGAACCGGTGATCAAATTCATCACGGTGCGCATCGACGAGGAACAAAAGCGCCTCGACAAGATCAAGGCGATTCGAGATGCGCGTCGCAAGACTCCCCCAGCCCCGCCCGCCACTCCGGCCCCGCCCGCGGAAGCTGGCGGAGAGACACCTGCCGTAACGGCATAGCAAGAGTCATACGAGTGGTCAGTCAACGGTCGTAAGACCGGCTGATGGCTGATCACCGACGACCGACTTTAAGGAGCATCATGGCTGAAGAAATCAGAGCAGCAGCGCACGGAAGTTCTGTTGGAGACCGCCCATCTGGCGGAGACCGCCCATCCGGAGGAGATCGTTCTTCTGGGCCCGATCGTGGAGAACGTCGTCCGCCGCGTGCCAGTGGTCCCGGTGCGCGCGAGGGCGGGCGCAAATATTTTCGGCGCAAGAAAGTTTGCAAATTCTGCGTGGAGAAAATTGAAGCAATCAACTACAAAGACGTTAGGCTGCTGGCCCAGTTCGTGGCTGAAAGCGGAAAGATCGTTCCGCGGCGTCTGACTGGCGTTTGCACACCGCATCAGCGACGCCTGTCGTCCGCGATCAAGCAGGCGCGGAACATTGCGCTACTACCGTTCGCCGGACGCGCTTCGTAGAACTAGCATCGGGTTACCCGGTTCATCGCGGATTTTGTACTGTTGATCCACGTTGAATTCGTGACAAGAGAATTTTTATAGGAGTCATACCATGGAAGTCATTCTGAAGGAAGACGTACCCAAAGTCGGATCACGCGGCGATGTAGTGAAGGTCGCCGAAGGCTTCGGGCGAAACTACCTGCTGCCCCAGAAACTGGCAATTCAGGCCTCGGCAGGAAACAAGAAGGTAGTCGAGCAGATGAAAGCTGCGGCTGTTCGTCGCTCCGCCAAGGAGAAGACGAGCGCGGAAGAATTGGCCAAACAGTTCGAAGGTGTATCGGTTTCTTTCGAGCGCCGCTCCGGAGAAAACGACCAGCTTTTTGGCTCGGTCACTTCGGGTGATATTGCCGATGCTCTTGCAAAGAAGGGCTTTGACGTAGATCGCAGGAAGATTCAGATCCACGAGCCTCTGAAAACCGTGGGCGAATTCAGCGTGCCGATCAAGCTGCACAAAGATGTCACGACGCATCTCAAAGTCGTGATCGAGAAGGAATCTGCTGAATAAGCCAGTCTAACCGTCCGCGCTGGGGCTGTGAACCGGCCTCAGCGCGGAATTTCCTCGAACGTCTGAGCTTCCCTACATCCTGACAAACCCTGCCTGAACCCTATTCCTTACCGGCAATTCTCTCCCAGGCGCATGCACGGACAGGGCCATACTCCTATAATTGATGCTCACGGTTCGTTGGCTGCCACGTCCATAGCTATGCGACCGGGAAGAACGGCAAGGCACCCGGCTACAGTCGAGGACAAGGAAAAAAAATGCCGGCCGATGCGTGGGCAGTACCTTTTGCGGTTGGCGAATACCCCCATTCGGGTAAAAATCGGGCCCGGGTGGGGGGAAGCAATCAAACCCAGGACCCCTCAGTGCGGGGCCAAATGGCTGGGCATAGTCTAAGCCGCATCGACGACAGCTCGTTGGTCCGCGAAGCGCAGCGTGGCAACCGCGCCGCCTTTGAGGAGCTTGTACGGCATTATGACCAGGCTGTTCTACGGCTGGCCATGCATCTTACCGGATCGGAACACGAAGCTCAGGACATCTATCAGGAAGCGTTTCTGAAGGCGTACAAGAGCGTTGGTAATTTTCGCTTTGAGTGTTCCTTTTATACCTGGATCTACCGCATCGTGACCAACCTTTGTCTCGACCACCTGCGAAAAAAACAGGTGCGAAAAGAAGATGCTCCGGTCGCTGTGGATTCGCAGGGCGAAGCCTACGACGTTCTTGCCCAGGTTCCTGATGGAAGATCGGGTGCCAACCCCGAGCGGGACTTGATGCGCCGCGAGTTGGGGACGCGAATCAATCATGCATTGGGAAAACTGACGCCGCGCGAGCGCATTGTTTTCGAATTGAAACACTATCAGGGATTGAAATTGCGTACGGTGGGTGAAATTTTGAATACAACGGAAGAGACCGCAAAAAATACTTTATTCCGGGCCACGCAGAAATTACGTGGCTCTCTGGCGGATATGCGATGAACCATGCAAACCTCCCCTACGAAGGGGTCAACCAATGAAATGCGAATGGGTACAGGAAAATATTCTCCTGCATATTTACAACGAGCTGCCCGACGATGCTCGTTATGAGTTGGAGCAACACGTTGCGCGCTGTACTGACTGCGCGGCGGAATTGAAAGCGACCCGTCAGTTCCATGCCACGATTTCCCAATTTCCGGTGGACGAACCTTCTCCCAATTTGATTGCTGCCTCCCGGATGCGACTGCAGGAATCCCTTGAAACCACCGAGCAGGGCGGATTCTGGCAGCGGCTGGTATTCGATCCTGCCGCCTGGCTTCGTCCCATCAAACTGGCTCCTGCTTTAACTGCGGCAATTTTCATTCTCGGTTTTGCTGGCGGAATTGGGGCTACCTATCAAGTGATGAATACAAGAAACTCGGTCGAGCCTTTGGCTCCCGCCCCCATCGAGGCTTCTATTACCGGCATTCAATCCATCCAGCAGGAACCTGGCTCTTCACAAGTCAGCATCAGGTACAACACGGTTTCTACTCAGGAAACACAAGGTTCATTGAACGATCAGCGAATCCAGCAATTGTTGCTGTTCGCTGCGCGCAACAATTACAACTCAGGCGTACGGATGGACTCGGTAGATTTGCTCACGCAAACACCGAACGATGCCCATGTGCGTGAGGCTCTCTTGTACGCCTTACGCTACGACTCGAATCCCGGAGTGCGTCTTAAGGCGATCGAAAGTCTTGGTTCGTATGTGAAAGATGACGTGCGAGTGCGCGATGGAGTCCTCGAAGCGCTGGCAAATGACTCGAACCCTGGCGTGCGGGCCCAAGCCCTGCGTCTTCTCGAGCCGGTTCGCGCCGACAGCAGCGTGAGAGTGGTTCTGCAGAAGTTGGCAGACAAGGATCCAAACCAGTTCATTCAGTCACAGGCCCGTAATGTGTTGGCTCAGACAGCCGGGATCGACTGACCTTGGCTGACACTTGCCGCATTTGATGAGTCAGGTGCGGCATCCTGGAAATCGGAAGGTGAATGGTGAAAAGGCTTCGCACAATTACTTCGATAGTTCTGCTGCTCCTGCCTCTGGCGTTGGCGCAAGATACTCGACCCGACGAACAGACGCGAATTTTTCAGGATCATGACAGTTGGACCCGGCGGATCACCGGCTCCATGCCAGCGGCGAAAAACCTCCGCGTAAAGGTGGACACCGGCTCGGTGCGGGTAGAGGGCGGATCTCAACAGAACATCAGTTACTCCATCAGCAATCATTCCTACGCGTCGTCGGAAGATAAAGCCCGGCGCGAATTCGAAGGTTACAAAATCAACGTTTACGTTCGCGGAGATACGGCCTGGGTAACAGGTGAGTGGCAAGGCGGCAGGCCGCATCGATCTTCTACCGAATTTGTAATCAACGTTCCGCGCAACATAGACCTGGCGAAGGTTGCAACCGAAGGTGGCGACCTCGTTGCCACTGGTATGGCCGGTCGCGTAGAGGCGGAGACCGGTGGCGGAACTATTCACGTGGATAACATTGGAGGATCGATCAACGCCGAAACGGGCGGTGGCAGCATCGACGTGGGGACGGTTGGCGGTGACCTTACCTTGCATACGGGCGGTGGCAGCATCAAAGTAATGGCAGCAAAGGGCAAGATCAATGCGGAGAGTGGTGGCGGCAGTGTGATGGTGGTCTCTGGGCTCCAAAGCGCTGTGTTGGAAACAGGGGGCGGCAGTATCGAGGTCCAGCGCTGTTCCGGATCGTTGAAGGTGACGACAGGGGGCGGCAGTATCGATTTGGGTGAGATCGGAGGCCCCGCCGAAATTGAAACTGGTGGAGGCAGCATCCGCTTGAGTTCTGCTACCGGCATGGTGCAGGCGCAGACCGGGGGAGGCAGTATTGCTCTGAACGGTGTGCCGGCCGCCAAGGCCGAGACTGGCTCCGGTGGAATCGTGGCTAAATTTGTATCGGGCTCAGGCCGTACCGACTCAGTACTCGAGACATCCGCCGGAGATATCACAGTTTATCTGGCCCCCGACCTGAGCATCACTATCCGTGCTTCGATTGATCTAGCCAATGGCCACCGCATCCGCTCGGATTTTTCCGAGATACAAGTCAGCAGTGAAGGCGGCCAATGGGGCCCCGGCACAGCAACCGCGGAAGGGAATTTGAACGGTGGAGGACCGATGTTGAAAGTGCGCACAACCACTGGAAACATTAATTTCCTCCGTGCCAGCCGCTGAGAAGAAGAGAACCGTGAAGAGGGGGAACGAATATGCGTAAATCGATCCTCGGAATGCTGATGGTGCCGATGCTTCTAACGGTTGCCGGTGGAGCTCAACTTTGTTCCCAGGAACCTTTCACCGAATCCTTTGGTTATTCCAGCGAGGACTTCGGCGGCAGTGCATACCTGGGTGTGGATACCCGCGATATTACCTCTGATCGCCTTGGCGATCTGAAGCTGAAGGAAGAACATGGCGTGGAAGTAACGCTGGTGGATCAGGATGCGCCCGCTGGCAAAGCGGGACTCAAAGAGCATGACGTTATTCTCACCATCAATGGAAACCAGGTGGAGAGCGTGGAGCAGTTACGCCGCATGATCCATGAGATTCCTCCCGGACGCCTGATCTCGATTGGAATCAGCCGCAACGGGCAGCCAATGAATCTTAAGGCACAGTTGGCGGATCGCAAGAACAATTTCTCCGTGACAATGCCCAGCGGAAAGGCGTTCGCTTTCGCAATGCCAGCGATGCCGGCTACACCCGCTATGCCAGCCATGCCGGACATGGATGTACCGGTTTCCATCGTCGTGGTTCATTCCTCCGCTCGAAGCGGGTTGATGGTAGAAAACCTGACTCCTCAACTGGGAGACTTTTTTGGAGCGAAAGATGGACAAGGCGTGTTGGTTCGCTCGGTAGAAAAGGGAAGCCTCGCTGAGAAGGCAGGGTTTCGCGCCGGAGACGTTATTGTCAAGGTGAACGGCGAATCTATCAGTGACAGCGGCGACTTCACCCACGCGCTTCATGGTCGCAAGAATACTGCTCTGAACGTCAGCATCATTCGGGAAAAGAAGGAACAGAATCTCAGGCTGCCATTGCCGGAGCGCAACCAGTCCGAAGTCTTGGATGAAAATCTTGAGGTTCCTGATATCGATGCGGAAACAGAAATTGACCTTACCGGCCTTCAATCCGAAATTGCGGGGATAGGGCCTGCGATGAAAACCACACTGGTTCGAATCCAGCCAGAGATCGAAAGGGCAACCGAGGAAATACGCAGCCACCAGCGGGAACTGAAGAAACAGATGAGAGATCTAGAGCGAGAACTACGCAACGAAGAAATTCAAATGGAAAAGCATAAGAAGCAGGACCTGAAAATCTGGCAGCCCCCGGCGGATATTTGACGTACGGGAGTTTTTTTGGCAACAACTAAAGCGCGAGGTCCGTGGTTACACCGACCGGCCGATGGATTTCCCTCGGCCATGCTGAACATCGGCGACGACCCTTACACAATTTCTTCCGGCCTGTTTGGCTGCATAGAGGCCGGCGTCAGCCGCTTTCACCAGTTCGTCGCGAGTGGTTCCATGATCGGGAGATGTGGCGACTCCCGAACTAATGGTCACCGGCCGTGGCACACCGGGAAATTGCCAGGTGTCGACCATTTTTCTTAACTTCTCAGCGACTCCCAAAGCGTGCTGGTGCGTGGTTTGCGAAAGTAAGATCGCAAACTCTTCTCCTCCGTAGCGGCAAACAACGTCAATCTTCCGCAGTTGTTGAGAGAAAATCGAAGATACCTGGCGCAGCACTTCGTCTCCAAGCAGATGGCCGAATTCGTCGTTCAGGCGCTTGAACTGATCGATATCGACCATGATCACCGCCATGCCAGAGTCGAACCTTCGAGCTCGCTCCAATTCTTCTTCAATGCGAAGTTCAAAAAATCGGCGATTGAAGATTCCGGTCAAGCCATCCAGGTAGGCCAACTGCTTCACTCTCTCCACGTAATAGGCGTTCTGGACCGCAGTAGCGCATATGTCGGCAACTGATTCCAGGGACTGAGTTTCACTCGTGCTGAATGAACCGGTGCGATCACTGTCGAGCACCAGAACGCCGAGCGTCTGTCCAAACGAAATCAATGGTATGCACATCCTGGATCCGGTCTCCGAATAGATCGCAACGTAGTCGGGTATGGCAGCGATGTCATTCTCAATCAAGGTTTTACTCTCGGATAATGAACGGCCCAACAAGCCTTTCGCCGAGGGGAGCCTTCCACCCTCTGGGATGCTGGGGGTCAGATCGCCGTGGTGGGCGCGGAGTACTAGGTCATCTTCATCCTTCAGGAAAATCGAAACATGAGAAACCTGGAAGGCTCTTTGAATCTTCTCGCAAGCCTTCGAAAGCAAATTCTTGATGTCCAGCACCACAGTTGTTTCGCGGGCGATTGCGTTGATGGCTTCCAGCTGCGAAGCCCGCCTGCGTTCCAATGAATACAGATGCGCGTTCTGCAGCGCCATCGACGCCTGGGTGGAAAACAGCGTCAGGAGGTCGACGGTTTCCCGCACGAAGTGGTCGGGATTTTCGCTCTGACAATCCAGCACACCAACTACCTCATCCCGGACCATCAGTGGAATTGCCAACTCCGAACGAGTCTTTTTTCCGCGAGGAACATAGCGGGTGTCCTTCGCGAAGTCCGGAACATACAGGGGACGCTTTTCCTTCGCCGAGTTCCCAATCAGACCGCTGCCGATCGTTATGCGAACCTTACTGAAACCTTCCTCCCCGCCAATCTGGGAGCGCATCGTTAAGTGCTGTTTGTCATTATCTATCAACAAGATAGCTACATTTTGCAGATGGAAATAATCCCGCGCTATGATCAGGATACGTTGCAACACCTCGTCCAAGTCAAAGGTGGAAAGGACCGCCTGGCTGGCGTCGTAGAGGATGGCGATTTTTTGCATGTTGCCAGCGGGATTGTAGCCTGTCCCAATCACATACCGAAGTTCCGAAAGTAATGCCTGACGCATGCAAAACCTCACGTTTACCTGACTTTAGGGGAGTGACGCGGGTACGAGCACGCTCGAAATTTGGCCATGGCGAGTTATATTTCAAATTGGGCCAACACCGGACTTTCTGTCTGCTATGAGCTTGATGATCCCTAGTGCAACCAGACAGAAACCGGCATCCACGGCGAGACCCATATCGGTGCGAAAAGGCACATGGCGGGCCCAGAGTGGCAAGCGCGGCATCAAGAGGAAATAAGCTGCGTTCCCAGCAAGGACAGCCGCAAGCGAATGTAAGAAATTGGATAAAGATAGTTTCGACACTGGCGACTATCCTGAAATTGCTTGTTTTACCGCGCCTTAAACATTCTGCCTCGCCTAGGGTCCCAATGTCGCTCAGAAAGCCTTACCGAAAAATCTGAATATGGGTTGTCGCTGGCTAAGACCTGAACGCAGGACCCCTGACACCTACCTCCCACTCTCCTGCTAACATTCCTCAGATGCTGGATCCCGCCACCTCCGTTCAGTTCGTGAAAGGGGTTGGACCGCGCCTGGCCGAGGTTTTGGCGGCAAAAGGCATCCACACGGTCGACGATCTGCTCCACTATCTGCCTTTCCGGTACGAAGATCGCGTAAATCCGCGCGGAATTTCCGAGCTGCGCCCGGGAGAAATGGCCACGGTCATCGCCGAAGTGCGCAGCTCTGGCATATTTCGGACCCGCCGCATGCCTATTTTTCAGATGACGGCAGGCCAGGGAAGAAGCCGCCTGAAATGTACATGGTTCAACGCTACCTACTTACGCGACCGGTTCAAGCCCGGGCAACTGGTATCGCTCTACGGCAAAGTGGAGGAGGACCGTTACGGCGGGACTTTGCAACTCATGCAGCCTCAGTTCGAAATTCTGGGTGATTCCTCAGAGGAATCCGATGGTGCGGATCAGAAAGCCGCGGCCTCGCTGGAAGTGGGGCGCATCGTCCCCATCTACGAGTCGGCGGGACAAGGTCGTCTGACTCCCCGTTGGTTCCGGCGGGTGATACACGGTGTGCTCGAAAACCTTAGCCCAGAGCTTCCCGACCCCTTCCCTGCGATCGTTCGCAACCGATTGAGCCTGATTGCACCTCGAGAAGCCTTGTGGCGAGTGCACTGGCCCGATCCCGGCGAAAGCTTTCAGGATTTGCAGACTTCACGCACGCCTGCCCATATCCGGCTGATCTTCGAGGAACTCTTCTTTCTACAGCTGGGACTTGAGCTTAAGCGGCGCGAGCAAAAAGCTCAGGTGGGCATCGCATTCCGCCTGGACGGCCAGGTTCGAGAGGCCATCAAGAAGGTTTTGCCTTTCCATCCTACGACGGCGCAAAAGCGTGTTCTTAAGGAAATCGCGTCCGACATGGAGAATCCTTTCCCCATGCGGCGTTTGCTTCAAGGAGATGTTGGGTCAGGCAAGACGATCGTTGCGTTCGAAGCCGCTATCATTGCCATCGAAAATGGATATCAAGTCGCGTTGATGGCGCCCACCGAAATTCTGGCGCAACAGCATCACTTCTCCGCACGAAGAATTTTAGAGAATGCCGGCTACCGGGTCGTGCTGCTTACGGGATCTTTGGAAGAAGATCGTAAACGCGAAGTGCGCCGTCACATAGGCCAAGGTAATGCTCAATTGGTGATCGGAACTCACGCTCTGATCGAACAGAAAGTGGAGTTCGCCAAATTAGGGTTAGTAATTGTGGATGAGCAGCATCGTTTCGGAGTAATGCAGCGTTTCAAACTGATGAAAAAATCCGGCGATGAAGGGATCTCGAAGAAGAGCGCAAGTATTGCGGGCGAGCCCGACGTTCTGGTGATGACCGCGACCCCGATCCCTCGCACGCTCGCTCTGACTCTCTACGGCGATCTGGACGTTAGCGTCATCGACGAGATGCCTCCCGGTCGCACACCGATTGTCACGCGCAGAGTGTCGGACGATCGGGCTGACGAGGTTTGGCAATTTGTGGGTAAACAGGTAGGCGCGGGCCATCAGGCCTATGTGGTCTATCCGGTCATTGAAGAAAACGAAGAGAGTGAACTCAAGGCCGCGATCAAGATGTCGAGGGAACTCGAAAAACGAGTCTTTCCCGATTTGCGGGTCGGGCTGCTGCATGGGCGGATGGGCTCGGACGAGAAGGAAGACGTGATGCGCCGTTTCCAGAAGGGTGAGTTGGACATTCTGGTTTCAACCACGGTCATCGAAGTGGGCGTTGACGTCGCCAATGCGACCGTAATGGTGGTTGAGCACGCCGAGCGATTTGGACTGGCACAGTTGCATCAGCTTCGCGGACGTATCGGCCGTGGTGCCGCGAAATCTTTTTGCATACTGATGACGGGTGGAAAAATTTCTGAGGATGGGGAGCGCCGTCTCGACGCCATGGTGCGCACAACGGACGGCTTCCAGATTGCCGAACTCGACCTCGAATTACGCGGACCAGGCGAATTCTTCGGTACCCGCCAGGCAGGAATGCCGAGCTTTCAGGTCGCCAACCTCATTCGGGACCGCCAGCTACTTGAGGCTGCCAAGCGCGAAGCTGCTGCAATCCTCACTGGTCCGAATGATGAGGTCTCGAAAGAGGAAATCGATCGTGCGTTGAAGCACATGCGTACCCACTGGCAAAAGACATACGGTTTGGTCGAGGTGGGTTAGCAATTGAAGGCTTGGGTGGCGCGCGGGCGCCCGCCCATGAGGTCGATGGTGTCCACCTACCCAAGCTCACCGTTTTCCGCCTGCAGTGCGATAATCTTCAGCGGTGCCTGTAACTTCCAAAGCCGACCTTTACCGCAAACTTCCCTCCGTCGACGAGTTGCTGCGAAGCCCTGAACTGGCCTCGACCATCGAGCACAACGGGCCGGCGGCGGTCACCGATGCGGCTCGGACCGTGTTGGGTTCTTTGCGAGCGGAAATCGCAGCGGCACGATTAGATGTGGCCGGCGTCGATCTTGCGCTTTCAGGAATCATTGATGCAATCGAGCGGCGGGTTCGTAAGACGATCAGTTTCTCACTGCGCTCTGTTATCAACGCTACAGGAGTAATCCTGCACACAAACCTGGGACGGGCGCCGCTGTCCGAGACAGCTTTGGAACATGTTCGTCATATCGCCGCCGGGTATTCCAATCTCGAGTTCGACGTTGAGACTGGAAACCGCGGCAAACGTGACGTTCACGTGAACGCGCTCTTCCGCAAGCTGTTGAGCCTGGGATTAACCGGAGACACTAGCACACCGGAGGCCTCCACGATCGTCGTCAATAACAATGCCGCGGCCGTCCTGCTCGCTCTGAACACGCTGGCCGAAGGCGGCGAGGTAATCGTTTCGCGCGGAGAGCTGGTGGAGATTGGAGGATCGTTTCGCATCCCCGACGTAATGTCCAAGTCGCTCGCTACTCTGCGGGAAGTGGGCACCACCAATCGCACTCGCGTCGCCGATTACGAACGGGCGATCAACGATAAGACCCGCTTATTTTTGCGAGTTCATCGCTCGAATTTTCGGATCACGGGATTCACCGAACAGCCGGCCATTAGTGAGCTGGTAGCCTTGGCAAAAGCGCGAAATATCCCCTTGCTAGAAGACCTGGGCAGCGGTTCTCTGTTCGATTTGCGTTCCGTCGGCATTGAGGGAGAGCCCAGCGTGCTGGACAGCCTCAACGCAGGGGTCGACGTGGTCAGTTACAGTGGCGACAAACTGCTGGGCGGGCCGCAAGCGGGGATGCTGAGCGGCCGTGGAGACCTAATTAATCGTATGCGAGCGAATTCATTGTTTCGCGCCCTTAGAGTCGACAAGCTTACCTATGCTGCTCTTGAGGCGACACTTTTAGCGCACCTGAAGCAAGACCATGAATCGATTCCGGCGCTGCGAATGATGCACTCGTCGAAGGAGGAAATTGCAAAGCGAGCGGAGGCCGTATCCGGCCAAATAAAGGGATCAAAGTTGTCAGTGGAGAGCGTTGCCGGTGAATCCGTGGTAGGCGGAGGCGCTGCTCCCGCGGCGGTCCTTCCAACGAGCCTTCTAGCTTTACGTTGCACCGGTTTGACTGCCGACGAAATAGCTGTACGACTGCGAGCCAACAATCCGCCCGTCGTGGCCCGGGTGGAAGACGGACGGGTCCTTGTCGATTTACGAACGGTATTCCCGGAGCAGGAGCCGGCTTTGATCGCGGCCATCCAGGCAGTGGGCGGGTCATAGCGGCAGGCATTCGTCATTCACTACCCGTCAGCTTCGCGCAAGCGCCACTAGCGCTCCGGTAGAGTAGGTCATGGCAACCCTCTACACAATCGGCCATTCCACGCGGAGGTTGGATGAACTGGTAGAAGTTCTGCGCGGGCATTCCATTGCAACCCTGGTCGACATCCGTTCTTTCCCCATGTCGCGCCGGTTGCCTCACTTCAATCGTGGATCGCTTGAGAGCGCGCTGCCTGCTGTAGGGATCCGATACGTGTGGATGAAGGAACTTGGCGGCCGCCGCAAGAAGATTCGTAACGACTCGCCCAACATTGCGTTGCGCAGCCCCAGTTTCCGCAATTACGCCGACTATATGCTGACCGACGAGTTCCGCCAGGGCATGGACCAATTGATCCATCTGTCTGCATCATCCCGCACCGCTTACATGTGTGCGGAGCGGGTATATTTTCACTGTCACCGCATGTTGGTTTCAGATTGGCTTTCCGCTCATGGACATGAAATCCTGCACATCGATGGGGTTGGTCCAGTCAGGGCCCACAAGCTTTTGGACGACGCACGGGTCGTCGATGGCGAACTGATCTATCGCGGGGACCGCCTCTTCTAGACAGGAATCTGCTTCGGAACGAGCGGCCATTCGCTACAATCGTGACATGCTCCCGCGCATCGCGATTCCAGTTCCCCATTCCGAAGATATGGAATACGCCGGGCGCGCCTTACCGCAGTATGTTCACGCAGTTCAGATGGCGGGCGGCGAACCAGTTTGCATTCCTCTCAATTTGTCGGCGGCGGAAATCACTACGCTGATCGAAAACTGTGATGGCGCGATATTGCCAGGGAGCAAAGCTGATGTTGATCCTGCAAAGTATGGCTCGCCCAAACATCTTAAAACCGCCGCCGCCGATTTCAGGCGGGATACGGTTGATGAAATGCTCTTGCGGGACGCTTACGCCAAGCATAAGCCAGTGCTCGGAATCTGTTACGGCTTGCAGATTCTTAATGTGTTCCGGGGGGGTACACTGCGTCAGCACATCGAATCGCCCGTCAACCACCAGGCCGGTAAAAGCGTGCCAATCGCGCACACCGCAGATATAAAATCCGATTCCCGACTAGGCAGGCTCCTCGTCCCCGTCCCTCACACTTCAGGAGACGAGTTCTCTATTCCCGTGAACTCGAGTCATCACCAGTCCGCTGAAGTCGCAGGCCGCGGGTTGCGGTTCGTGGCCCGCTGTCCGGACGACGGAATCATTGAAGGGTTGGAGGGAATCGCGGCCGACCACTTCGTCGTGGCCGTGCAATGGCATCCAGAACGCTCCGTGGAAAACGATGAGCATTCCCGTGCCCTCTTTCACGCATTGATCAAAGCAGCACAGTTGAAAATCCCCGAGACGGTCGTAGACTCAACCACCGGCTAGTTTCTCGGCGAGTTATTTTTTGCTTTTGATTCGTCGGGAAGTTTTCGCGACTTTCTTCTCCAGCAGAACCACCGTATGCGCAATCGCTGCGTTGTCGGTCCCCATGCCTTCGGGTGTCTTGGCCTTCAGGCCCACACAATCGGCAGGAATTCTCAAGAGGTTCGCAAGATGTGCACGGATGGCAGGCGCATGCGGGCCAATCCTCGGCGCCGCCAGAACCAATGTGGAGTCGATATTTGCCACGGCGTAGCCGGCAGCCTCCACACGTTTGACCGCTTCAGTCAAAAAGACCGCCGAGTCTGCCCCTTTCCATCGCGGATCGGATGGCGAGAAGAGAGTGCCAATGTCAGGAGCGGCGATGGCGCCCAGCAAAGCGTCCGTAACGGCATGCAACAACACATCACCGTCGGAATGTCCACTCAGTCCTTCGGAATGAGGAATTGTCATGCCGCCGATCTTGAGCGGGAAGCCGCGCTTGAATTCGTGAGAGTCCCAGCCATAGCCGATCTTCATGCTGAAACCCGAGCCAAGGATTGACACCAATTCTCACCGATTTTTTTCTTTTGACTATCGAATACGATTTGTCGCAATCGTGGGCGAGAGGCGAAATTGCTTATCCGGCCATTCTCAACATCAGTGGATTTCAAATCATGTAGCAATTGAGCCTCTCAAACGAGCTGCACACAGGGCAAGTTCAAACCCTTATTTCGTGCAAACGTGAAAATCCCTTGCTGCTTTACTGTTTCAAAAAGAATTCCGCCAGTTCCATGTCTGCCGGCGTAGTTATTTTGATGTTTCGTGGTGAGCCCATCACTACTGCCACTTTATGGCCTGAACGCTCAACCAGCGAGGCTTCGTCAGTCCCGAGAAAGCCGTCCGCTGTAGCTTCGTCGAACGCTTTTTTCAGGACGCCATAGCGAAAACCTTGTGGGGTTTGCGCCATGACGACCCGCTCGCGCGGTATGGTCGCTGTAATCAGAGCCCCTTCCGAGGTCCTCTCGACTTGTTTGATCGTGTCCATCGCAGGCATGCCCGCGATGGCGGCACCGTATTTAGTGACGGCTGAAATCACCTCCTGAATAATTTCCCGGGTTACGAAGGGCCGAACAGCGTCGTGAACCAGCACAATATCATCGGGAGAAGCGGAAATTTTTGCCATGGCACTCGCTACGGACTGCTGTCGATGTTCGCCACCCTCGACCAACTCAATCTTCTTGTCGGAAAAGTCGGCCGCATGCGATTGCAACCGCTCACGAAACCCTGAAAATTCGTGGACGCGCAGGGCCACATAAATCTCTGATACCTCGGGACTGGCAGCAAACTTGCGCAGAGTATGAAAGAGGATCGGCGTCCCCGCCAATTCGAAGAATTGTTTGGAGGCAACAGGCTTTTTCGCCTTCACTTCGGCCACTGCAGCCATACGGGTCCCGAGGCCGGCTGCCGGAATGATGACTACAACTTTCATCGCGGTTGCAGTATACGGGGTGGAAACAGACGGTTCAAATGTGTCAAAGCTGTGCGCTACGATTTAGGTCCTTTTGGCGGTTCCCATAATTCAATCCTGTTGCCGTGCAGGGTCCATGATCCACGCGAAACGTCCGTAGTCGTAATTCTCGCGGCGCGGATCAATCTGCACCCCTTCCTTTTCCAATGCCTCGAGGAGGGCATCCAAATTATCGACGCGATAATTAACCATGAATCCCGATTGGCTGGGATCGAAATACCTGGTGTCACGCGGAAAAATCGACCATACCGTCACAGCGATGTTCCCGCTGTTTTTCTCCCCACTTTCTTTGGACTCTAAGTCCGGGATTTCGCGCCATTTGAACGCGGCGCCAGAACCATCGGGAGAAGGATGAATCCCTAAATGGGTTTCGTACCATCGATAAAGTTTGTCCGGTTCGTCTGATTTGAAGAATATTCCCCCAATGCCGGTAACTCGTTTCATGTCCCTCCTCAGATTCGCGCAGCACGATCAACTTCACACTGACGACATCTCGCAAAACTCTACGGCTTTATAGATACTAGGCTTTGGCACCACACCAGACTACCAAGTGCATCTAACAGGTGATAAACGAGTTGCGGCTATCTCCTTAAAACGACAAATGACCGGCAGGTCAAGGTGCAACCCCACAATCGATTTCGGCAACTTAGAATGATACCTGTTCGGCCTTCGCGGTTATTTTGAGAACTTCATTGGGGCGATGATGAGATCAAAGCGCGGGTCGTGGCTTCAACTGGTTACGCTTTGCATGGTGACCGCGATTTCGGCAGCGCTCGGCTGCAGCGTTGTTTTGGCCGGTGCGTCCGTGGTTTTTGCCATCGCTGAACCACCAGCGCCTGCGGCTGACACGCCATCGGAAACCGTCACACCATACCCGCTCCGCAGTGAATCCGCTTTTCCGGCAATCTCTGTCTTGTTTCGGGCGAACCCGGCGCAGTCTCATAATCCAGCTCCTGATAAGGAGACCGGGGGCGAAACAAGGACATTCACGGGAATGATCACCGACTCCCATTGCGGCGCCAGGCACTCAAGAAATTCGGATAAGACATCCGCCGAATGCGCCCATCTCTGTGTGCACAGCAAAGGCTCGCACTACGTTCTGGTGGACGGCGAAGAAATCCACGGCCTGCAAGGCGACCGCACCCAGCTGGACAAACTTGCGGGAACGAGAGTAAACGTCGTCGGAAGGCTCGTGGGAGACACAATCAGAGTGCAGTCGATTTCGCCACTTACAAATTAGATTAGCCCGCGTCGACGTCTTACTCGATCGGGCGTTCCACCATTACCGGCTGCGGCTTCTTGATCTCCCCGCCACCTTGACCCTGCGAAACCACGGCTGTCGAGGGCAGTGAGGGCATCGCAGTCATCGCGGGACGTGAATCGTTACGCACGCCGTTGCGCTCATCCCATTTTCCAAAAATCATTTTGCCGGCAGTGGTCTGCAACACGGAAGTCACTGAAATGTCGATCGTCTTGCCAATCATCTTTCGTGCGTTGTCCACCACTACCATGGTGCCGTCGTCAAGATAAGCCACACCCTGGTTATATTCTTTGCCTTCTTTGAGAATGAACACTTTCATCGTTTCGCCGGGCAGCACAATTGGCTTCAGCGAGTTCGCCAGTTCGTTAATGTTCAATACAGCTACGCCCTGCAGTTGCGCGACCTTATTCAGATTGAAGTCGTTGGTAATAATTTTTCCTTCGTATAGTTTGGCCAGTTCAATAAGTTTCAAGTCGACTTCTCTTACCGCGGGAAAATCGTCTTCAACAATCTGGATTTGCACGCTGGCAATTTTTTGCAAACGTTGCAGAATGTCCAGTCCGCGCCGTCCTCGATTCCGTTTAAGGGAGTCGGCGGAGTCCGCGACTAGTTGCAGTTCGCGAAGGACGAACTGCGGAGTGACTATAATTCCGTCAAGGAAACCTGTCTCGGCAATATCCGCGATACGGCCATCGATAATGACGCTGGTGTCCAAAATCTTATAGCTTTTCTTGCCCTGCTTCTCGCCTCCGAAAACGCCTCCCAGCGCCGCCAGATTCAGCAAGTCACCTTTATTTGCTCCGACCACCAGTCCGACATAGGCCATTAACAGCATCACCAGAATCTGCAGGAAACTCTGCGTATGTCCCGCTGGGATGCTGTTGCGAATTACGAGAGCGAACAGGTAGGCTCCGAAGATGCCCAGGATGCTGCCGATGGCGGCGCCGATCAGGCGCGTCAAGCTGACGAGCCGGAGGCGCCATTCAAACAGCACAATGGCTATGCCGATCGCCACACCAGTCAGTGCAGCGTCGAGCTTCGAAGGCAGGTTAAAAGGATCAATCAGGTAACAGGTAACAGTAATAATTAAAACAAATAAAAAACGTACCAAAAACAAGTCCACCGAAGGACCTCCCCGGAACCCACCTGCGGCTCCCCGCCGCGAACGAGAGTCCCGCACCAGTTGCCGTGCTTCTAGAAATGGAACCAGTGATCTGTTAAGCGGAGCCTATGAATTAAAAGATAAAAAGCTCCCACTTCCTCGGATCGCAACGTTCGAAACGAGGAACCCCAACTCTTGTTAGTGAAAGTATATACCGGAGGCAAAAGCTTCGATTTAGAAGCTGCAAACCTTTGCGGCTTTGCAGCCGATCACGCCTCTCATGGCATCGGCGTTACTGCTTCCGGCGTGAGATACACTGCTGCCATGAAGGCCCTGGTAGTCAGCCGCCCAGGCGGCCCTGATGTTTTGGAAATTCGGCAGGTCTCCGAACCTGTACTCGCGGCAGGACGGGAGTTGATACAGGTCGAAGCAGGTGGAACAAACTTTGCCGACATTATGACAGCGCAAGGAGGCTATCCGGGGACTCCAAAGCCTCCATTAGTCGCGGGACGTGAATTCTGCGGAATTCGTAACCGTGATAAACAGCGGGTAATGGGATACGTTCAGTGGGGCGCATTCGCTGAGCGGGTGTCTGCTTCGCCCGCATTACTCTGGCCGGTGCCAGAAGGATGGACCTTCGAACAAGGCGCCGCGTTTCCGGTGAACTACTTCACTGCTTACTTCGCATACTGGAAAGCGGGCTTCCTGGAAGAACCACGCCGCGACAATAAACCCCGGATTCTTATTCATGCTGTGGCTGGAGGGGTTGGCACAGCGGCGGTGCAAATCGGAAAGTTGTTAGGCATGGAAATGTACGGGACGTCTTCTTCGGAAGAAAAATTGGCGCGCGTAAAACAATTAGGCCTGCAACATGGGATCAACTACAAGGAACGCGACTATGAAGAGGCAGTCAAAGAGCTAACTCAGGGCGAAGGAGTAGACGCCGTCTTTGAAATGTTGGGCGGGGAACATACGGTCAAGAGTGTCCGTTGCCTGCGGGATTTTGGACGCGTCATCGTGTACGGTGCCGCAACCGGCCAGCCAGCCACGGTAGACGCACGCCAGCTTTACGCAAAAGGCGCAAGCGTGCATGGTCTGTGGCTCACTTATCTATCCGCGAAACCCGAATTAATGAATCAGGCATGGGAACAGCTTTCCGCGTGGTTGCTGCAAAGCCATCTGCGTCCTGTAGTCGGTGAAGTTCTACCCTTGGAAAGGGCCCAGGACGCGTACCGGTTACTACTCGAACGAAAGAACTTCGGCAAAGTGGTTCTAAAGATAACGAGTTGACCTTGAAGATCAGAAAAATTTAACCCCAAGGCCCGGCAGAAGCTTCCAAGAGAGCACAGAATTTCTGCTTGAAATCGACGATTCGTTGAGCTCTTTCCCGTCCTTGATGCTTGATCGCTTTTCGGGATGGCGTTACTCACTGCACGCGTCATCGTAAAACACTTCCACATAAGAGAAGAAGCGTCACTAGGCACCCACAAGACAACACAATGCGTTGTTGTGTTGTGGTTTTCTTGCCACCAATCGTTGCTAACAACGAATCCTTGAGGGCGTCAAAAGAAGTAACCCGAGCCGATGTGCGATGGAACTTTTCAACGGCACGCAGCGTACTTGAACTGAGGATGATCGAGACCCGGTTTGGTGGGATTTAAGCGTCCAATCCGGAACGACTGACCAAAAATTCAGGGGTTAAAGGGATTGGCCTCAAACTCGGTTTGGCGGCCCAGGTGAGAACAATCCCCAAGCGGAGAGCACGAAGCCTTGCGGCCCAGCCCTCTTTGCTTAACCCCGAAGCAGCATTGTAGGCCTTCGGCGGTAAAACACAAGAAGTTCCCGACGCAGGCAAGTCCAGGCCGCCCAAACCGATTCCCGACGTCTATCGGGAAAGAAAATAAGGAGCGCAATGAAATCATCGAAAATCTCCAAGGGCTTGTGGCTGGGACTGGCTTTGCTGCTGGCTACAAGCGCGTTTGCAGCCAACAAGGGATCGCTTCAGGTAAGCGCCCCCGTAACTATCAACGGCAAGGAGATCCCCGCCGGTGACTATACGGTGAAGTGGGAAGGCACTGGACCGAACGTCGAAGTCAACATCCTGCGTGGTAAAAACGTGGTAGCCACAGTGCCCGCCCGAGTCGTCGAACTTGATCGCGCTCCTGAGCGGGATTCAGCCGTGACCGTGGTGAACGCAGACGGTCGCAAATCTCTCAACGAGATTCGCCTGAGTGGAAAGAAATATGCGCTCGCTGTCGGCGCGGAATCCGCCCGAGCAGAATCTGCGGACACCAGCAAGTAACAGGGTTAGCAAGCGATAGGTGAAACCTGAAATGGGGGGCCCAAAGCTCCCCTTTTTTAGGTTGATGCCCGGTCTTGGCCGCTTCTCAAACTGGGAAATGCTACCGCGACTTCCATTTTCGCGAAAGGTCGGATTTCAGGAGATTTCCTTGATCGACCGGTCACTAAGGTCCGGGATTGGTGTTATCGCCCCCGTACAGGTCTATAATCACGACTTTGTCCGGGTGCAGCGTGCGCGTCCTTATACTCAGCGATATTCATAGCAACCTTGAAGCGTTGGAAGCCTGCCTGGCGGTGGCTCCTGCGTACGACCTGGCTGTTAATTTGGGTGATGTTGTCGGCTATGGCGCCAGCCCTAACGAGGTCATTGGTCGTGTGCGCACCCTTGGAACAACCTTTGTTCGTGGCAATCACGATAAAGCGGCTAGCGGCGCAATGGATTTGAGAGACTTCAATCCTATTGCGGGACTCGCTGCGCTGTGGACTCGAGACCAACTTACACCGGACAATTTGCAGTGGCTGCAAGCCCTACCGCAAGGCCCCATACAGATCGGCGAACTACCTGGTGTTCAATTCGTCCATGGTTCTCCCGTAGACGAAGATGAATATGTCGTGACCTTGCGAGACGCCATCGAGCCGTTGCTAACTTCAGCTCCTCCCCTTACATTTTTCGGACACACTCATCTGCAAGGATGTTTTTCCACGAATAATATCGCTAGCGATTACCTGCGTCCTCTTTACAACACAGTCGGCCAGGCTGAGACGACGGAGTTCCCCCTAAAACTCGGCATGCGCTACATGATCAACCCGGGCTCGGTCGGCCAGCCTCGCGATGGCGATTGGCGAGCCGCCTTTGCCGTTTTTGATTCGGACAAGCGCGTAATCACGTTCTGTCGCGTGCCTTACAATTTGAAACAGGCCCAAGACCGTATCCTGACCGCTAATCTTCCGCAGCGATTAGCCACCCGTCTCGCCGCCGGCAGATAGCCGCCCAGGCGGTGTACTTAATTGCGATTTGAATTATTGCATCTAATTTTGGCTTCGAAGTTGCTTCCCTGCTTAGGAGTAAATGTAAACTTTCCCAATGCCCTCATATCCATCACACAGCCCCTTCGAATCGTCGTCCCTCAGAACGCCCGAGCATTACCTGATTGCTCATAGTGACGGTGGTGCGCGCGGTAATCCTGGCCCCGCTGGCTACGGTGTAGTGATTCAGGATCAGAAGGGACGAAGAGTCGCTGCCTTAAGCGAATACCTCGGCCATCAGACAAATAACTTCGCCGAATATCAGGGATTGATAGCAGCCCTCGAATACGCGGTCAATAACGGAAACAAGGCTCTGAAGGTGGTGAGTGACTCAGAGTTGTTGGTGCGCCAGATCAAGGGCATTTACAAAGTCAAGAATGCCACGTTGCAGGAGCTTCACGCCCGTGCCAAGGAGCTAATCTCGCAACTGGACTGGTTCTTTATCGATCACGCCCTGCGCGAACACAATCAGGAAGCGGACGATCTTGCGAACCGCGCTATGGACAAAGGTACAGGCAAGGCCTCGCGACTCCCATCATCCGGGGATGCCTCCACCTCGTCCCAAGAATTCGAAGGCGTCGTTCGGGACGGCATCATAAAGTTGATCAAAGGCGAATTGCCGGAAGGAACCAGGGTACAGGTACGAGTGAAAAGATGATCGCGATCGAAGCTTCTTGGCAGCAAAAATGGGACCCATTGTGATGCAAACGTTAGGTCATGTCGCATTGGTTGTCAGAGATTACGATGAAGCGCTGGCGTTTTTTACTCGTACACTGAATTTTTTATTGATCGAAGACACTCGTTTAAGCGAAGACAAACGCTGGGTGCTGATCGCTCCCCCGGGTTCTCAAGGAACGGCTTTGCTTTTAGCCCGCGCCGCCACTTCGGAGCAGGAGAGTCGCATCGGGAATCAAACCGGTGGGCGAGTCTTTCTCTTTTTGCATACCGACGATTTTTGGCGGGATTATCGAGAAATGATTGCCCGGAAAGTAGTGTTCATAAGGCCACCACAAGAAGAGGAGTACGGTACCGTCGCAGTCTTCGAAGACTTGTACGGCAACAAATGGGACTTGGTGCAGCGCAAGCCGAGCGTTCGAAAATAAAGGCGCATTGATGATCTCGCGGCTCGCGTCACATACAAGGGCTTCACGTCAGCTGGCCGGCGCGTCACTCTTCCAACGAAGTGTGGTCGTGTACGATCTTCCATCCATCGGGAAATTGGCGGAACACCAGCGTAAATAATCCGTGCGGAGTTTTGCCATCCGACAAAGCTAGCTTCCAACTGCCTCGGACGAAGGCGGCGTTCGCACCGAGTTTTTCGATCTGTAAATCCGAGAATGTCAGCTTGCCCATATCGTGGCCTTCGCCCTGATAACTCTTACGATAACGGTCAAGCGTGCCTTGCCATCCGAAAGTCTTCTTCGTCCCGAAAAACGTCAGGTTCGGCGAGTTCCAATAACCAGCCATGAATGCGTCAAGGTCATGTTTGTTCCAGGCGGCCTGCTGTTGCAGAAGAACCTGCAGAATGTCTGATTCTTGGGCTGCGAGAGAACTAAGAAGAACAAATAAGACAAGGATGATTCGCATGCGATTCTCCTGGCAGAAGTGTCGCACAGAAAAATGCATAGGGAAAACGTCGGAAGAATTCAAACAATTGATGTGGAGAGGCTGAGGCCGCGGAATTGAATGCCCCAAACGCGAACCGCGTGAGCCACGGAGGTATTCCGTCTTCGGGGCCGGCGATCGAGGCTTACGCGCGTCCTTTTTTGGCTGCGGCTGCCGCTAACGTTCCGGCTTTTTCCCACGGACGCTTCGGGCGCTCGGCCTTCGGTTTGTCGCGATCCTTAATGCGGTCATACTGGTACGATTCGCTTACTGTACCCAGCGATTCGTTGTACAGGCTCGGCAAGCCGAGACCTTCTTTCAGTTCTTCGGTAAATTGCTGCAGAGCTTTGAGGTGATCTGCCGATGCCGGGACTTCGGCTTTGGATGTTTTCAGAAATTGCTGGTAGCCGCGGTTAACGAGCTTGGAAATTTCGCTCCCGATCAAATATCCAGGATAGGCGAAGAGCTTCACGCCGTCGTCGCTATCCTTCTGTATGGCGGCGGAAACCCCATACTTCTTCAAAAACACACGCGCCTGGGTGCCTGGCGCTTCAGTCAAATCAAAGCCGTGATCGCGCAGCCAGCTTAGCGCGTCTTCATAACTTCGCTGTTCTACCTTGGTTGTCATTCGTTTTGGACTTCCAATCCCTTCAAGACCGTCTCTACCTACAAGAGTCAGATGCGCGTCATCTAAAAAGAGTGCATTCTGGTCATATCTGGCTCGGAATCCAGCCAGCCTCTTTTATAATCCAATGAACTGGCGCTCAACTCTTTATTCAAGAGCTGAATACATTACGATAGTCACAGCCTCGAGCTTAAAATTATGCCACCGCTCTCCAGCGCTCGAACGGAAGTGCCTGATTCTTCGATACCTGGGCGTCCGACAACGGAAGCGCGTTCCATTCCCAATGCCTTGGGCCGACGCAGCCTGGAACTCATTGGCAACACTCCGTTGCTGCGACTCGATCGACTCACCCAAGATTTGCCGGGTATCCAACTTTTCGGCAAAGCCGAGTGGTACAACCCCGGCGGTTCAGTAAAGGACCGGGCTGCGCGGAACATCATCGCGCAGGCACGTGCCAGCGGGAGATTCGGGCCAAATAAAACTTTGCTCGACTCCACCAGCGGAAACACAGGAATTGCCTATGCCATGATCGCGGCAGCTGAGGGCTTTCCCCTGACGCTCTGCATGCCGGAAAACGTTTCAATCGAACGCAAGCGCATCCTCCACGCGTACGGAGCCACTATTATTTACACCGATCCTGGCGACGGCTCCGACGGAGCGATTCGGGCCGCACGCGAACTCTTCGCCAGGGAACCCGGCAAATACTTTTACGCCGACCAGTATTCCAACGACGCCAATTGGCAGGCTCACTACCATGGCACAGCCAACGAAATCTGGCAACAAACCGAAGGACAACTGACACACTTCGTCTCGATGATGGGCACCAGCGGCACTTTCATAGGGACCACGCGTCGGCTAAAAGAATTAAATCCGGCGGTTCGTTGTATCTCCCTGCAACCCGATTCTCCATTCCATGGAATCGAAGGCGCCAAACACATGGCCAGCGCCATGGTTCCGAAAATTTATGAACCATCGCTGGCAGATCAGGACATAGGCATCTCGACTGAGGCCGCTTATCGCATGGCCATCCGGCTGGCGCGCGAAGAAGGGCTGCTGGTCGGTATTTCGGCCGCCGCAGCGGTGGTGGGATGCTTACAAGTGGCGCAACAGTTGGGTAGAAGCGAACGCGCCGTCTTCGTAACCATCCTCTGCGATTCCGGCGACAAATATTTGAGTGAACGATTCTGGGAAGAGGGATGACTGGAACGTTTCCTCCATGCTAAAGATTGATCCCAACAACTACGCCTCTCTCCGCCAGCATGGCGAGGAAACCTATCCTCATGAATGCTGCGGAGTTCTGCTTGGCCAGATGGACGAACATGGCACACGCACGGTGACTTCGCTTGCCCGTGCCGGGAACACACGTACCGACTCTGCTCACAACCGGTATAACATCGATCCGAAGGAACTGATCCGCATTCAACGCGAGGGCCGCGAACGCGGGGAGGACATCATCGGCTTCTACCACTCACATCCCGATCATCCTGCCCAATGGTCGCAGACCGATTTCGCCGAAGCGCACTGGTTCAGTTGCTCATACGTAATCACCAGCGTGCAGAAAGGCAAGGCGGTGCTGACAAATTCGTTCGAACTGACCGGCACTGACGAAATTGACAAAATGCTGGTGATCGAGACGCTTCAGGTGGTTTGACCCTGCCCCTGTTGGGGGGCTGCTGAATCCCCTGCCCATCCTGTGGCATCATGTATACCTATGCCGAAGATCCAGATTCCTACGCCCCTGCGGCAGTATACCGGCAAACAGCCTGCGGTCGATGTCACCGCTGCCACCATCGGGGAAGCTCTTTCCGACCTGGTCGCCAGGCACCCCGACCTGCGCCGCCACCTCTATACCGATGAGGGCAAACTACGCGCCTTCGTGAATGTGTACCTCAATGACGAGGACGTACGCTACCTGCAGAAGGAAGCCACCGCTGTCGCAGATGGTGATAGTATTTCGATAGTGCCTTCCATCGCGGGAGGCCGGAATTGAGAGTCCAACTGCCGATTTTCAGGACGTTCGAATTGAATCTTGAGCTCAAACTCCGCGGTTGTTGTCCTGCCTGTCGGTAGTTCCGAAGTCGTCAATCCGCAAATCATCGATTTTCAAATTAACTGAGGTTTTCATGGCCACCACACTGGAAGTCAAACCCGAAGCCGCCAGTCTTACCAACGACGAAATTCAGCGCTATTCGCGCCACCTGATTATGCCTGAGGTCGGTATGGAGGGTCAGCTCAAGCTGAAGGCCGCGCGCGTACTGTGTATTGGCGCGGGCGGGTTGGGTTCGCCCCTTGCCTTGTATTTGGGCGCAGCCGGTGTAGGCACACTCGGGATGGTCGATTTCGATGTGGTGGATTACACCAACCTTCAGCGCCAGATCATTCATTCCACGGCGGACGTGGGTCGCAAGAAGCTGGATTCGGCAGCTGAGAAACTGACAGCCATTAACCCTTTTCTCAATATCCGGAAGTTTGATACTCGTTTGTCGAGCGAAAATGCGCTCGAGATTTTCCGTGAATTCGACATCATCGCCGATGGCACCGACAATTTTCCGACCCGCTATTTGGTGAATGACGCGTGCGTGCTTACCGGCAAACCCAACGTCTACGGATCGATTTTCCGCTTCGAAGGGCAGGCGAGCATTTTCGCGACCGAGGACGGGCCGTGCTACCGTTGCCTCTATCCCGAACCTCCACCGCCGGGCTTGGTGCCTTCCTGCGCCGAAGGTGGGGTTTTAGGCATACTGCCCGGACTGGTTGGCGTTATCCAGGCGACCGAAGTCATCAAGCTGATTCTGGGCGCGGGCCAATCCCTGACTGGGCGCTTGTTGTTAATTGATGCTTTAGACATGAAGTTCCGCGAACTTAAGCTGCGCAAGAACCCCGATTGCCCAGCCTGCGGGACCCATCCAACTGTAACCAGTCTCATAGACTACAACGAGTTTTGCGGGATTCGGGGCGAGGAGAAGCCAGTGGAAACAGGGGCAGGCGACATTCAGGTGGAGGAATTGAAGCGTCGGCTGGATGCGGGCGACAATCTGTTTGTCCTCGACGTACGCGAGCCGCACGAATATCAGATCTGCAATATCGGCGGTCATTTGATTCCCTTGGGAGACTTACCGAAACGGGTGAACGAATTGGACTCCAGCCGGGAAATTGTCGCTCATTGCCGCTCCGGCGTTCGCAGCGCCAAAGCGGTAGATTTCCTAAAGCAAGCCGGATTCAAGAAAGTTCATAACCTGACAGGAGGAATTCTGGCCTGGGCCGACCGGGTCGATCCCAAAATGCCGAAGTATTGATACTTTTTGGGTCGTGTGTGGCGCGGGCGCCTTCGCCCGCGTTTTTTTTAAATCCTGCTGCCTATAATCGTGTCCCACTACCGGCCGACTTTGGGCCACTCACATCTGTCGCGTCTTTCCCGCCCACTTTCGAGCCTGGTTATTGCGCTTGACGTTAGTCGTGATAACGACTATAAAATAGAAAGATGAATAAAGGCCTGCAAGCTGAGATCCGCCAGACCAAGCCTTTCGATACTCTCGAAGACGAGGCCGTGGTGGCGTTGCAGCGCACCGCTGATCAGTTGGGGTGGGAATTCAGTGCCATGCTGAAGCCGCATGGTCTTTCGCCCACCCAATACAACGCTCTGCGCATCCTGCGCGGCGCAGGGTCAGCCGGATGGGCGTGCAGCGAAATCGCGGAGCGCATGATCAACCGCGATCCCGATGTCACCAGGCTGCTTGATCGTCTCGAACGCCGCGGCCTGGTAGTGCGCAGCCGTGAAGGGAAAGATCGCCGGGTAATCATCGCCCGCATAACCCCGGCTGGCGCGACCCTTCTGAAAAGCCTCGATCGTCCGATCGAGGACTTTAACCGCAGCTTGCTTGGACATCTGGGGGAAAAGGGATTACGGACGCTGATCAAACTACTCGAGACAGCCCGAAACCGCGATAACTAATTCTTTACAATCTACATTCGTTATCACGACATTCGTCTAAGTTACATTTTCACCGAGCAGCTGCCAAATAATCCGGCAGCACCGACCGACGTAACGGTTACAACGATTTCAACCAGGAAGTTCCTGACAGATGCTCGACTCCAGGCAGCCGTTCCTGCTCTGGAACATTCTCACCGACGATTGGTTCAAGGGAGAGAACATCCCAGGTTCGCGGCGCGTTCCTCCGGACAAGGTGGGCCAGGGAGTTCGAAGCACGAATTTGCCGTGGAACAGCGAGATCGTCGTATACTGCGGCGGCCAGAAGTGTCCGCAGAGCCGCATGGCGGCGGAAAAGCTGACAAAACTGGGCTATGAGAATGTAGGCTTGGCCGTCGAAAAAGCGCATTGCCATGGGCTCATCAGAACAGGGGCGCGGGGACCCTCTGAACGTTTTCAGAAGTTGGCCACTCTATGAAACGCCAGAACGGTTTTGGAGGACGTTATGAATAACGCTTCGGATCAGTCTTCGAATCGTTTTTTTAGTCCGTCGTGCGGAATTACGGTTTTGCGAGTTGTGGTCGGGATTATATTTTTTGCGCATGGCTGGCAGAAGCTGTTTGGGTTTGGCTTCCACGGAGTGGCAGGCTTTTTTGCGGGGGCCGGCATTCCATTACCTTTTGTGTCCGGCGTGATTGTGACCCTGGTTGAATTTTTTGGAGGGGCTGCGTTGATCATCGGATTGTTGACCCGCTGGGCTGCCGCTTTGAATGGTTTTGACATGGTAGTGGCAATTCTCGTGGTTCACCTCAAGAACGGTTTTCTAAAGCCCGGAGGGTACGAGCACCCGTTGGTCATGCTGGCAGCGTGTATTGCGCTGGTGATGCTCGGGCCGGGATCGGTTTCGGTGGATGGGGCGCTGGCGAGGCGGGAGTAACTGGTGGCGGATCGGTTCTAAAGATCAGGATCATCTGGATATAGCACAAGACTTTCGAAGCAGGGATCGCTGTGAGGTTCAAGTCAAAGACGCGGACAGAATCGTCCCCCACACTTGGCCAGGCAGACCTCACCTTTGGCGTTTCTTTTTCTGTGACACCGACTTAACTGTGCTCGTTCCGCCGAAGACGCGGGCGAAGATCTGGTCGATATTTCTCAGCTGACGCTTCAGATCGAACGCGCGTTCTATCTGCTTGCGTGGAACCCTGCTGGTGATGCTTCTATCCTTCATTACCAGATCGTGAAAATTTAAACCCTCTTTCCAGGCCCGCATGGCGTGGCTCTGCACCGCGCGGTAGGCGACCTCGCGCGAGACGCCGTGTTCGACCAAATCGAGCAGTAACTGCCCGCTGAACACCAGTCCGCGCGTGCTTTCCAGGTTGGCTCTCATGCGCTCCGGATACACGAACATTGTCTCGAGCACGTTCGAGATTTTCTGTAGCATGTAGTCCACCAGAGTAGTGGAATCCGGAATGATGATGCGTTCCACCGACGAATGAGAAATGTCGCGTTCATGCCAGAGTGGAACGTTTTCAAAACCAGCCTGCGCGTTTGAACGCACTACTCTTGCCAGACCGCTAATCTGTTCAAGCGTTATCGGATTCCGTTTGTGCGGCATGGCAGAGGACCCCTTCTGCTTCTCGCTGAAGAATTCTTCCACCTCACGCACTTCCGTGCGTTGTAAATGCCGGAGTTCTGTGGCGATCTTATCCAATGAACTGGCGATCACCGCCAACGCGGCCAGATAAGTGGCATGACGATCGCGCTGAATCACCTGCGACGATATGGCGGCGGCCTTCAACCCCAGCCGCCTGCACATCTTCTCTTCCAGTTCCGGGCTCAGATGAGCAAATGTGCCAACAGCGCCGGAAAATTTCCCTACGCGCATGTCTTCAACCGCAGCCGCAAAGCGAGCGATGTTGCGCTGCGCCTCGGAGTACCAGTTAGCCAGCTTGAATCCAAAAGTTATCGGCTCCGCGTGGATGCCATGGGTGCGCCCGATCATAGGCGTATCCTTGAACTCCCAGGCGCGCCGTTCGAGAACAGACGAAAGCTTCTCCAGGTCGACAGCAATGATCGCGGAAGCCTGCTGAATGAGCAGGGCTTGCGAAGTATCGACGACGTCGTTCGAAGTCAGCCCATAATGAAACCAGCGGGCATGCGGTCCCACAATTTCAGCCACCGCAGTGGTAAAGGCGATAACGTCGTGGCGAACTTCCGCTTCAATTTCCGCAATTCGATCAAGGTTAAAGTCGGCGCGCTCTCGAATCGCGCGAGCCGCGTCCTTGGGCACCATATCAGCTTCAGCTAGGGTTTCCGTGGCGGCGACTTCGACCGCCAGCCAGGTGCGGAAGCGATTTTCGTCGCTCCAGATGCGACCCATGTCGGGGCGAGTATATCGTCGGATCAAGATGATTCTCCCAGATGGTCTAATGGAAGTATGGGACTAGGGATTGTAAATGGGAGTGGGACAGGTGACCAACCATCCTTCTCAGACATTGGCCGGTGACAAAAGGCACTTAACAGTTGCAAGCGACTACGCCAGAGCAATAACGTCAATCTCCACCAGAACGTCTTTCGGCAGACGCGCAACTTCCACCGTCGACCTGGCGGGGGGTGCGATGTTGAAATAACGCCCGTAGACCTCATTCATGGCCGTGAAATCTGCCATGTTCTTTAAATAGACCGTGGTTCGCACCGCTTTTTTCAACCCACTGCCGGCGGCGGTAAGAATTGCCGACAGATTCTTGAGAACCCGCTCGGTCTGCGCCGCCACGTCTCCGGCAATGACCTGCTGGCTCGCCGGGTCAATAGCCACCTGGCCAGAGACGAAAACAAACCCACTTGCCCGGATAGCTTGGGAATAGGGGCCGATAGCCTGCGGGCCTTCCTTGGTTGCAATCACGTCGCGCATGGAGCCTCCGGAATCGGTGGTAGTCAGCTGTGTCCAGTGACCAGAATTAACGCAGATCGCCGGTGCTGCAGTCAACCATACTCAAAGTTTCTGCAGTCTTTGCACATCGTGAACACCGGGAATTTTGCGCACTCCGTTGACGATATTTTCCAGATGCTTAAGATCGGCAATATCGAGCACGATATCCACATTCGCCTGGCCGTTATTAGTTCGCGCTTCGATATTCCGAATATTAGTTTTCGTATCGCTGATCACGGCTGTTATTTGCTTTAACATGCCGAAACGGTCATCGCAGAAGACAGTCAGTTTCACGGGATAGGCGCTTGGGGTTCCGTCGTCGTGGGCCCACTCCACCTCAATCTTCCGTTCCGGCTCATACATGAGATTCACAACGTTTGGACAATTAAGCCCGTGAACTGCGACGCCCTTGCCGCGGGTGACGTAGCCTACGATCGATTCTCCACGAATCGGGTTACAACAACGCGCGCGGTAGACCAGCAAGTCTCCCTGTCCGGTGACGCGAATCGCGTTATTGTTCTGATCGCCCCCGAAAACTCGCCGCACCACGCTGGCAAGGCTGCTGGGTTTATCCGCCTCTTCGGCGAGTGGCTGGTTTGCTGCTGGCGCAATGCGTCCTAAGATCTGTCGCGCAGAAAATTTGCCGTAGCCGACACCCGCCATAAGATCATCGGCGCGGCCGACGCCATAGTCGGCTGCAATCCGGAGAAGTTCTTCGTCCTTGATTTCTTTCAACGACACGCGGTACTTGCGCGCTTCTTTCTCAATCAGTTTGCGGCCGATTTCGATGGCACGTTCCCGCTGATGAACATTCAGCCAGTGTTTGATTTTGTTACGCGCGCGCGAAGACTTGGCGATCGCCAGCCAGTCGCGGCTGGGCTTATGTCCAGTCTGGGTGAGGATTTCGACGATGTCGCCGCTATGCAGTTTGAAACGGAGCGGTACCATGCGTCCATTTACCTTTGCGCCCACGCAACTGTGGCCAACTTCGGTGTGGACTGAGTACGCGAAATCGATTGGCGAAGAATCGCGAGGCAGAACCACAACTTTCCCTTTCGGGGTAAAGGTGTAGACCTCTTCCGGATACAGGTCAATCTTCAGAGTTGAAAGAAACTCGCTGGGGTCCGAGACGTCACGCTGCCATTCAACCACCTGCCGGAGCCACGCCAGGCGTTGCTCATCCTGGGCCGAGACTGGGCCATCTTTGTATTTCCAGTGCGCAGCAATGCCCTCCTCCGCCATCTTGTGCATTTCTTCGGTGCGTATTTGCACTTCGAAAGGCATGCCTTCTTCCGAAATCACCGAGGTGTGCAGCGACTGGTAAAAATTCGGGCGGGGCATCGCAATGAAATCTTTAATACGGCCGGGCACGGGGCGCCATAGGTTGTGAATGATGCCCAGCACCGCGTAGCAATCCTGAACCGATTTCGTGATCACCCGCATAGCATAGAGGTCATAAACCTGTTCGACGGTAATGTGCTGCCGTTGCAGCTTCTTGTGAATGCTGTATAGGCGCTTAATACGGCTCTCGACAGTCGCCGTGATCGCAGCCTCTTTCAGCTTGTCGCGAAAAACCGACTCTACCCGGGCAAGAAAAGCTTCTCCCGCCTTACGGCGAGACTCGACCGCATCGTGAACCTGCTGATATCCGATGGGATCGACATAATGGAATCCGAGATCTTCCAATTCGCCACGAATTTTCCCCATGCCAAGGCGGTGCGCAATGGAAGCGTAGATATCGAGGGTTTCGCGCGCAATCTTCTGCTGGCGCTCTGGCGGAAGGTGTTCCAGGGTGCGCATGTTGTGCAAGCGGTCGGCGAGCTTGATGAGCACAACCCGAATGTCATCTACCATTGCCAGCATCATCTTGCGAAGGTTTTCCGCCTGCTGTTCTTCGCGGGTGGCGAAATCGATGGCGCTGATCTTGGTAACGCCCTCAACGATATGCGCCACCTGTTCGCCAAACTCCTTGCGGATATCGACAACGGTAACCGAGGTATCTTCCACCGAATCATGCAGCAATCCAGCCGCGATGGCGACTGGGTCCATCTTCATTTCGGCCAGTACGAGAGCCACTTCCAGTGGATGGACAAGGTAAGGTTCGCCGGAGGCCCGGCTTTGACCAGCATGGTGTTTTTGCGAAAATTCGTAGGCTTTCCGGATTAGTTCGAGATCGTCGTTAGGCCGGCTGGCCCGCATCCTGCGCATCAACTCACGGAATTTAGTTACCGTAAGGACGTTGGTTGCGAACTGTTGGCGCAAGGTCGCCATGTACGATTATAACGTGTGGCGCGCCCGGCCTGGTCGGGGCGTCGCCGTCACAGATAAGGCAAACCATTGGTATGAAGTTTATTGTGGAGTGCGTGTCCTGGCAGTCAAAACAAATCAGGTTGGCCAGAAAGAAAAACCTCGGCCTGAATTCGCGGGCAGCGCCGATCTGCGCCGCCACATCTGCTAAAGTTGATACGAAAGCCTGCCATGAACTCGCAGCATGTTCTAGTTAGCGGAGCTTCGGGTTTTATCGGAGCCGCTCTTCTTCCTGCCTTGAGAGAACGCGGCTATTCTGTAACTCGCCTTGTTCGGGGTCCGGTTACCGGCGCCGACCAGGTGACATGGAATCCCAGCAAAACTGTACCGCCAGATTACGTCTCCGGCTTCAACGCGGTAATTCATCTCTCGGGAGAAGCCATCGTGGGACGCTGGACCGAGGCGAAGAAGCGCCGAATCATCGAGAGCCGTGTTCAAGCCACGACACATCTTGCGGAGGCCTTGGCCAAGGCCCCTCAGCAGCCGCAAGTATTCGTATCGGCCTCGGCCATCGGTTACTACGGCGATCACGGCGATGAAATCCTTAAAGAAGAAAGCTCTTCCGGCAGCAGTTTTCTTTCAGAGGTATGCCGCCAGTGGGAAGCCGGCTCCAAACCAGCCACCGATGCTGGAATTCGCACCCTGCAGATGCGTTTTGGGGTGGTACTGAGCGCAAAGGGTGGCGCCTTGGAGAAAATGCTGCTTCCGTTTCGGCTGGGCGTCGGTGGCCGGCTCGGCAATGGACGGCAGTGGATGAGTTGGGTGGCCCTCGACGACGTCGTGGGCGCAATCCAGCACGCTCTAGCTAACGCTTCGCTGCAAGGTCCAGTCAATACCGTCGCGCCCAATCCCGTCACAAACATCGACTTCACGAAGGCTTTGGCAGTCACGCTCAAACGTCCAGCCATTTTCCCGATGCCGGCTTTTGCCGTACGCATAGTTTTTGGAGAAATGGGCGAAGAACTGTTTCTCGCCAGTGAGCGCGTCGTGCCAGCCAAGCTGTCGGCAACCGGATATCAGTTCAAATATCCGGAGTTAACACGAGCGCTCGCAGCGATACTCCATCGCAATTGAGGCAGCACACCTGTGTGGATGCGAACACCTTCGCGTGCCGCCTTTGATGTGGACTCCAAAAGCCGCACGGGCATCCATCCCTACAAACGTTGCTAACAACTCAAGATTTTAGAAATGGCCGCATTCTGGACGCTCTCGTCATCGCCAAAGCCGGGTAGCCAGACTACGCCAGGCTCGCGGCGAAACCACGTCATCTGGCGCTTGGCGTAGTTGCGATGCGCCTGCTGTGCAGACTGCACGGCCGTCCTGGCGTCGATCTCACCCTTGATCAACGCTAGCGCCTGCTTGTACCCCAAGGCACTCAGCGGACGCGCGCGCTCACCGTATTTCGCCAAAAGGTTGATGGTCTCTTCCACCAATCCGTCCTCGAACATTCGCTGAGCGCGCTGATTAATTCTCTCGTACAACGCCCCGCGATTGGGTTCGAGCCCAATCCGCAAAATCCGGAACCCTGGCAGAGGATCGCGTCCCTGCTGCCACATTTCAGTCATCTTCGCTCGCGAAGCGAGACAGATTTCGATGGCACGCACCAGTCTTGGAACATCGTTGGCATGGATTTTCTTTGCAGCCATTGGGTCCAGACGACTTAGCATCCGATACAAATAAGACGACCCCTTCTCGTCGACAAGAAGGCGCAGGCGGTTGCGTAATTCTTCTGAACGTTGCGGCCCGGGAAACAGTCCCTCCAACAGGGCTCGAAGATACAGACCGGTGCCTCCCACCACTACCGGCAGAACTTTCCGAAATTTGATGCCTTCGAGCACAGAACGCCCTCGCCGCGCATATTCACCCGCGGTGATGTAATCGAGGGGATCCACAATATCGAACAGATGGTGGGGAGCGCGGCTTCGCTCAGCCATGGTTGGCTTTGCGGTGCCGATCTCGAATTCGCGATACAGCGCAACCGAATCGCAGTTCACGATCTCACCGGGAAAATGTTCCACGATGGCAAGCGAAAGTGCGGTCTTCCCGCTTCCGGTCGGCCCCACAATCACTACCAATAGAGGCTCGGATGACACAGTCAGCGCGCGCTCCCGGCGATGATCAGAATGCCGGTAGCCTCAAGTTTGAAAATGTACCGTTTATCGGGACGTGGAGCTGGCGGAGGATCGGGTTGCGGCGGCGGGCTAGCGGCGGACATCCTCAATATTGTAGCCCCACTCGGCAGGATGCAGGCCCGAGCACTCGGGAGCGCCTGGGCAGAACCAATCATCGTGGCAGCAGAATTGTCGGCCAATGCGAGCCTGGTTGCGGGAGTAGTCGCGGCATGCAGTGCGACATCCCTTTAGCCCGGCTCTTCCCTCGCAGCACATTCGCGAATGCTAAACTTCATGCTGTCGTGTCCATGCCTCAAAGCAGTTCAGCGGGGAAAACTGTCCGTTTCGACGTCTTCTCAGTCGACCTCGCAGCCGGAGAGTTACGAAAAAAAGGCGCGCGGATACGCCTTCAGGAACAGCCGTTCCAACTGCTCGCCTTTCTCCTCGAGCGTCCCGGCGAGTTGGTTTCGCGGGACGAACTACGGCAGAAGTTGTGGCCCGCAAACACGTTCGTGGATTTCGACCACAGCTTAAACACCGCGGTAAATAAGCTGCGGGAGGCGCTGGGAGATTCGGCATCCAATCCACGCTTTGTCGAAACTCTCGCACGTCGCGGATACCGTTTCCTGGCGGCGGTAGAAGCCGATGGCGCGCAGCCCGTGTTGACGGAAACTTCGAAAGCCGGGTCACTTATCGCCACGGCAACACCGGTCGCCGAATTCGAGAGTGGGCTCGATATTCCCTTGCCGAACCCTGCTCTGATCCGTGGCCTGTTTGGATTGACTCAGATCATGTATCTCACTTTTTATATCGCGGCTCTCTTTCATCTGACGGAGGTTGAGCGGATCATCAGCTCGTTTCTCCAGGGTTCGACGGGGTCAGCCCTTTTTGTGGCCGTATTGATCACCGCCGGCGTCGGTATCCCTCTACGCTTCTACCTGCTCTCGGCGGTCGCGTTTGACCACCGGCAAATCGGCAAGAAGTTCCAACGGATGTTTTTGATCATCCTGCTTATGGATCAGCTCTGGGCGATCTCGCCATTCCTCCTGGCCAACAAGATCGGCTTCGGAGCCGCATTTGCAGCCGTCGCAGCCCTGATCTATGTACCGTTTTCGGAGCGGACGTTGATGCGAATGGCTTATCCAACCGGAAGGAATGTGAGCCCGAGCGTCCGGCTGGTGTAGCTCTTGCCAAATAACTCGGACCGGTTTGCACAATCGTTTGCAAGTCAGCAACCCTGCTCACAAAAGTGACACATAAACGTCTGAATCATGGCAGGTGTGGACTTGTTTCCTTGAAAGGCCCAGCCTTGGTTTGCGATGATCTGAATCGTCACCCACGAGGATTAATGTTTCGAACCTCCCTTGCGCTCTTTTTTCTCTTCATGGCCGCTATGCCGTTTGCGCTTTCTCAGGGTACTTCTACGGCGCATCACTCCGTTCTCGACGTCGATTCGATGGACCCCGGCGTGGACCCTTGCACTGACTTTTTCACGTACTCTTGTGGGGGCTGGCTGAAGAAGAACCCCATACCGGCGGACAAGACCAGCTGGGGGCTCTCGTCAAAACTCGCTGATGATAACCGTGCCTTATTACGGACGATACTGGAAGAAGCCGCATCTCCCGCATCCGGGAAAGATCCGGTAAAACAAAAAATCGGCGATTACTATGCCGCCTGCATGGATGAAAAAGCGATTGACCTTGCAAGAGCGACATCCTTGAAGCCGCAGTTGGATCGAATTGCCGGAATGCATCACAAGAAGGACATGGCTGCGGTGGCTGCCTCGATGCCAAACCGTGGCGCCCTTTTCGACTTTCAATCCGACCAGGATTTAAGAGATTCTTCCCAGGTAATCGCGGAAATAGATCAAGACGGGCTTGGACTTCCCGATCGCGACTATTACATCAAGTCAGATGCGAAATCAGCCGAGCTTCGCCAGACCTATGTGGCTCATGTGCAAAAAATGTTTGAACTGCTCGGAGATTCGCCCGACGTTGCGCCAATGGAGGCGCAAGCTGTGATGCGGATTGAGACCGCGCTCGCCAACGGTTCCCTCACTCCGGTGCAACGTCGCGACCCCAAACTGCTTGACCACAAGATGACGGTCAAGCAGTTGCATAGGCTCAGCCCATCCTTTCGCTGGAATAAATATTTCTCTGGAACTGGTCAGACGGACCTCCGCACACTGAATGTGACCGCGCCGGAATTCTTCAGGGCAATGAATGCCACGATTCAGAAAGAGAATTTGAACAGCTGGAAGGCTTATTTGCGCTGGCATTTGGTCCACGCCAACGCCCCCTATCTTTCTTCTGCCTTTGTAAACACTGACTTTGATTTCTTCGGCAAAACTCTATCGGGCGCACAGGAACTCGAGCCGCGTTGGAAACGTTGCGTCGATTACACTGACAACGATCTCGGTGAGGCATTGGGCGAGGTTTACGTACAGCGTGCCTTTCCTCCTGAAGCCAAAGAACGGGCCCATGAAATGGTGAAGGAAATCGAACAGGCCATGGAGCGCGACATTGACAACCTGTCGTGGATGTCGGCGGAAACAAAAAAGCGAGCCCAGGAGAAACTGCACGCTGTGGCCAATAAAATAGGCTATCCCGACAAGTGGCGCGATTACACCAACCTCATCATTGCTCGCGACGACGCCATGGGCAACGTGCTGCGTGCCCGTCAGTTCGAGTTCCACCGGCAGCTCGGAAAGATCGGGAAGCCGGTCGACCGCGGCGAATGGGGAATGACGCCGCCAACCGTGAATGCTTATTACAATCCACAAGTGAACGACATCAACTTCCCCGCGGGCATACTGCAGCCTCCGTTTTTTGATCCAAAGGCCGATGATGCGCCGAATTATGGCGACATGGGGGCCACCATCGGACACGAACTCACTCACGGCTTCGACGATGAAGGGCGACAGTTCGACGCCCAAGGCAATCTGCGGGACTGGTGGACACCGGAAGACGGAAAGCAATTTGAAGAGCGCGCCAGCTGCATATCAGGCCAGTATTCAAGTTACGTTGCGGTGGATGACATCAAAATCAACGGCCAGTTAACGATGGGCGAGAATGTCGCTGATCTCGGCGGATTATTGCTGGCCTACATGGCATGGCAGACTCAGGTTCATGGCAAGAAACTGGAGCCGATCGATGGCTTCACTCCGGAACAACGATTCTTCATCGGTTACGGGCAGAGTTGGTGTGCCCAGACTCGCGATGAAACCAAGCGCATCTACGTCACCATCGACCCGCACTCCCCGGACAAATACCGAGCCAATGGCGTCGTCTCCAACATGCCGGACTTCCAGCAAGCTTTCCAGTGTAAACCCGGGTCCGCCATGGTACGGGAGAATCGCTGCCGGGTATGGTGACCGGCAACTGCCGAAGCTTGAGCGTCGACGCGGCCCAAACGCTCTTCCGCCTACTGCAGATCGTTCTTATCCGGGTTGTAGTAGAAGTGGAAACGCAGAGCTAGGTACTGGCCGCCGAACTCGGTCGGGAGCGGGGGAAATGGTTTCGACGCAGTAATGCCGCCATATGCCGCACGGTCCAACGCAACATCCCCCGAAGTGCCGACAATCTGCAAGCCTGCGACCTGTCCGTTCTTTAGGATGGCAAACTCAATCGAGACCTTCCCCTTTTTCATGAGCGGCGCACGAGCCGACTCAGGGATGATGCGATACCAGTTTTCACGCACGTCGTGTAGCACTCGCGCCAGGTAAGGGCCGAAATCAACCCCCATGGTGTCGCTGAGTACGTCCATCGGGCCGATCGCCTCGCCGCCTTGTTTGCCCTGGCCCAGACCATAATCGCCGTTGTCCCCGCCGTATCCGCCGCCGCGATTGCTGATTGCGGCTCGTGCCGCCTGTTCAATCGCCGACCCGGGCGACATGGCGGCGCCGAAACTGGGCTTAGGAGCCCCCGCAGGCGGAGTTTGCAGTCGAGCCGTCTGATCCGGGGGGGGCGGCTGTGGCGATGGCTGTTCTTGTGGCACAGGATTCTGTTCTGCGGTTGGCGCGGGGGGCGCAGCCTGCGCCGATTGTGCAGGAGGTCCACTAGGCTGGGGCCGGCCGGGGCGAGCACTATCCAGAATCTTCTTCAGTTCCTTGCGATCCAGTTGCGGCGCTTTCGACTGCGCCACCCGGTCCTTATCCGAAATGATATTCGTCTTCGGGCGTTGGGTAAGCTTTTGCTCATCCGGAGGGAGTTCGAGATAGGTTAAGTCCTTCTGCTTCGCCAAGTCTTCCGGATTGACAATAATCACGGCATGTTTATGCAAGAGATTTGCGAATCTGGTGGAATTGACTGCCAGAATAATGATCGCCAGGTGTACAACCACCGAAATCCAGAATGCTTCCCGCTGCCGCGAGCGCGAGAGATCGTCCTGCAGCTGAATCAACAGCGCAGGCACATCGTGCATCTCGGTATACGCGGTTTCCCAACTGCCCGCATCGTAAAGATCGCTGCCCGGAGGCGTGGCCGAAGACGGGGCGGGAACGGGGCTTCGCGGAGGTATCTCAGTGGCTGGCATTGACCTGCTGGCTTACTGCATTAGACACGACGAATTGGGCCCGAGTTGCTAAACGCTCATCGTCATTTCTTAACAATAGACGCTGGCCAGGCATCACGGGATATTTCTATTTTCGCATCTTTCCCCGATATTCGCGAAGAAACCAGTGCATACAGGCACTTAGGTTTGTACCCGACTGGTCAATAAAGACTACCTTCAACCACAAGGACTGATTGTCAAGAAGTGTAAAAAGGAAATTGCGGCTCATGAATGTAGGGCAGGCGACGCGCTCGGCCACCTCGGCGACGAGCTCTAGCCAAAGTGTTAATTATGCAGTCGATCCAGCTGAACTTTGCGACTATGTTCATGGATCGCTCCGACAATGTCGAGGGCCAGCGCCAGCGCACGTCTGCCGTCCTCGAATGAGACTAACGGGCAAGAGCGTGTGCGCACCGACTGGAGAAATGATCTGAGTTCCGCCCCCAGAGGTTCTTCCGCTACAATTAGTGGCTTTGCGACCTTGATATCCGGATTAACGGACGGAACCCCTGCTGGTCCTCCTTTTCCATCCACGCTGAACACCAGAACGTCTTGCCGGCTGTAATCCAGCGACACGTATTGTTGCGGTTGGAAGAACCGAATCTTCCGCACCCGTTCGGTGGAGACCCGGCTGGCAGTGAAATTGGCAACGCAGCCCGATTCGAATTCCAGACGAACGTTCGCGATGTCAGCCCTACCGGAAAGAATCGGCAGCCCGACTGCGCGAATCTCCTTCACCGGCGATTTCACGAACGAGAGTACGACGTCAAGATCGTGAATCATCAGATCGAGGACTACGTCGACATCAAGCGATCTTGGAGTGAAAATGCTGAGGCGGTGGACTTCAAAAAACATCGGCTGGGTAATCAGCGCCGCGGTTGCGCGAACGGCTGGATTGAATCTTTCCAGATGACCTACTTGCCCGATTCGCCCCAGGCTCTGTGCAAGGCCGACCAAGTCGTCAGCTTCGTCCAGTGACGCCGCCAGCGGTTTCTCCACCAGCACATCGATTCCCGCTTCCATCAGGGCCCGGGCAGTTTCCAGATGCCGAACCGTAGGAACGGCTACGGAGGCCGCCTGGACTTCGCTGTGCGTAGTGATGAGCTGCTCGACCGAGCCGAACGCGCGGCACCCGAATTCACGCGCGACCGCGTCAGCCCGCCCCGGGTCTGCGTCCACGATTCCGACCAACCGAACCGCTTCCCCCTGCTGCGCCAGCTGGTGATACACCCGGGCGTGGTTATGCCCGAAGGCGCCCACTCCAATCACGGCTACGTTGATGACGTTGTCGGTTGCCAGATTACGGTTCTCGCCCAACTGAAGCCGATTTAATCACAAAATACCCTTATGCCGCCCGGAACTTCTTCAGCAGCGCGATCTGGCCGGCGTGATACAGCTCGTGCTGGACAATGCCGCTGAACATGTAGAAGAAATTGTGATAACTCTCGGTCTTCCCGGGAACCTGGTCTTGCAGTCGCGCGTCAGGAAACGCCGCGACTACTTTGACGAGTTCGTTGTGAGTCCGTTTCACAGATTCGATAGCCCCTCGCCAAGCCGCCTCACTCGTGTCTGTTACGTCCGGAAAATTCTGCTCGTCACTCAATTGAACCGGCGTGCCGCCAGCCCGTCGGAGAACTGCGTCGTCCCAGGCGGCGATGTGCAGAAACAGCTCCCAAATGCTGTGAGCACCTTGGATTGGCTTCGCAGACGCAGTCCTTGCGTTTACACCGTCAACCAACTCAAGCACGGAGTCTCCGTGCCAGGCGTCGCCTTCGAAGGCCCGGCGGATTTGGTCCGCGATGCGGAAAGATTCAGTCATGGTCGTCCTCCAAAAGTAAAGCTAATCAGCCACGATGCTGATGCCGGCCGATTCGGCTGCTGTGAGAATCGCTTTCGCGTCCAGCAACAAACATTTTCCGGCGTCGAGCGCCAGGCAAGCGGCTCTGGCTTTGCTCATTACTTCGATGGTTCGCACACCAATGACGGGGACGTCAAAGCGCATATCTTGATTCGGCTTGGCAATTTTTACCACCGTCAGTTCACGGCTTAAGATAGAGGCATTTCCGGACAGTGATCGCATGATTTCCCCTGCGCGCTCGATGGTCGCATCGGTTCCTTCCATCGCCTCCACCGCCACGCAAGCTGACTCGGCAACTATTACCGTCTGTCCGATGTCATACTGCGCCATGTGACGAGCAACGCTGCGACCGTATTCAATATTCTTCTTTTCTTCCAGTGTGGGTCCTCGTGTGGTCAAGACTCCTGAACTTGCCAGCAAAGGTTCAAGAAATGCGGTTGAGTTCTCTAGCGCGATACCTTCATCAGCCAGCGTTAGGGCCACTGCACTGAGTAGGGAGTCGGTGTTGCGTGTTCCAAGCGAGAGCAGGAGTTTAGCCAGCCGCCAGTCCGGGCGGATACTGGAAAAAATCTGCTTGTGCTTCACCTGTCCGGCCATCATGGCGCGGCGTACGCCCTCGCGGTGGAAAGTCTCAATCAGTTTCGACAATTCACCCAGCGATAGCCAGTGGACGGCCGCAGCTCCGTGGGCTTCGATTTCCTCGGATGCCTCCTCCTTTATGGCGGCGACAATGACGTCGAACCCCTGAGCTCGAGCGGCATCCAATAGTAGCAAGGGAAAAGTTCCGTTCCCGGCGATGAGGCCGATTCGTTCCGCCATGGTCAGTCGCTTCTTCCGGGAGGCCAGGGAGCGCCATTGATAAAAGATGAATGTTCCATCGACTCTGTCATTGCGAAGCGCGGCAGTAACGGCCGGGGAAACTGGCCCAATCCGCGAGACGCTTGCTTATGATCTGCATCCTATGCACAATCTTTGTAAGAAAAGGGCGTTCTTCATTGGCGAAGCGGGTATGTCGGAAGAACCATTTATCGTCCATCATCCCCTCGAATTTTTATGGGGCGTCGCCGTGCGAGCCGCAGCCCGGAGCCAATTCAAGATTTCCCTTCAATGTGAAAGCGCCTTTAAAGCTCGACTGAAATTGGGTCTCGAAACAAATAGTGTCGGCGCAAATGAATTCACGAAACGCAGAACCGAGGCTCAGAGCAATATCGAGAAATTGATTAGAGCGATGATCGATGCGCAGATAGCGAAAGATCCAACGGTTGACGTTATCAACGAGTGGACCATCCTTCACGTCCTTGGCCACGATAAATTATGTCCCGGGCTTTGGCCGGTTTGCTGATTACATCACCACGCGACATCGCTCGCAGACTACTTAATCACCCCACGTTCTGACGATTCGATGAATTTTATCAACATTTCCACATCTTCTCCGCGATCCGGCTCTGACTTCATCCTTTCCACGGCTTGGGAAGTGTTCAGTTTCGAGGCTTGCAACAGTTTGTAAGCGTGGTGAATCTTGCGGATGCGTTGCTTGCTGAATCCACGGCGCTCCAGACCTAGGGCATTCAGGCCGTAGGCGTGAGTATCCCGTGCGGCGGCCGTCTTGGAAAACGGAAGCACGTCCCGTGTGATCGTGGTACCTCCTCCGATGAAGGCGTGCGCCCCAATCCGAACAAAATGATGGACTGGGCAGAGCGCCCCGACCACCGCCCATTCACCCACGGTGATGTGTCCACCGAGAGTTGCTGCGTTGGCCAGAATTACGTGATCCCCGACGTCGCAATCATGTGCGACGTGCGTGTAAGCCATGATCAGCGTATGGCTGCCAACGCGGGTAATCCCTCCGCCCTTCACTGTGCCGCGATTAATCGTCACGAATTCGCGGATCTCATTGTGATCTCCGATTTCGAGACGTGTAGGTTCGCCGGCGTAGGTGAGATCCTGCGGCGCCATGCCGATCGAGCAGAAGGGGAAAAAACGGTTGTCGGCGCCAATTTTAGTCGGCCCCTCGATGGTCACGTGCGAAACCAAACGAGATCTCTCGCCCAATTCGACATCCCTGCCAATCACGCAGTAGGGGCCTATCTTGCAGGAGGAATGAATGCTGGCACCCGGATCAATGATGGCGGTGGAATGAATATTATTGGTGGCCATCAGACACTTTTATGATTCAGCCTCTTCGGTTGCACCCCGGCCCCGGTCGCTGTCCACCAACTGGCAGCTCACGATCGCTTCAGCGACCCGTTTGGCGCCGACGGTGACAATACCCTCCATGCGCGCCGCGATCGTATGGGTTCGGGGCCGCCAGCCTTTTAGCGTCACTTCAATCCGAAGCTGATCGCCCGGCACCACGGGCCGGCGGAACCGTGCCCGCTCGATACCGGTAAACATAATGAGCTTGCTGTTGCGATCTTCAATTTCGGTGAGTAGAAGCGCGCCCCCGGCCTGCGCGATGGCTTCCACGATTAACACTCCCGGCATAATCGGCAGATTGGGAAAGTGCCCGGCAAAGAACGGTTCATTTATCGTGACATTCTTGAGCGCCACGATCCGCTGTTTAGGCTCGATCTCAATCACGCGATCGATCAGCAAAAAGGGGAACCGGTGCGGCAGGATACGGAAGATGTCAACGATGTCGAGCGTGACCTTATCCGGCGCGGCGGCCGGGTTTGCAGGGTGAGCTGTGTCAGTCATTTTCTCATTCCAGGCGTTTGTCGCCAGGAGCGAAGATTATACTGTACCGCGGTTCAGCCTGAGGCTTGCGGTCGTCGGATAATAAAGGCAAGCGAGTAAATGAATTTCAACGGTTGTCATTTCGAACCAATCGATTGTGGCGAGAATCTGCTTTCGTCATCCCCATCCAGGTTCCTGGGATGATAACGCCCGAATCGGAATGAGAATGGTCGATAATAGTTGTTCCGCATCGCGATCTATCAGCCGTCCAACTCGAAACACAAAGGGAGTCGATGAAGAAAGCTCAGACAAAACCTCAGAAAAAAAACCGGAAACAAATTCATAAGAAAGTTGAAACCAGGAAACAGGCTCCCATCGCATCAACCGGCGAAATCGTGAGCCGCTTGAACTTTTTCGTCGAGCGAAAAGACGCAATTGCGGAAACGGTACGCCAGTTGGTGGAAGTCGAATCTCCCAGCGATAACAAGCAGGCAGTGGACAAGCTAGGCGCACTTCTGGCCGGTCGCTTCGAGGGCCTCGGCGGCCACGCGAAATTCCATCGCATGCAGAAGTGCGGCGACCACTTGCAAGTGGATTTCGCCGCGGGCCGCAGTGGTAAGCCCGTGCTGCTATTAGGCCACATTGATACCGTTTATCCGATGGGAACGCTCCCCGGAATGCCCTGCGTCGCCGCCGATGGGCGGCTTTACGGTCCCGGCGTTTTGGATATGAAATCTGGTATCGCGATGATGCTCTACGCCCTCGATGGCCTGCGCACATGGCACAACGACAGCTTGCCCCGTCCCGTAACCATCTTGCTGGTATCCGACGAAGAAGTGGGCAGCGATTCCTCGCGTCCCATTACAGAGAGTCTGGCTCGAAGGTCCGCCGCTGTGTTGGTTCTCGAGCCATCCTATGGGTCGAAAGGTGCCGTGAAAACCGCGCGCAAAGGGGTGGGCGAATATTCCATCAAGGTTACTGGAAGGGCCGCTCACTCCGGACTTGATTTTGAGAAAGGTGAGAGTGCGATTATAGAAATGGCAAAGCAGATTACGGCCATCTCGAAACTTGTCGATTTGAAACGTGGACTTACATTAAATGTTGGGCTGGTTTCTGGCGGAACCCGGACAAATGTAATTCCCGCCCAGGCTACCGCTTTACTCGATGTACGAGTTGCGCGCATGAAAGATGCCGCGCTGATCGACCGCCAATTGCATGCTCTCAAGCCTTTTAATCGTAAATGCAAGCTGGAGATCTCGGGAGGAGTAAACCGGCCTCCGATGGAACGAACCCCCGCGAATGCGGCCCTTTACAAGCAAGCAGCCGACATCGCAAAACACATGGGCTTGAAATTGGAAGAGGCTTCGGTCGGGGGAGGGTCGGATGGGAACTTCACGTCCAGCCTGGGAATCCCTACGCTGGACGGCCTGGGTGCCGTTGGAGAGGGTGCACACGCGGCCCACGAGTCCATTTTCCTATCGGAACTGCCCCCCCGGGCTGCCCTGCTTGCACAGCTGATTGAATCGGTTAGAGGCCTCGCCAGTCACGCCTAGAGACCATGCCCAAAAGTGGTGACTTTGACTAGCGGCACGGGTAAGCCTAAAATTTCCACAGGGAATTTGCTGGCTTTCTAGGCGCTCAGCAGAGCGCGCGGCGAACCCATAGGGAGGTTGTTTCCATGCCCGGAAAATTAGGTTTGCCAGAAATTTTGATCATTTTGGCCATCGCGCTTCTTATCTTCGGCCCGAGCAAGCTGGCCGATCTAGGCAAAGGTCTCGGCGAAGGCATCAAAAACTTTAAAGCATCCATCAAAGATGGAGAAGAGCCGGATAAGAAAGTGTAAGCCTTCGCTCTTTCATTCAGGGGCTCGGCTCCCAGCCGTGCTCCCGTAGCATCCGGTACACCAACGAGACGGGCAGCCCTACCACGTTAAAATAGTCCCCCTCAATTCGTGGAATCCAGCGTGCGGCAATACCTTGAATGGCGTAACTCCCAGCTTTGTCCATCGGTTCGCCGCTTGCGACGTATGAGCGAATATCTTCCTCGCTGAGGGTGTCCATGGTCACCGTTGTGGTCTCGCAACGGAGGTCTTCAAAATCAATCTCCAGTTTCTCGTCCTCAGTTCGTGACGGACCGATCAGACACACGCCAGTCTTGACTTGATGAGTGCGCCCCGACAGTTCACGGAGCATCCGCGCTGCGTCGGCCGCATCGCGAGGTTTGCCGAAAATCTTTCCGTCAACCACAACCACCGTGTCCGCCCCCAGAATGAAGTTTTTTCGCTGAGTCTGGAATGCGACCCGAGCCTTCTCCCGTGCAAGGCGTTTGGCGCAATCGTCCGCGCTCTCTCCCACCAAGGATTGTTCAGGGATGTTTGTTGGATGCACGGTGAAAGAAACACCTACATTACGTAACAATTCCTGACGGCGCGGCGAAGCAGACGCAAGCACCAGCATCGCAAGTGAATTCCTCACGGGTGGATTGTACTTAAATCCCCGCCATCAACCCTCGATCAACTCAATGCGATTTCCAAACGGATCGGCAACGTAGCATCTCCGAAGGTCCGCAATATCGGACACCTCGTGAACCTCGACGCCACCATCGCGCAAATGCAGGACGAACTCTAAGTAGTTACGGCAGCGAAAAGCAGGATGGGCCTTCTTTGCCGGACGAAAATCCTCTTCCACTCCCAAATGAACCTTAACCTGTCCGCTCTCGAACCAGCATCCGCCGCGTTGGGCGAGCTGCTTCGGCTTCGGCAACTCAGTCATGCCCAGCAGGTCAAGATAGAAACGCCGGGCCGCTTCCTCCCCACCTGGAGGCATGGCGAGCTGAACGTGATCGATAGCGGCGATGAAGACTTTATTCACAGCCTCCACCAAGTTTAGTGCATTCGCCTGGGTTGAGGTGCGCCGTCCAAGCTCCGACCCCCAGTACACGCCCTGTTAGAATCAGAGATTGACCTCCACAGCCATGGACCGCGCTTTCATCCGCAATTTTGCGATCATTGCTCACATCGACCACGGCAAATCCACGCTCGCAGACCGCTTGCTGGAATTGACAGGGTCGCTGACGGCGCGCGAAATGCAAGCCCAAGTGCTCGATTCCATGGAGCTGGAGCGGGAACGGGGCATCACCATTAAGGCGCACGCCGTGCGCATGATGTATACCGCCCAGGATGGCCAACTGTACCAACTCAATCTGATCGATACGCCCGGCCATGTCGACTTCTCGTACGAGGTTTCGCGCTCGCTGGCTTCCTGTGAAGGCGCACTGCTGGTGGTCGACGCTTCGCAAGGCGTTGAAGCGCAAACGCTGGCCAACGCTTATCTTGCCATCAACAACCGGCTGGAGATCGTTCCCGTCATCAACAAGATAGACCTCCCCAGCGCCGACGTAGAACGCACAAAAGAGATGATCGAAGGCGCGGTCGGCCTTGACGCATCCGGGGCGGTCCTCATCAGCGCGAAGACGGGTTCGGGTGTGCCCGACGTTCTGGAGGCGATCGTCAAGCACGTGCCACCGCCCAAGGGCAATCCCGAAAATCGGCTGCAGGCCTTGATTTTCGACTCCTGGTTTGACCCCTATCGCGGGGTGATCGTTCTCACCCGCATCTTTGAAGGAACTATCCGCAAGGGACAAAAGATCCGCCTGATGTGGAATGGACGAGTTCTCGAAGTTGAGACACTTGGTGTTCTAACCCCGAAGTCAGTCGAGGTAGATGAGCTGCGCGCGGGCGAGGTGGGGTTCCTGATGGCAAATAGCAAGACCGTAGCTGACACCAAGATTGGTGACACGATTACGGACGAGGCCAATCCCGCCATTGAACCTCTGCCCGGCTTCGAAGAAATCAAGCCGATGGTTTTCGCCGGACTGTACACCGTCGACGCCCACGAACACACCCAACTGCGCGAGGCTCTGGAAAAGTTGCGGCTCAATGATTCGTCATTTTTCTTCGAGCCTGAAAGCTCAGTCGCACTGGGGTTCGGTTTCCGCTGCGGCTTCTTGGGCCTGCTTCACATGGAGATCATCCAGGAGCGGCTGGAACGCGAGTTCAACCTCGATCTCATCACCACGGCTCCCGGCGTACGTTACAAGATCACTAAGACCGATGGCACGTTGATCGAGGTAGACAACCCATCGCGATGGCCGGACCCGAGTGAGATTGCCCAAGTACAGGAACCAGTAATCCTGGCGACCATCCTTACCAACGAAGAGTACGTCGGTGGAATTCTTAAACTGGTGGAAGACAAACGAGGCAAGCAGAAGACTTTCGAGTACGTAAGTTCGTCTCGCGTAATGCTGCACTACGAATTGCCGCTGAACGAAATCGTGCTGGACTTCTATGACCGTCTGAAATCAGTTTCTCGCGGCTACGCTTCGCTGGACTACCACCTGGCCGACTATTGGGAATCTCCGATGGTGAAACTTGACATTCTGGTGGCGGGCGAGGCGGTCGATGCACTCTCCATCATCGTGCACCGCGACTTCGCCTATGAGCGCGGGAAGTTGCTGGTCTCCAAGATGAGGCAGCTGATTCCGCGCCAAATGTTCGAGGTGGCGATCCAGGCTTCGATCGGAGCAAAAATCATTGCCCGGGAAACGGTATCGGCGATACGCAAAAACGTGATCGCGAAATGCTACGGTGGCGATATTTCGCGCAAGCGCAAGTTGCTCGAAAAGCAAAAAGAGGGCAAACGCCGCATGAAGCGTATCGGGCGCGTAGACATTCCGCAGGAAGCATTCCTGGCGGTATTGAAAGTAGGCGAGGAGAGCTAAGCCCGGTACGGCCGTGGACGCCCGCGTCTACATTACTCAACCCACTCAAACGAACGCGTCACAGCCTTCTTCCATAGCCGATACATTTGGGCCCGTTTAGCTTCGTTCAGCCCTGGTTTCCAGGTTTGATCCGCGGCCCATCTCGCACGCAGATCGTCGGTGCTTTTGTAAAAATTAACTGCCAGCCCTGCCGCGTAGGCAGCGCCCAGAGCCGTTGTTTCCTTTACTAGGGGCCTGACGACAGGACGGTCCAGAATATCGGCCTGGAACTGCATCAGAAGCGCGTTGTCCACCATGCCACCATCCACGCGGAGAACATCCAAAGCGATTCCCGAATCCTTTTCCATGGCTTCGACGACTTCACGGGTCTGAAACGCAGTAGCTTCGAGCACCGCCCGCGCGATATGCCCCTTGTTGACGTAACGGGTCAAACCAGCAATCACGCCGCGCGCATCGTGTTTCCAGTAGGGCGCGTAAAGACCTGAGAAGGCGGGCACAAAATAAACGCCGCCATTGTCTTCCACCGTCTGCGCGAGGGCTTCAATCTCGGGACTTGTCCTGATCAAACCCAGATTGTCACGAACCCATTGCACCAGCGCCCCGGTGATGGCGATGCTGCCCTCCAAAGCATAGTGTGCAGGCTGCTCCCCGAATTTGTATCCCACCGTCGTAACCAATCCGCACCTGGAGCGAACGGAGCGTTCTCCCGTATTCATCAGGAGAAAGCATCCTGTGCCGTAAGTGTTTTTGGCCTCGCCCGATTTAAAACAAGTCTGGCCCACCAATGCAGCCTGCTGATCACCCAGAATTCCGGCAATCACAGTGCCGCTGGCAGCGCTGTTTTTCACCGTGCCATAAACCTCGCCACTCGAGCGGATCCGTGGTAGCACTGCTGGTGGGATGCGGAATGCGTCCAGCAACTCCTTGTCCCAGCTAAGAGTGTCCAGATCCATCAGCTGCGTGCGGCTGGCGTTGGTGACATCGGTGATATGGAGCCCGCCGTTCGCGCCACCGGTCAGATGCCAGGTAAGAAAGGTATCGATGTTGCCAAAAATGACATCCCCGGCTTCAGCTTGCTCGCGCACTGCCGGCAACCGATCAAGCAGCCAGCGAATTTTTAAGCTGCTGAAATAAGTGCTCAGCGGTAAACCGGTTTTCGCGCGAAAACGATCCATTCCACCATCGTGAGAAAGTTCGGCAACGTATTCATCCACGCGCGTGTCTTGCCAGACCAAAGCATTAGCGACGGCCTTGCCCGTTTTGCGATTCCACAGCACCGTGGTCTCTCGCTGGTTTGTGATGCCGATCGCCGCAAGATCCGAGGCGCGAAGCTTCCCTTGCTCCAGAGCCATCGCAATCACGTCTTGCGTGGCTTGCCAGATTTCCTCCGGATCGTGCTCGACCCATCCCGCCTGCGGATAGATTTGCTTGTGTTCTTTTTGCGCTGCGGAGACGATCCTGCCGGCCGCATCAAACACGCAGAAGCGGGTGCTGGTTGTTCCCTGATCGATCGATCCGATGTAATTAGCCACGGGGAGCTATGTTAAGCCGAGGCGGCCTCACGGGCAAAGAATACCAACCAGGAAAGTGTTGATTTGATCTTAATTCCTAGTGCTTCGCGGAAAATTGGAAAGCTATGTAGAACAACTGGACGATGGTCAGCCCCACGATAACGTAGGTCGCCATCTCCATTCTTCGACCAGATTCGCGGACGGTCTTCACCACCTCCGCCATATTGGTAGTCGATTGCAGCAATCTGCCAGTCAGCTCGTCGAGGTGATCCGTTGCGCTGCGCAGTTTATCCAGCACACGTGACGTCTCCACCAAGGCAGTAGCCGATCGTTCGCTGTTCCGCAAGTCTAGCTCGGTTTTGCAAGCGGCCCACCAGGGACTTCCCGGGGGATTGTCATACATGCGCTGCCGGATTTCCTCCGACGAGCGCGAGCGCAGCAGTTGGATGAGCGCCTGCACAGTATCGCTATTCTTGTTAGTAGTAAGAGTAGGACTAGCCATAGTTATGCGAACGATTCATCATAAAGTCGGAGGGTAACCCTGGACAGGTAACGGAAGACCAAGCCGAACTTCTAAGCGTTCTAAGGCAGGAATGGAACGATCGCTATTGCATCACGTCAAACCCTTGTGTAGCAAGGGTTTCAACATAAGCATGTCTCAATTCGAGAAGCGGAGATCGATTTGCCTGTGCAAATCTGGCTTGCTGTCACTTGGATATCTGCCTCGGTCTCTCAAGCACTTTTCGATCCCACTTTCCCAAATTCGCTCCAGCTTCGTAGGTACTTTGCAGAAATTCGAGCAGCGCATTTTTGGGTGATGTTTCAAGCCGCACATCGTCGTACATCAGGAAAAATTCTTTCATCTGCGGATGATAAAAAGCCTTCTCGGGACGAACCTTGGCTTCGCCGTAACCTGCAGGCTCCGGAGCCGCATACGCGTAGAATGCCGCTCCCTTCATGTCTCCTCCCCCGGGCCAGAAGCCGGCGCTGATCACCTCGTGCGAATAGGCTTCGCGCGTTATTCGATCCGCCCCTTCGCGCGGCGGAGCGCGGCGCCCCGAAAACCTCGTGACCGCCAGGTCGAAACTTCCCCAGAAAAAATGTACTGGGCTGTTCTTGCCGAGGAACTCGCCACGGAATTCCGCAAAGATAGAGTCCATCACCAGAAGAATGCGCCAGAATCGCCTCGCATACTCGCGATCGTACGAAGCATGCCCCGTGTCCTGATCAAAAGCAATGGGATTAGGAACTTCCACCGGCATATGCCAGATCTTCACTTCAATTCCCAGCGAACCCAGGGCCGACAGGAACTCTTTGTAAAACTCAGCCACAGAACGCGGGACGAGCGGGATGACCTGGCCTGTTCCGTCGCTGGTCTGGATGATCAGGTCGTGATCGACGAAATCGAATTCCACTTCGAATACGCCCCGCTTGTAGGGAATTGTGGAAGTAGTAAGGCCCCGGGCGCTGATATAAAGGGGGACTTCCCACCAATGATTTACATGCGGACTCAACGCTAACCGGACCTTCCCGACGATCTGCGTCCACATGTGTAGCGTGTCCCGAGTTTCCTGCCAGGCTTCGAGCGGCAGGGCGGGCCATGATTCAGGCTTCTCCGCGAAATGACTGCGGCGAGATCGGTCTTTTCTTCCCGTTTCTGATGGCATACCTGACAGCGTAGACTTCTCTAATTTCCTGTCTACCATCAGGCTACGCTGCCCTTACTTCGCAGGCAATGGCGAGGGCATGGAGGCTGTCTGCTTCGCGCTGGCTTGAATCAATTTTTCTACCGCAGGCGCGATTACGAGCAATAGTTGACCCTGTGGCTTCTGGGCCTGCTCCACAGCTGCCAGCTGCGCGGTCAGCCAGAGAGCAGGGGCCTGCTCGCCATGGTCAAGATAATCCAGAGCCGCCAGCCCCGCTGCACCTAGCACCGACAGATTTTGGGACACCGGAGCGACTTCCTTCAGCAAAAGCGACTTCTCAAAAAGAGGTTGGAGCTCGATTTGATTGTCGCGCCAGCGGCTCAACAAAGTTCTCATTTGGACCTCGGCTCCCGGCCGCGATTTGCCCGCGACTAACTCATCCACCGCCATCGCAAACTGCCTGCCTGTCACACTCTCCGGCCGCACCGCGTCGACGACTCGATTCAAAGGTGTAGCGCTGGTGGGGGGGGCCGGAGCCGTTTCTTCGCGAGTGTAATCTTTGACTGGCTCCGCGACATCGGCTAGCACCTTCAGGGAGGCAACATCATCGGTTCCCGCAATCCGCCGCAACATGGGAATGTAGCTCGAATTGTGCGTTAAACCGAGCCACTCCAGCCGCTGGCTTTCGTTCTCCATACGCCGGTACATCGAATTCAGGTCCCGCACATCTTGAGGAGACCAAAGCCGCTCAGCAATCGCAGCCGTGCGCGGCCAAATGCGCGAGTCAATGTTTTCTGGAGATACATACTCGGCCCACATACATGCCTCGCCGCCCAGAATACGTTTTTGTTCTTCAGGGGTCAGGTTCGCCGCGGCGCCGCTAAGAGGCTCCGTCAGATAATGGCGCTCGGCCGACCACATCAGGTCGACGTAGTAGCCGGATGAGAGCACTCCCCGGTAGCCTTGTTTGGCCGCCGCAGCCAGCGAGGTTGGTCCCCGCCACGACTGAATGACTATGCTGTCCGGTAAATTGGGACGAAGAATCTCATCCCATCCCAGCATGATTTTTCCATGCTTGCTCACGATCCGCTGCACTCGCTTGATGAAGTAGGCTTGCAGATCATCGTTATTTTTTATGCCGTGTGCATGCATGAATTCCTGAATCTTCGGATTGGCATCCCATTCCTTGCCGTTAACTTCGTCGCCTCCGACATGAAAATACTGGTCAGGAAAAAGGGCTGCCATCTCTCCGATAAAAGCGTCAAGAAATTTATAGGTTTCTTCACGGGTGGGATCGATGGCCGGATCGAACACGCCCCATTTGCGCTCGATCTCGTATGGTCCCGAGCCGCTCGCCAGTTCCGGATACCCGACGAACCAGGCCGTGCTGTGGCCCGGCATGTCGAATTCCGGTACCACCCGAATGCCGCGGTCGTAGGCATAGGCAATCAACTCGCGGACTTCAGCTTGCGAATAGTACAAGCCGTCCGAGCCCATTTCTTGCAGCTTGGGGAATTTCTTGCTCTCCACCCGGAAACCCTGATTTTCCGATAGATGCCAGTGAAAAACATTCAGCTTCACCGCTGCCATCCCATCCAGGTTTCGCTTCAAGACGTCGAGCGGGATGAAGTGGCGGCCGACATCGATCATTAAACCTCGCCAGGGAAAGCGTGGACTGTCATAAATAGAAACCGCGGGCACGGCGAAGCCCTCCGCGCTGGTTTGCACCAGTTGCAAGAAGGTTTGTAGCCCTCGCATTACAGCAAGAGTGGTAGCCGCATTCAGTTGAGCTCCGGTATTTGTAATTTCTAGGCGGTAGGATTCATCTTCTCCGAGCTGTTGTACCTCTTTGGATCCACCTTCACACCGAATGGTAAGAGTGGCGGTCGGAGAATCGATCTCCTTCATATCAATAGGGGGCATTCCGATCTGCCGGCGGAGCTGGCCGAGAAAAAACTCGACCGCGTTAGTAAGTCGCGTTTCTTTGTGTCCGGCGATTGCCACGGAGAACGAGGTGTTGATCGAAAGCCTGCCCTCGCCCAACTGCACCTTGGCAGGCATTGGCATGAGTGCAAGGGGTTGCTGCATCTGCGCCTCACTTAGCGAGATGAATACGGCACACAGGAGGAGTGGAGCTAGGATGGTTCGAGGCATTAGCTCTCCGATAAATCGCACTCTAAGTTATAGAAGATTTTGCAGAAAAAGCAGCATAGTAGAACGTTCGAACCCCTGCAAATGACCCTGGCGTCCGGAAAGACGTTGCCTACGTTTGAAAAATACATTCCTTCGGATCTTTGTCTTCCCGCAAAGCAATAAAGACCGGAGCCCTCAGCTTCTCTCCGCCTTCTGCAGTGGCGTGAGTCCATTCCGAAAATTTGATCTCAGCCACCAACTCCGGCCTTACCCAGTGGGCCGTTCGCAGAGCGCCAACTCCATGGGGAAAGGGACTGCGATTCGTTTCCAGCTCGTGCAATGCCTGCCAGATGCTCTTCAACATCGCGTGATTGAATCCTGTCCCGGCTTGGCCTACGTGAACAAGCTCTCCGCGCTTGTTGTACAAGCCAAGGACGATGGATCCGAAGTGCAATCGCGTGCCCTCAGGATCCGTATATCCGCCGATCACGCAATCGAGGGTCTGAGTTATTTTGATCTTCAGCCATTCCTGGCTGCGCCGCTCTTCATAGTAGCTGCTGCGGCGTTTCGCCAGAATGCCCTCCAGCCCCTTTTCTTTTGCGGCCCGGAATAGCGCTATGCCTTGGGGAAAGTGGTCGGAATAACGCAACACCCCGGACGCATCGACAATTCGCGCCAGTGCATTCTTCCGCTGTTCGAGCGAGACCCGTCGAAGATCGTACCCGTCCAGGTACAGCAAATCAAAAACGTAATACAGCACTGGAATATCGCGACGCGCACCGGTGCGCCGTCCCTTCTCCCTGATTCCGGTGCGCTGCTGCATTAAGCTGAAAGACGAACGCCCGTGCTCATCCAGAACGGCAATCTCGCCGTCGAGGATAGCCGTGTCAGCTTTGATCAAACTTGCAAGCGAATTCAGTTCGGGAAATTGCGCTGTCAAATCATTCTGATTGCGCGATACCAGACGAACCTTGCCCTTGGCAATGAACGCCACCGCTCGGTAACCGTCCCACTTAATTTCGAACAGCCACTCGGGATCGTCAAAGGGTTTGTCGACCGATGTTGCCAGCATGGGATAGACAGCGGTGAGCATTGGCCGCTTCACCGCGCCTGGCAGATCTTTTATGTTCGTGGATCCGGCAGAGATGGAATAAGTTTCAGCTGCCCTTGATGGGACCTGCAATTTGGGATGAGGCTCAGATTCGGTTTTTAGGATTTGGTCTTTTTTTTTAAATTCTTTGAGGTTGCGGTAACCGGCTGGCGAATTTCAGCCGCCTGCTGAACCGTAACCGATCCAGCTTTTTTCTTATTCTTGTCGAACTTCGCGATCGCGTCCGCCAACCACGGCGCTTTCACCGCCCCCCGCGATGCCGGAGGGCTGCTGGTCCACCTCCTCGATCCCTCGTCGCCGCCGATATCCGCCATGCTGCGGCCGGTGAGAGCGGACTCATCGTACGTATCGATGTCATAGCCTTTCACCACCGCATCATCCTGCTTTTTGATCAGCAACCATTCCGTTCCCTTGGTTCCCGGGCGGCGCGACTTCATATGAATCAGTGCGAAATCGCCATTGAGTTTTTTTCCATGTAGACGAATCTTGAAGTCGCCCTTCTTCAACATGGCGGAAGCTTCCCCATCCGTTCCGCGAACGAATTTCCCATTCACCAGTTCGGGCGAAAGCGGTTCCCATGTGCCTACGTCCCACACCATCACTGTACCCGCTCCGTAATTGCCTTCCGGAATCGTTCCCTCGAAGTCGAAGTAGGAAACTGGATGATCCTCCACCTGCATGGCTAGACGTTTGTCAGCGGGGTCCAGTGACGGCCCCTTGGGTACGGCCCAGGACTTGAGCACCCCCTCCATTTCCAGGCGGAAATCGTAGTGGAGACGGGTTGCGCGGTGCTTCTGCACCACAAACCGGTGCTTCGATTTTTTCTCCAGCTTGGGAGGCGGCTCTGGAGTTTCTTGAAATCGGCGTTTGCGTTTGTATTCGTCGAGGGACACGCCACTATTTTAGCCTCCTCGCGGTATCATTTTGCCGTCATCTTTATGAAACGCGAATATCCGGATTTCCCCCTAGTCGGAGTCGGCGCAATCATTATTGCGAACGGACGCGTGCTACTGGTCAAGCGCGGACATCCACCCCTGGCCGGAGAATGGTCCATCCCGGGCGGTGTCCTGGAAGTCGGAGAGACCCTGCGCGAGGCTGCGATCCGCGAAGCTCGCGAGGAAACCTGTCTTACCGTGGAAACTGCTGACTTGCTGGGTGTGTACGACCGTGTGCTGCGTGACGACGACGGGCGCACGCGCTATCACTACGTGCTGATTGATTTCTTATGCCACAGTCTGGAAGGAAATGCCCAGGCAGCCGATGATGCCGACGAAGTACGCTGGTTCACTCCAGCGGAAGTCGCGAAACTTGGGTTGGCCGAAGACACCGCCGAAGTGGTTCGCCAGGGATTTAGGGCCGCCGTTCCCGGGGAGCAGGTATAACCTGCGTCCCACGGGGGCCATGCCGCTTACAGCAGGCACACGTTCAGGTCCTTACGAGATGGTTGCGCCCGCCGGCGCTGGCGGAATGGGTGAAGTCTAGCGCGCGCGATACCCGGCTAAAACTGCGAAGTCGCCATCAAAGTACGGCCCGATCATCTTTCCGGCAATCCTGAATTGTTTGAGCGCTTCGAGCGGGAGGCGCGCCCCATAAAAAAGAAACGGCCCGCATATTTTTCAACACGCGGGCCGCCGGTGTACTGATTGGGATTGACCAAGAGGTGGTCACTCAACGTGGCCCCTTCGGCTAACTCCGGGTCCCGGCACACAATGCCGCCGGGGCGCTCCGATTATTTTCGGATCAAGCTTGAATCACCGGTAGTCGTGCGATGGATGTTTTACTCTCAACACGTTAAGACCATCCGTATTGAAAGCCCGACAAAGAGCGACCGCCCTAAGTCTCAGCCACCTCACCTGGTCTTTGATTCCCACATCTACTGTCAGAACTTGTCATTCGACCACCTCCTTTCCGGTGTAATTGCACATTAGTACGAAATGCTCCGCCGCGTCAACCGGCACTTAAGGTGGGGAAGAAGTGAAAAGGTAACAGGTAACTAAATTCCATCGAGAGCCTCGAGCTCTAATCCCAAGCGAAGTCGCATTTCGGCTTCGCTCAGTCGCGAGCGGGGCCGCCACATCCAGCCTTCGTCGACGTCAGATTCTCGAGTTCCAGTTAAAAACAAGCGTGCGGTCGCCAAATAGAACGATTCAAGCCCTTGGAGGGCAGCGACGTGCGGCAAACCCCCAAGCCCTCTCGGCATCTCATCTGCTGCAAATCACGCGCCCGTGCTTCGTCAATCGTGCTTCGTCAATTAGGAGGACGCATGCAAAGCGTAATCGGAGTCTTTGGATCGCGCGTAGCAGCTGAGCAGTCTGTTCGCGCATTGCAGGCCCGAGGGTTGAGCCCTCAATCCATTATTTTCCTTAGCGGTGAAGGGGGTAATGATCAGGTTGGAGCTATTCCAACCACTGACGCCGAGCGCGACGGCATGGGTGAAACCGTAGGCGCAGTCCTGGGAGGTTCAGTAGGCGCCGGGGCTGGATTAGCCTTGGGTAGCGCAGTTGCCAGCTTGCTGGTGCCCGGTGTCGGCACAATTTTCGCCATTGGATTGGGCGCGGCTGCTGTTCTCGGACTTGGCGGCGCCGCAGCCGGAGCAAAGGCGGGAGAGGTCTCCGAACACGCCATGGACACTGGCGTGCCAAGGGATGACGTGTTTTTTTACCGTGAGTTGTTGAAGCGCGGTCGCTCGATTGTGATTGCTGAAGTCGATCTCGAAGATCAAGCTACATCGGCGCGTGAAGTTTTTACGCAACGCGGCGGCGAAGACGTGGCGGCCGCGCGCAAAGAGTTACATAGCGCTGCGTGAATCCTGTGCAACAGCCTTAATTCTTTGCGAGTCTCAATTTTCCCAGTGGGCCATGGCCCACTGGAATCTACCTGCTTCTTCCCCCACTTCCTACACTTAAAGTAAGCCCCAAGTAATCCGTTCCCGGTATCTTCAGCCTTTCCAGCGATATGCATTGGGTTGAGGCAGGCCGATGTGGGCAAGCACCCGGTAAGCGAATTCACTCGCCATTGCATCCAAGGTGGCGGGACGAAAGTAGTATGCAGGGATGAGCGGGAACACCGTGGCACCGGCGTCGGCGGCACGGTACAGGTTGCGGATGTGAATCTTGTTGAGCGGCGTTTCTCGTACGCATAGCACCAGCGGACGCTTCTCCTTGAGGCAAACATCAGCAGCCCGTTCTATCAGTTGTGAGGCGATGCCATTGGCGATGCGGGCGAGCGTTCCCATGCTGCAGGGAATAATGATCATCGCGGCAGCGGGATAGGACCCGCTGGCAATGTTCGCTCCTATGTCGGCATTGGCTTGCTGCTGGATTTTCCGGGAGGACTTGATCGCTCGTTTGTCCGGCCCTCCGAGAATCTGTCCCACAAGGTTGCTTCGGCCGTGCAGTCCGAGTTCCTCTGCCATGACGCGCAAAGCGCCGTCAGAGGCGACAAAATTTACCGTCTGCACGCGCTGGTCTCGTTCGACCGCGCGTAGTAGTTGACGCAAGAAGATAGAGCCGCTGGCCCCGGTTGTGGCAACCGTCAGGTTTTGCGGCGCGTGATTGAGCAATTGAACTCCTAAAGTGCTCCAAACTTGGAGCATAGGGAGCGTAAGGACAAGAGTCAAGGAGGGCTGATCCGCGGTAGGACGATGGTTGTGACAATAAATCGCCCAGCCGATAAAGTCCGTCAGCCAGTGGAACACGGCAGAAACTATGGCATCTACTTCCAGCTTACGGCTTCGGCGCAGCGAAGCGCAGTTGCACGCTCTGGCGGGAGTGGAACGTGAAATTCGAGTAAACGATCCTAACGGCCGCCGCAAATATTTGCGCGACTTCAGCCAGGCGTTTCGCTCTTATGAGTCGGTCATCGATCATCAGCAGGTGAAGACCGCGGTCGGAGCCGCCGATAGCGTGCTGATCGCTGACTACCATGCCCTGCCAGCGGCCCAGTGTTGTGCCGCGGCTCTGTTTGAAGAACGCGCGCAGCCTGGTGATCGTCCGCTTGTGCTCGGAGTCGAGACGATCTTTTCCCGCGATCAGCATATCGTCGACGAGTGGTGGCGCCGCGAAATCGATGAAGAGGAACTCCGGCAGCGCATTCGCTTTGATCTCGATTGGGGTTATGACTGGGTGCCCTTTTACGATCTGCTGGTAACCGCGCGTGAGCATGGCGAAGCCATCTACGGCCTTGATTGCATGCCGCGGGAAGATCTCCGCAAGATTGGCGCGCGCGATCGTCACGCCGTCCACAAGATGGCTGAGATTCGAGAACGCCATCCCAACGCGGTCATTTTTGTCCTTTTTGGAGAATCCCATCTCGCGCCGGGGCACCTGCCTCGAGTCCTGCGGGAACAACTTCCTGAGGAGCGGGTGCTCACCGTCCTTCAGAATGTGGATCCGCTGTACTGGCGCGCCGCTGGCGAACGGCGCGAACGGGTAGAAGCGGTACGCGTGAGCGAGGATGTAATTTGCCTGTTCAATTCCACACCGCTGGAAAAATACGAAAATTATCGACTCCACTTGAGCCGTTGGGGACGCACTGACGAAGAAGGCCCCGACCTCGCACCCACCGTCTACAACCTTATTGACAGCCTGGTGCGATTTCTGGCCATCGACCGTTATTCCTCGCATAACGGAACTCAACCGAAATTCCTGGTTGACCTGATGCCCGAAGTCTACTGTCGCGCTTCGGATGCTCGCTTGCGCCAGTTGCTGTCTCGCCACCCGGCAACCGCGGAAGAAACCGAAGCTATGGTTCGTCACGTCGAGCAACGGGGCAGTGTCTATTTGCCGCAAGTGAACGTGTTCTACGTGCGTGAATTCAAAATGTCGTATGTGGCGGAAGAGGCGGCCCGATTCCTGCATCATGCGTGCCGCGGGTTACCTGCTCGCAAAGAAAATCAGGCTGGCGCCGACGCCGACCACTTTTACGGCAACGCTCTTGAATACGCATTGGGCTACTTCGGATCGCGAGTGCTGTACCCGGCTCGGCCTGCGATGGAAGCGGGCGCCCGCGAACTTCAGGCCGCGCCGGAATCGGAGCGGAAGAAAATAGATTCCAGCGCTCAACTGCTCGGCTACATGTTGGGAGACGCATTGTACGAGGCTTACCTCAAGGGACGTGTTTCGCGAAGCATGCTGCGTCGGCTTTTTATGGTTCATCTGGACAAGCCAGCATGTGCCAAAGAAACGTTCCGCGAAATCGCCGCCAAAGTTCGCTGTAACGCCAAGAAACTTCCCGCTTCAGTCACGCGTTAATTGTCGGATGCAGGTCGCATACGGGTGAGTTCAGCAGCCCTTTAGACCCGCACAAAGACTGCCATCATGCTTTGAGCTTTCGCGTAGGTATTCACCAGCCAATGCCCGGTGATCTGAAGTGCTAGTCTTGACAAGCCGGTATCTGACAGCTGAGCGCTGACGGCTGAAAGGGAAGGCCCTTGAACGCCGACTCTATCCGCAAACTTTTCGAGCAAGTTCGCAAAGGCTCTCTCTCGCCCGACCAGGCCGTGGAGCAGTTGCGCCATTTGCCATTCGAAGATCTGGGATTCGCTAAGGTCGATCATCATCGCGCCCTGCGTAACGGGATGCCTGAAGTGATCTTTGGTCAGGGGAAAACTCCGGCGCAGATGGCGACCATCTTCGCGCGCCTGGCGACGCACGGCGGAAATATTCTGGCTACCCGTGCCACCGAAAAACAGCTCGCCGCCGTACGAAACAAAGTGCCGAAGGCCGAGTATCGGGAGCAGGCGCGCGCCATCGTCCTGCAACGCGACAAAAAGAAGTATGGCAAGGGAATCATTGCTGTGATTTCTGCCGGCACGAGCGACATTCCCGTCGCCGAGGAAGCCATTGTGACCGCTGAAATGATGGGCAACCAGGTCGAGCGTCTCTACGATGTCGGAGTTGCGGGAATCCACCGCCTGTTGGCCAATCGGCCGTCGCTGGCGCGCGCGCGGGTTGCAATCGTCTGTGCCGGAATGGAAGGAGCCCTGCCCAGCGTCGTGGGGGGTTTAGTAGGCGTCCCGGTAATCGCCGTGCCCACGAGCATAGGATACGGCTCCGCCTTCAAAGGTCTGGCAGCTCTCCTCGGAATGATGAACTCCTGCGCGTCCAACGTGAGCGTGGTAAATATCGATAATGGCTTCGGCGCAGGTTACGTTGCGTCGCTAATTAACCGCCTCTAGAGCGACTAATCCCTGGTCATCCTCCTGTCATCCCGACGAATCGAGCAGCCTTCCTCCCACTGTCATCAACCCGAGCGAAGCGAGCGAAATGGAGGAATCTGCGGTTGGTGTACCGCGCAGCGCTCGGCGGTTAACCCACAACTCCAGCCACCACCGGACACCTCGCCCAATGTCCGCTGGAAATTTCCACCAACTCCGGTAAAATGCGCGCACACTCCTCCATTCGAAGCCCGCACCTCGGTTCAAAAGGACAGCCCGTCGGCACCAGATGCAACGGCGGCACCGTCCCTTCGATCGTCTGCAGCGGACGGTTACGATCAGTCTTCAAGGTGGGGACAGCATTAAGCAAACCACGAGTGTAAGGATGAGCGGCTCCGTGAAATATATCCTGCTTCGATCCGAGCTCCACCAGGTTGCCTGCATACAGCACGGCTACCCGATCTGCCACTTGAGAAACCACAGCCAGATCGTGCGAAATGAAAAGCATGGTTAGGCCAAACTTTGCCCGCAGCTCGGCCAACACCTCAAGAATTTGCGCTTGAATCGTGACATCGAGCGCGGTAGTCGGTTCGTCAGCAATCAGAAGTTTGGGGCGATCTACGATCGCCATCGCAATCATCACTCGCTGGCGCATTCCTCCAGACAATTGATGAGGATAGTCGCGTGCCCGGCGTTCCGAGTCGGCAATGCCAACTTCCTTCATCGCTGTCACTGCCCGGCTCCACGCTTCCGGTTTTCTGACCGCTTGATGCGCCAGTACCGCCTCGGCAATCTGGTCTCCCACCCGCATGACAGGATTCAGTGCGGTCATCGGTTCCTGAAAGATCATCGCCAGCTGCGAACCGCGCAAAGGACGAATTTCGGAAGCGGACAACTGCAGCAGGTCACGCATGTTTCCTGCAGCGGTAAATTTGATTTCACCGCTCGCCAGCGCGTTCGGCGGAAGCAACCGCATCAGGGCCAGCGAGGTTACGGATTTTCCGGATCCCGACTCGCCCACCAGGCCCAAGACTTCGCCCGGCGCGATGGAGAAGCTAAGATCGCGAACCGCAACCAGCGACGGCAAAGCGCCTGTTCCCTGTCTCTCATTCGAGCGCGGAAAGGCAATGGTCAAATGCCGGACGTCCAGAAGATCAGCCATGTCGTCGTAACGCCGGCATCTCGCCGGGCGTCCTGAGGGTCTCTCGCCCAAGTTTTTGCAATGCCTCACTGCCCCAAAATCAAAGGCAATCCGTTCTTGCTGTTCCCAATCACCACCACCTTGGAATTCGTGCTTTTGGCCAGGCTCTCCGTTGCCTCGATACCCTTCCACTCGAGCAGTTGGGGACTGATCCCCTGCGCCACAATCTGCTGGAAGTCGCGAATACCCCCCGCCTCGATTCGCTTTCGTTGCGCTTCCTGGGTTTCTTTCTGCAAGCGGAAGTTCATCGCCAGCGCTTCCTGCTCAGCTTGTTGCTTCGATTCGATTGACGTCTTCAACGTCGCCGGCAACTGAATGTCGCGTAGCAAAACGCTTTCCACGAAAATCCCTCGCTCGCCAAGTTTATCTGTGAGTTGGCCGTAGATCTGCTTCGCAACCGCTTCTCGTTCGCCTGTGTACAACGCATTAGCGGAGTGTGAGGCTGTAGCTTCGCGAATGGCCGCCCGCAGATTCGGCTCCACCAGAACCGCCATATAATTTGGACCAATCTTCTGATACACCTCCGCCGCCTTCTCCGGATTGAGATGGTAGATCAGCGACGTATCCAGATTCATAACCAGTCCTTCACTCGAAGGCACGCTCGCCGATTCCTTGATCTCCTGCGTCCGAATCGACAACTCATTGTTGGCCTTGAACGGATTGACCAGGTGCACCCCTTCGGGCAAAACCTCCCCAGTCACGCGCCCAAACAAGGTCAGCACACCAACATGGCCCGAATCCACCCGCGCAACTGACGCGAACAAAGCAATCGCCAGTAGAAAGGCGGCCACTGCAACTCCGAATAGTTTCAGAGCCGGACCAGGGTTCGCGTCTATTACATGGCCTCGAGGGTCATTGAAGATCGTCATAAGCTTTCCTCCCCGCCGCGATTGTAATGCGAACTCCACCCGATAACTAAGTGGCGCCCCTGACACACTTAGCGGCAGGAGGTCTAACCTGAGCAGCCGGGCAAGGCCGGGCGATTTGTGTCGGGAATATGGTCGACATCCACGAATCAAAAGCCGCGCCACAATTGGTTTCTGCGGTAATTTTCACAGCCCGACAATTGTTGGCGAAAGGCCGATCAGGTTCCAATGCGAAGCAAACAGCCCGAAATTCTCCAACCAAATGGCGTTCCGATCAGCCTGCTGCACCAAATTCGGTCACAGCCTTGTGGAGAGGCTGCACTCCATTGCATCCAAAAGCCTTAAATCGCCGCATTTTTTATTGACTATAAAATTGGAAGGAGTAAAAACAACCTCGTTCTTTGACACGTTCTGAAGTTTACCCGGTTGGCGCAGCGTCCGGGGCTCAAGCGGAGTCACCCGAAAGCATCGAAAGATGTCATGAGGGAGGGCGAGCAAGGGTCAGCAGCTAAGCGCTGGTTGAGGCGAATAGGAACATCCGTCAGAGGCAAGTTGAGTCCCGAGGCGTTGAACAGTTTTTCCGGTTGGCGGTAAGCCCGGAGCCCGAGCAACGATCGCGCGTCGTGCACCCCGAAAGGGAAGCACGAATGCAGGTCAGCAAGGGTCTAAAGCGAGCTACTGGCCGAGACGAACAGTTACAACACCACCTCGGGACTCTTAATTTTTTCGGCCCCCCAAGTCTTCCTCCAGGAATATTCCCCAGGTAAAACTGCCTCTCAAACGCCCACCTGAAGCGAGCGAGCAATCTTCATTCCTGAGTCACAATCGTCCTACAGCGGTATGTTCCCATGCTTCTTCAGCGGATTCTTATCCCGCTTTGTCTCCAGCATGGACAGCGCCTGAATCAGCTTCTTGCGTGTCTCCCGAGGTTGGATCACAGCATCCACGAAGCCCCGATCGGCGGCTACGTAGGGATTGGCAAATCTCTCACGGAATTCCTCGATTTTGTTACGCCTCACTTCGTCGCGGTTTTCCGCCTGCTCCAGCTCGCGTTTGTAGACAATATCCACCGCTCCCTCTGGACCCATCACCGCTATTTCAGCCGTTGGCCACGCGTAATTCACATCCGTCCGGATGTGCTTTGACGCCATCACGCAATACGCTCCTCCGTAGGCCTTGCGAGTTATCACCGTGATTTTCGGCACCGTCGCCTCGGCAAACGCAAACAGCAGCTTGGCGCCATGTTTGATAATTCCACCGTATTCCTGCGTGATACCGGGCAAAAACCCTGGAACATCTTCAAACGTGATCAGCGGAAGATTGAAGCAGTCGCAGAAGCGCACGAACCGCGCTCCCTTGGTCGATGCATTGATATCCAGCGTGCCCGCAAGAAACGCCGGCTGGTTGGCCACAATTCCCACCGGCTTCCCATTCAACCGCGCGAACCCTACGACAATGTTTTTTGCGAAATGCTCCTGCACTTCGAAGAAATAGCCGTCGTCTGCCACGGCATGAATTACATCTTTAATGTCGTACGGCTGGTTCGATTCGTCCGGCACCATGCGATCAAGCGCGGTGTCGGCGCGATCGATGGGATCGGTGCATGGCCTGCGCGGCGGATCGTCGAGATTATTCGACGGAATAAAGCTCAGCAACTCTCGCACCATGGAAAGACATTCGGCGTCGTCGTGGGCCATGAAGTGCGCTACTCCTGAAGTTTCGTTGTGAGTATGCGCCCCGCCGAGCTGTTCTTTCGTGACCTCCTCGTGCGTGACCGTCTTGATCACGTCCGGCCCGGTGATGAACATGTAGGAAGTCTTATCGACCATCAGAATAAAGTCCGTGATGGCCGGCGAATACACCGCACCACCCGCGCACGGCCCCATGATCGCCGAAATCTGCGGCACCACCCCGCTGTATAGGGTATTGCGCAGGAAAATGTCAGCATACCCGGCCAGCGACACCACGCCTTCCTGAATGCGAGCCCCGCCGGAATCATTCAAACCGATCACAGGCGCGCCCATCTTGGCCGCCAGATCCATGATCTTGACGATTTTTGCCGCGTTGGCTTCCGACAGCGATCCGCCGAACACTGTGAAGTCCTGGGCAAAGACAAATACCAGTCGCCCTTCAATGCGCCCGTACCCGGTAATGAAGCCGTCGCCGTAGTATTTCTGCTCAGCCATCCCGAAATCAGCCGAACGGTGAGTCACCAGCTTGTCGGTTTCCTCGAAGGTTCCTTCATCCAGCAAAAACTCCACTCGCTCGCGGGCCGACATTTTCCCTTCCTTATGCTGCCGTTCGCGGCGCGCGGAACCTCCTCCCTCCGCGGCCATGCGGTCGCGCTTCTTGAGTTCTTCGAGTTTCTGTTCAAGATTCATAAAGAAGTTCGGACGTCGGACTTCTGACCTAATACGTCGACACCAAACTTTTGCGGACGTTCGAAGTCCGCGGCCTGACACCCTCAGTACCGCGACCTAGCATTGATCCCCACAACGGGTTCAATCCCCCATGCTGGAACCGATCGGCTGGTAACGATATTTCTTGCCGTCCCAGAAAGTCGCGGATGTCATGCGGTCGCCGCCGGTTTCATCAGCGTAAATCGCCATCACCGTCTTCTTCTTTACTGTGAGCTTCTTCACCGAAACCTGTTTGAATGGCAAATTGATAATCACGAATTTCGCCTTCGGGGTTGCCGCGCGCCAGGCTTCCGCGCCAGCGCCGTGAATGACCAGCAGAACCATGCCCCGCGAAGCAGGATCTTCCGAAGAGAACTGGGTCGTGATCCTGGTATTCCCGTAGCCGTAAAAACTGTTATACGGATCGATCACGGTGAAATTTTTCTCTGCCTGATCCACTAGGGCGTTGCTGCAATGGGCCGCCACCACTAAGTCCTCAACCCCATCGCCGTCCATATCGGCCTTCATCTCGGGAGGGCCTGGCATCAAACTGCAAGTCGACCCAAACTCTTTCTGGATGAAGTCGTTGTCCACCGCGGACGAAGACTTCCCTTGCTCGGCCGTCAACGGAAAAACTAGAAAGAAGAGAACCAATAGACGCAACTTCATACAACCACTTTAGCCCTGTTCGATATTTGAGAGTAGAGGCAGAAAAGGTGACCTTGTTCGTAACCCCATTCGAAAGACTCTAAGCAACGGCCCACTTTCGCCCACTTGGCTGATCAACGATTCTCAATTTCACTTGCCGTCATGTCTGACGAAAGTGTTCCCAGCCCTGGGCCGCCAGTTCATGCTTGCCGCCCGCTCGATCGACCAAGAAGACTTTACGCCCGCGTGTGACGGTCCCGATCTGCCTGAGGGCAACTCCGGCAATCCGCGACGGCACGCGTTTGCCCCTCGGTACCGTAAATAGCAGTTCGTAGTCCTCCCCCCCGTGCAACGCGACGGCAAGATCAACCTCTCGCTTGCCAACCGTCGCCAATGGGATCGACGCCTCTTCGACTTCCGCGCCCACCCCACTCTCCTCGCATATGTGTCCCAAATCGGTGGATAGTCCATCACTGATATCGATCATGGCCGAAGCCAGTCTTTTTTCTCGCAGAAAGGTGCCGACCTCCACCCGAGGCACCGGATAAAAGTGCCTTGGAAAATTCCGGGATTTTGCCTTCTTCCCATGCCAAAGCATTTTGAACGTAGCCGCCGAACCTCCCAGCTCTCCCGTCACATAAATCCTGTCTCCTGGACGCGCACCGGAGCGGAGTACAGCGTTTCCTCTTGGTATCGAGCCCAACACCATAATGTCGGCGAGTACCTGTCCCGGAGATTGTGCCGTATCCCCTCCCGCAAGACCCACCTTGAATCGTTCGGCCAATTTCAGAAATCCGCGTAAGAATCCATCCACCCAGCTTTGGGGCAATCTTGGCGGCAGGGCTAACGATAAGAACACGGCACGCGGAACTCCTCCCATAGCCGCGATGTCACTGAGCCCTCGGGCCAGGCAACGGTGCCCCACCGAATCTGCCGGGTGCCATGCCCTTCTAAAATGAATATTTTCCAAGCTGAAATCGGTTGTTACCAGGGTCTGATCTCCTCGCGGAATTTCCACAACCGCGCAGTCATCCCCAATGCCAATCCCGCCATCCAAAGGGTGTGCGCTCCTTTTCGCTGCCCTGCGTATGCGGGCAATTAGGGCTTTTTCATGGAGGGGCAAGCGCAATCAATATAGCAAGACACAAGGGCTGCAGGGCCTGACAGAGTTTGTAAATGCCGGATGTTGCCGCTCCAGAGGAATTTCAATTTGGAATTCTTGTAGCCTTCAACACCCTTTTTCCCAGGAGACCGAATCGGCGGCCCGCGAGGGTCGAACACGTTACCTACCCGACCAAGGTCACCACCGAGTAACTCGTCCTCTTGGGCACGCTCGTATACCCGGCCTTGGTAAGCCTCCCTTACGTTGACACAGGGGAACCTACTTTGTTACCGTTGCCAAGCTGTTTAAGGCCACAGACCTGAACTAAGTGCTGCGTCCAGTAGGGATTGCAGACACACCATTTGTGGCATCCCGGTTTCCGGTAGGATTCGGGCGACGATTTGCCTCAGTCAACTCTACGGGGCTAGCCCGGATTAAGGGATGGCGTTGGGCTCGGAGTCTAGAAACCGCGCCGGTCCTGGTTACTAACGGAAAGGAAAAATTGCAAAAACGTTTCTACATTCTTTTCGTCGCACGCGGAGATGACGGGCAGCTCCGCAAGATCCATATCCCCGTCCACTATCTGTACGTTTTGCTGGTAGGCGCCGCTATCGTTGGCCTGAGCCTTACCGGCATCGCCCGTTCCTACTTGCGCATGGTGCTGAAGGTTTCGCATTACAACGAACTGCGCACCGAAAAAGAAGATCTTAAGAATCGCTACTCCCGTCTGGAGCAGGTCGCCAAGGAGCGGGACATCCAGGTAGCGTCGCTGGGTTCACTGGCCGGCGAAGTCTCTTCCCTTTATGGGCTGAAATCCGACTCCAACATTACGGCCTCTTCCGAGAACGTTGGCAAGGCCCAGGTTGTTTCTTCCCTGGACCAACTGGGGGCGCTCAAGGCTTCGGCCCTGAACGGCGCTACCATGACGGGAATTTCCCTGGGCCTCACTCGCGAGGCCACCACCGCCGACTGGCTGCGTGCAAACTCCGCTCCTAATCTTTGGCCGGTGGAAGGTCCCATTACGGGATCCTTCGGCGAGCGCATCGATCCATTTAACGGAGAAGGCGCTTTCCACAGTGGAGTTGATATTGGTTCCAAAGACGGACAGCCAGTCATGGCTCCCGCTGATGGCCTGATCGTATTTGCCGATTTCATGGGCGGCTACGGACGCGCCGTCATCGTCGACCACGGCCACGGCATCACCACCCGCTACGGCCATCTCGGTAGCTTCGCCTGCATTTCAGGCCAGCACGTTCATCGCGGTGACACCATCGGCTACGTCGGCGAAAGCGGACGCAGTACCGGTCCCCACCTCCACTATGAGGTCCGCATCAACGACACTCCGGTGAATCCCCACAAGTACCTGCGCCTGACCGTGGCCAACGTAGGCGGATTCTCAGCCGGAAGCTAAGTGCATTGTCATCCTGAGACAGCGAAGTCCTTCTCGAAAGCGAAGGACTTCGAGCGATGGACCTATGGTTGGCGGTAAGCTAACCCCGAAACCCCGCCATCACTTCCCCAGCTTCCTCGTCAAAGCCCGCATAATCGTGACCGGATGGGCCAACCTGCCCCAATAGGCTCGTAGGCTCGTGAAACACGCCTAGCTGCCTCAACACCGTCCCACGGTCGTAGTAAATTCTTTCTCCCGCCAAACGGTCATCCGCGTCGAAGGTGTAAACACCGCAAAGCGGAAACTCGACTCGCCGCCGAGTCGCCGGCAACCCGCGCCACCCACCAAGATGCGTTCCGCGAATCATAACTTCGACAACCATGGCCTCTTCGCCCACATGCCTGCGTTGGACTTCAATCTCCAAGTCAGGCAACGCCTTCATCAACTGCTCGTAAAACGCCCGGACGCCGTTGCGGCTTGTGTGGTGTTCTTCCCACGGCTCATCGTCGTACCGAGCATTATCGCCGAACGTATCGAGCAAACCTTCAAGATCGTGCGCGTTTTCCAGCCGGATGTGTCGCTCGACAATTGCGATCCAGGCCGCTCGACGGTCCTTCACAATCGATGAGGTAGCCACAAACACCCCCTCCACGCATTAGTAGTGGCCTAATCAAAGGGCGACCCGAGAGGTTTAGGGTGCCCGTCCAAGCCCCGATTGGCGGGGTTTCCGGAACTCAAATCAGCTACTTACTCAGCTTCGAAAAATGCATGTGGACTAACTTCCAGCTATCCCCACGCCGAGCCCACACGCTGGTCGTTTCATATCTGGGAAAAGCATCTCCTTCACCATACCTCTCAACTTCGGTGAGGAGAGCGGTATCCCCATAAAAACGTAACCGGGCATTCGCGACAAATACGCGCACGTTTGTGGAATTTTCTTTGCGATGGCGCACACTGTCGAGATACTGAGCCCAGGGGATTTCTCCAAAATCGCCGCTCAGGACGAAGTCTGAGTCCTCAACCTTATCGAGAGTCTTCACCTGGCCGAGGTAGTAGGCCTTCAGCACATGTTCGTTCAATTGACGGATGGCTTGCTCGTCGGCCGAGTGACCGTTTCGCCGCGGGGGCGGCTTGAGCACAAGCAAATACCGCAGAAATCCAGAAAAGAAAAATGATCCCAAGCCTCATGGGCGCACTCCTCTTCTTTTTTTCTTTGTCTAATTCTTTGTCTAACCACCGTTCCGATGATTACCCTTCAAAACCTCCACCACTCGGTCAAAGTCTTCCAGGGTGGCGTACTCAATGGTTATTTTTCCTTTACCCTTGCGATCGCGAATACGCACTCGCATGCCCAAACTTCGTTCCAGAGCGGTTTGCGCCGCTCGCACATTGGGATCGACCCAGCGTGCCCGGTGTTGTTCACTCGGTTCTTTCTGCAGCGGAAGGTTGGTATTGAAAACCAGATCTTCCAGTTGCTTGACCGACATGTGCTTACGCACCGCTTCGTCGGCCATCTTCGGAATCATCGTGGCATCCAGCAACGTCAGCAGAACGCGCGCTTCGCTGAATCCCAGCTGTCCTTCTTGCAAATATTGCAGAACCGTGCCGGGAAGCTTCAGTAGGCGCATGTAATTGGACACCGACTCGCGCGAAATTCCGACCCGCTGGCCAATCTGCTCCTGAGTCAGCCCGAAGTCACGGCTTAGTTTCGCAAACGCGGCCGCCTGCTCCATACAATTCAGATCCTGACGCTGCAGGTTTTCGACCACCGTCATTTCCGCAGCTTGCTGGTCCGACACCTTGCGGATAATCGCCGGAACCGTCGTCTTTCCAGCCTGCTTCGAGGCACGGCAACGCCGCTCGCCCAGAATCAGCAGATAACGTCCCGCGGCGGCGGGCCGCACCACCACCGGCTGAACAACGCCGTTCGTCCGAATCGATTCCGCCAACTCGTCCAAGGCGTCATTATCGAAGTGATAGCGCGTCTGGTAAGGATTGTGCTCGATCTGGTCCAACGGAATCTGGACCACAGCTTGCCCCCCAGCTGCTTGTGCCTGGGCGAAGACTTCTGGCAGCACGGTGGAATTTGGCGAATGAGAAGCTGCATCCGGCGCGGCGGGCGTCGTTCCTGCGCCTGGCACCGCTCGCGGGCCGCCAGGCAAAAGCGATTCCAGCCCTCGCCCGAGAGCCTTCCTCTTCTCCGGAATCACCGCAGGCGCTGCTGCTTCAACCGCTTTGTCTGCTGTCGTTGTCATCTCAATCCTCTAAGAGTGGCGCCGGCGCCCTCGACTGGCCGCCGTTGCATTTGCCTTTAAGCTTTTCGCTGTACATCGATATCCATCAATATATGTATATCGACTTACATCAATCTACTAGGCGGTCTTATCCATCTCCTCTGCCGGAGCTGGCGTCTCCTCCTGCGCCGGAAGGTGATGGGCAATGATTTCCTTTGCCAAACGGATATAACTCTCCGCCCCCTTCGACCGCGGATCGTAAAGTAGCGCCGGCCGCCCGTGACTGGGGGCCTCCGCCAGTCGAATGTTCCGCGGAATGGTGGTCGCGCAAAGCTTGTCGCCGAAGAATCTCTTGAGCTCCGACATCACCTGCTGAGCCAAGTTCGTCCGCTCATCCAGCATGGTGAGAACAACGCCTTCAATCCCAAGCTCCGGATTGAAGCTGGCCCGAATGCGCTCCACCGTGTCCATTAGTTCGCTGATGCCTTCCAGGGCAAAATACTCCGCCTGCATGGGAATCAGAACCGCGTCGGCCGCTACCAGGGCGTTCAAGGTAAGCAAATCAAGCGCTGGCGGACAATCCAGCACAATAAATTGAAAGCGCTCTCGCAGCGCGACCAACGAGTCCCGCAAGCGGTACTCGCGGCGATCGGCGTCTACTAATTCGATATTTGCGCCAATCATGTTCTTATGCGCCGGTACGATCCACAGCTGCTCGATCTCGGTTGGTTGTATGGCTTGCTCCAACGCCGCAACGCCCATGAGTAGATGATAAGTACTGATCCGCTCGGGATCCTTGACTAAGCCGAGTCCGCTGGTGGCATTGGATTGTGGATCACAATCGATCAGCAGCGTATTCACTTCCGCCGCTGCGAAAGACGAGGCCAGATTTATGGCAGTCGTAGTTTTGCCTACGCCGCCCTTCTGGTTGGCTACTGCGATAACACGTCCCATTTAATTTTAGGAGATGCGAGAGTTTTTCCAGCATAGAGCGAAAGGCCAAGCGATGGCAATGCCGTATTTTGGTGCAACCGCCTCAGGAGGCACGAAGCCATTAAACACGAGCCATACAGACGAAAAGCAGCCAATCTTTCCACAACGAATAAACTAATTTCGGAAACAGGCGCAGTGTTCCACATGGAACATCGCAACTTCCAACCACAGCATGTTCCACGTGGAACAGTGGAGCTGGAAGCGATCCTAGTGGAATGGCGAACGGTCTTTCGGCGTGGACTTCTCTTGGTGACGTCCAAGATTGTACTCGCAGTTGCATTAATGTTCCTGACGGAACACTTGCTTTAGCTCCTCTTTCCGGAGAATGTTCCATATGGAACATTGGATCTGAGTGACGAGCTAGTTGCCAATTTCACATGGGGCGCTCGGTCGAAGCGATGAGTTTTAATCAGCCAACGTTCCACTTGGAACACTCGTAACGACGCCGCTCCTGCTTAATACCTTATATTTCGGTATCTGTCCCACTTTTGCATGTATTTATGGCCTATACACCAGCTCCTAAAACGTATTTCCGCGATAGCACTCCACTTTTTATCATCTTGGTTCCGGCGGTTAGCTCCTGGAACACTTTGGAAAAATAGTGGACCAGCACCGAGATAAGTTAAAAATCACCACTTTTTTCATTTTTCAGCATGATCTAATGCCATACATCGCTAATACTGTTATTAATTTCCCACTTCTTGGCTCGCGTTACTGAGGTGATTCTTTACGACCCAGGATCAACGTTCGCCCAAACGATAGGGGGATGGTCAGTGGTTCGCCCCACCTGACCCCTGGAGTGAGCTGATGCGCTCTTTCAACCTGGCCTTTGCCAATGAAGATCGCCAGATGACCTGATCGTTTGGAAAAAGTTGCGGCCAAGGGGAGGATCGTGTCGAAACGTTCGACTGCGCGGAGCGTTACCCAGTCTGCTCGCTCCTTACCGGCTGGATCGAATGCTTCTGCCCGGCCGGAAAAAACCTCGGCATCACTTAGGTTCAGTGCGCGAATGACCTCACGCAGGAAAGTAACTTTCTTTTGATTTGATTCAATCAGGGTCATCCGACTGTGAGGTGCCCACAATTTGATTGGTAATCCAGGGAAGCCTGCGCCCGATCCGACGTCGATCAGCTGAACATCCCGGTTCTCGGTTGGGACCGGAAACAGATTACGCGCAGCAAACAGGGACTCCCCAAAGTGCCGGGTGACGATTTCTTCCGGGTTGCGGACCGCTGTGAGATTCACATGCGCGTTCCAGCGGAGGAGCACATCGATATATGTCGATATACTCTGCAGCTGCGTTGGGCTCAGTGTAGTAGCCGTGGCGCCTTTCGCCAATTCGACATCCGAGGTAAGAAAAGGATGGAGCAATTCGGCGATCCGACCAGCATGCATCGCATGAGATTGTAGATTGTGTATGGAAGATTTGCGATTATGACCGAATGGCTCGTTAAGAGAATTGAAAATGATTGACCATCTCAAACCCACCTCAGAATTTCATAATCTTCTGCCCTCGATCGCAGCGCAATTGATGATCGGATCCAAGGTCGTGATCAGGGGAGCGGCTGGTCAGGAACAATCAGCGAACGTTACGCGGGTGGGTGCCGGACGCTTACGTACGGTTCGCGTGACGATCAATGGACGGGAGATACAAGCCATCGAACAAAATCGAACCAAGCCCAGTCGCTGGGGTCAGCTTGCTCGCAAAGGACATCAGGTTGTGCAATTTCAAGACGTGGCGACGCGAAAATATTTGGCGGTGGTTGTGGATGGAAAGGTCACGGAGTATGGGAGGTAAACCTTCGTCGCTCGTCGGCGCACCGTCCATCGCCGCTCGCCCGTCTGCTTGCGGCGGCCGGAACACGTGCGTCCATGGCTGGAACTAGCGCGACACAACCTTTTCGACCGCGGCGCGCAGCTCTTGGTATGGCATTACTCCAGGATGGTAGAGTGCCACGCGGCCACTGCGATCGAGAAGTACCAGGGTGGGAGTGGTGCTGGCTCCATAAACATTGAAATTCTCTTTACTTACTGGAACCGGAACGCCCTGCAGCGCCGGGTAGAAGTGCCGCCAGACTCGTTCTGCGTAGGCCAGTTCGTCCTGGGGCTTTACGTCCTCGCCTGCCGCGCCGTATCCATAAAGTTGAGTGGGTGCGATCAGGGTTAAGCCGCCGGGACCGAATTCAGATTTCAGTCTGGCAATCACTGGTCCTTCAGCTTTGCAGTCGCCACACCAATGCGCCCAGAAAAACAGCAATACCGGCGATCCGTTAAGCTCCGAGAGCGAGGCAGGCTTCGGACCAAGATATCGCGCAACTATCAGCGGCGGCGCCGGCTGCCCGGCCAAACCCAGAAGATTCAGATTTTTCTGTAGACGTGATCCTATCGAAGTATTGCGATAAGCGCTCAAACTGCGACGGAGCAGGGCCACGGCCTCGGCCTGATGACCCTGGGCGGCTAGCACTTGCGACTGAACCTCCAGAGCGGCGCCCAGCGCAACCGGCAGATGTGGCTCTTCGTCCAGCGGCCGCTTCAGCAGTAGCTGGCGGCTCAAGCTTTCGGCCTGCCTGGCGTAAGTCGCAGCGCGATCAAGGTGATTGGCGGCGAGGTTCGCCCGCGCCATCCATGAAAGTGCCTCAAGGTAATCCGGCGTAACGCCCTGATGATTGCGATAGTTCTGAAGGGTGGCTTCGGCGGCGTTGAAGTTGTTGCTCTCCAGCTCGTTTCGGACGTCATCTGTCACGCTGGCGAAGGATAGGGTTGACGCAAGCAGACAAATGGTGAGCAGGCGGGAAATCATTGACTCATGATAAACGATTGGCCGAGTGTCGCGCGCTCATACCAGCCAGGACCCCAGACATCGCACCCAGCCGGAGATCAGCCATCCGTTTTCAGCTGATGGATCTGAGCTCGATCAGCTCGTGACCTGGGATGGCGATTCTACGAACTTGAAGAATTGCTGAACCCGAGTCACCTGAAGCGCGTCTTTCACTCTTTGACTAACACCGATCAAAAGCAGGCTGCGACCGTCTTTTTGATGAGTGACATACGCTCCGACGAGAGCACCGATTCCAGCAGAATCGATGTAGGGAACCTTCGTGAAATCCAGCATTAGTGTCTGGGAGGTGTCGTTTCGAACTTTAGACTGGAATTCGAACAGGTTTGTAATCACGATTGGCCCGGTAAGGCGGAAAATGCGCTGTCCTTCTTTGGGACCTACAATGTCTTCAATAACCAAAGGCTCTTGGGGCATCGTGGAATATTATCCGCACGACATTCGTAGAATGTTAAAGCAGTGTTAATTTTGATGTACGGCGGCCTATAACCTGCGAGGATAAAGGCTTACAGGCAATAGCATTGTGGGGGAGGGCAGAAATGGCACTAAAGGTCGGAGACCCGGCACCTGATTTCGAATTGCCGGCGGTGCAGGGTGACCAACATGTGACCGTGAAACTCAGCGAATATCTGGGCAAGCAGAATGTCGTGGTCACGTTCCATCCTCTGGACTGGACGCCGACTTGCGCGGCCCAGGTGCCGGCGTTCGATTCGGATCGGGAGAAGTTCGCCGCTTTAAACGCCCAGGTGGTTGACATCAGCGTGGACTCTATCCCCAGCAAACTTGCCTGGCAAAAAAAGGAATTAGGAATGATGAGCACCCCGATGTGCGCGGATTTTTATCCCCACGGAAGAGTGAGTCAAATGTTCGACGTGTTCCGCGATCAGCCGCCGTTTCCCGGAATCTGCGAGCGCGCAGCTTTCATAGTGGATATAAAGGGAAAGATCGCGTTTGCGAAAGTGTATCCGCTGGATCAGGCGCCTGATAACCAGGAATTACTCGAAGCTTTGAAGAAAATTAACGCTACATCCGCTTCCGCGACAGTAGGTAACCCGGAATAGACGGACATCACGAACACGTCACCGACAGCGACGGTTCCGAAGCCGGATGGTAGGCTCAGGGACTCTCCAGCCTTAAGGATGGACAGGCCAGTGACCGGTGACCAGCGACCGCGGGCTTCTCGCATATACCAGGCATAACCAGCGCGTCTAGGATGGCGCGAGTTTGTAAGGAAAACGCTCGGGGTTTCAGTAGCGGAAGCGATATTTCAGTTGGACCGATATTTCGCGCGGATTGACGAAGTGCGTTCCTCCAAAGGTGTTGCTGTTGTCCAACAGGTAGCGATGGTTGGATAAATTGAGCGCGCTCACGCGGACATTCCAATTCTCACCAAACGCTTTTCCCAGCGATAAATCAAATGTGGTGTGCGAAGGCAAGTGAGCTGGACCCTGTCCATCGACGAAGCCAGAACCATAGTCAGCGTTGAAATCAGTCCACAGTTTCCAGGGCAGCTGCAGATTGAAACCGGTGGAGACGGTGTTGCGCTGATCGTGATCCAGGAAGAAGTAGCCCGAGTCGGGAGGTTCGAAGTCAGTTAATCCTCCGGTCACACCACCCGCGCCTTCGGCGTACTGGTGAGAGTACGCGGCGTGGAATTGGACGCGCCCTGCCACTCGCGGGGAGTTTGCGGTAGCTTCCCAGCCTCGAATACGGGCACGAGCGATGGTTAGAGGAAAGAAAATATTCGAGTTGCCGAGGACGTCGTGGTCGAAGAAGTTTCGCGCGCCCGTACGGAAGTTGGAAACGTCGAATGTCCAGCCCGCAAAGGGAATGGTCAGACCAAATTCGTGTTGTTCGTCACGTTCGCCTCGCAGAGGGAGGAATCCAAAACCTTGCTCGGCGGCCTGGTTCAGCAGCGGACCGTTCACGGTGAGAAGTGGCGGAGCTTGATAGTAGCGTCCATAGAACCCGCGGAAGACCCAGTTGAGGCGCGGAACGCGGATGGCAGCGCCGATTCTAGGGTCGATCGAATTCTCGCTGATCGTGGAGCCGAAATGTGTGAGCCGCACTCCGCTGTTTAAAGTCAGCCAACTCGTAAGTTTGTACTGATCTTCCAGAAACAAAGCTTCGACGTTGCCCCATATCATTTCCCGCTGACTGAGAGGCGGGTTGCTGCCATCGCTGGTGACAATTCCGAACAGTTGATTGTCGCGAGCCCCGAAAACCTGAAATCCAGCGTGAAAATTATGCTTCCCGCGATTGAGGGCGAGAGAAACCACGCCGCCCATATAGTTAGATCCGCGGTCGTCTTCAGGAATAATGACAGCGGGATCCAACTGGCCCACGTAGCCGCCGATGTAATGGGCGCGGTTGAAATGATAAAAAGGCGAAACTGTAATAAGGGCGCCGGGTGCAATGGTATGCAACCACGAAAAATTGACCAGATCGTCGCGTTCATTCTCGACATCGCGTATGCCCAAGGCTTGCTGATCGGGATCGTTTGGAATCTGGTAGTGATCACCGCGGGATGAAGCAATCAGACGAAGCTGGTCATTTGGAGTCTTGTTGAAAGTAAGCGAGGTAAATCCGCCCAGACCAGCGGACTGATTGTTCAAAATCTCGGGGCTGGAAGTTTCAAGTCCGAGATCGGTACGGTTTCCGGAAATGCTTCCGTAATACGCGAAACGGTCGGTATGGTCTCCGAAGCTGAATTGGTCTTCGGTCCGGTTGAAGCTGCCGTAGCTGGTCACGAGTTCGGCCTGGCGATCGCGCTCGAATCCGGAGCGGGTGACTACATTGAACACTCCATAGGTACGGTCTCCATACTCCGCGGAATACCCGCCACGCTGGACTTCCAGATAGTCGATGTCCTTGGGATCGAATTGCGGCCCAACGTTCGACGCGATGTTTGTGTTGGGCACGGGCACACCATCAATCAGCCAGGAGACTTGATGTCCGCCTCGAATATGAAGCTGGTCATGGACCATGTAGGAGCCGGGCACGTAGTTGGTAATCATGCTGAGGCTATTGGTCTGGTCGGCTCCCGGCGTTTCGCTAATTTGCCGGCGGCTGACCAGAGTAGTGGTTGAAGAACTTTCGGTATTGACTGTCGCGGCGGTATCCGTGACTTCCACTGTTTCCTTAGTTTGTGCAAGGGTGAGTGAAAAATGCAGTCGAGCATCGCGCCCGGAGACCAGGACCAGCTTTTGTTCCTGTGGCGCAAAGCCCTGGATATCGACTGTGACGGTATATTCACCTAAGGGCACGGTGTCGAAACGAAACTCTCCAGAATCAGTACTGGTGATCGTCTGTGTCCATGCGGAGTTTGCCGCACGCAGAGTGACCTGCGCCCCCTGGACCGGGCGATGCTGCGGATCGTGAATCAGGCCGCTTACCGTTCCAAAGATGGTGGCAAATGCGGTCAGACTGCTCAACAACAAACCGATCAGAACGCCCTTGCTGTAATTCATAATTTGTTCTCCGAGTCGCTGATCAGTCAGTGCTGACCACGAGGCGAGGAGACGCCGATCTTTACTTCTGCGGCGTGCAGCGAGTTGTCATACCGGTGAGCGTGAATGACCACGCGACTTCCGACCTGAACATCTTTGACGGTGGCGGCGGAGTCTCCCTTGATGAATTTGGTTTCGCCATCAAATTCCACGGTGGTGACTGCCCCATCGTTGGTTTTTATCGAGACGGAATGATCGGAAACCTGGGTGACAGTTCCCATGACGTGATCCATTCCGCCGTGAGCGAACGCCAGCGCGCCCAGGATCAGGGTGCAGAGGGCGAAAGTTAGAGTGATAGTGGACGGTCGCAATTGCATTTTCGTCTCCTTGGATTCGTTTCTGGATGGTGCTTTGCTGTAGAGATCCTTCGCCTCCGAAACTGCTTCGCTTCGCGAAGCGGTTTCTACGCTCCGGATCACAATTTCTCTTGATGGTTGACCACCTCTGGTGTTCACAATTGTTACTCTCAGCTGTCTTAGTCTCACCGTGTTGCCTCAGTGCCTATGCGACGGGGCTTCCGCCGGTGTGCCATTCAAAAAGTCTTCTTCCTGTTTCTCTTCCTCTTGCTCGGCCGCGCTTTTAGGATTGAAGCGTTCCATGTCGTGAAGTTCGCCCGCATTGATGTCCGGCAGGTGACGAATGAACAAGACCAACTTCCAGCTATCGGCATCGTCACCGCCGGGTTCACCCCAGGCTGGCATGCCAGTCCAGCGAACTCCGTTGTGAATGATGTAGTAGAGCTCGCCGTCGGTGAGCTGCTGGGTCGCGGCGAGACGCATATCTGGGGCGGGCGGATACAGGTTCCGGCCCATCTCGGTGTTACCTCCTCCGTCGTTAGCGTGGCAAGTTGCACAGTGATCGGCAAAATGCCGCGACGCCTCACGAAGAATTTCCGGAGAAATTGCGAAAGGATTTTTACTTCGCCGGGCATCCGATGGCATAGAGAATGAACGCAGTCTGCGGGCGAGCGCTAATTCAATCGAGCTGGGAGCCTGGCGAGCACCACAGCAATGTGGAATCAGGCCTGAAATCCAAAGGCCTGCCCCCAGCACCAGCACCACAATCAAGGCACCCCAAAGCATGCGCAGCATTTGTATTTACCTGGAACGAGACTTACTCGCGCGCTGTACGCGGACGGGCAGAAAAGGACGGAGTGCACCCTCCCAAAATCAGGCGCAACCAGTCAGAAAGTTTTAGGCGTTGGGCGGACCGCGGACGGGGCGCAAGGCTTTTTGGTGCCTGCTTTGAAAAGCCGGTTGCAAGTCTGGCGGAAGGTAAGCCAGGGGCGGATGAAGATTGGAGCAAGTTTCCGATTCGGGTTCAGCCCAATGGGCGGTTGTCAGAGGCGAACAGCACGTATGGCTCCCGCAATCGGCGGCGTGAAGTT
>Ga0207693_10000015_pt1 | contig 147464 bp, 131 predicted proteins | sample LARL81metaG_FD_184347 | JGI IMG/M metagenome (GOLD analysis project Ga0207693, IMG submission 184347) | Corn, switchgrass and miscanthus rhizosphere microbial communities from Kellogg Biological Station, Michigan, USA - LAR L8-1 metaG... | ecosystem: Host-associated > Plants > Roots >...
CGATCATCAATTCCAGTAACGAAAATCCTCGCGTGTTCTGGCGCGCTGGAATGGCACAAGTGTTTCTGCGGACGGTTGGATGAGCCCCGTCTGTTCTAGGGGCTCGATTTGTGGACGCGGTTAACTGGCGGTGCGGGGCGACCGTCATACGCTGCAATCGTTTCACTCCTGGGTTTTCTCTAGCCAGATTACGGTAGATCAAGTAAGCCTTTTGCTACTAGTTACGATAGTTAGAGGTTTCTGAGAATTCGTAACCGCCTCATCTGGGTGCGGTTTTCCACTAGCTTCACGCGCTCTCGCTGGTTGTATACTCTCTGCTTTCCTCGGGTTGCAGGCAGGTCATTCAATCAGATCGTCCAGCCAACCTTAATTGAAGAAGGAGATCCGCCAATGCAGAGCCGCATCACCGGCACCACCATGCCGGTCCTGGAATTCGCCCTTGAGCCCAACGACTCCATCATCTCCGAAGCCGGAGAACTCTCCTGGATGAGCAGCTACATCCAGATGACCACTCACACCCAGTTCGGCGGTGGCGGCGGACTCTTCGGCGTGCTCAAGCGCGTGGCCGGCGGCGGCTCCATCTTTATGACGGAATACCGTGCCCTCGGTGGACCCGGCGAACTTGCCTTCGCCACCAAGCTTCCCGGACACATTGTCCCCGTCGAAATCTCCCCTGGTCACGAATACATGATTCACCGCCACGGCTTCCTTTGCGCCACTCCACAGGTTCAAATCGGCGTCGCCTTTCAGCAATCCTTAGGCGCCGGAATTTTCGGCGGCGACGGCTTCCTCCTGCAAAAGGCCAGCGGACAGGGCACCGCCTGGCTCGAACTTTCCGGAGAACTCGTCGTCCGCGATCTGCAGCCCGGCGAAACTCTTCGCGTCCATCCCGGCCACGTCGGCGCCTTTCAATCCAGCGTCTCCTTCCAGATCACCACCGTTCCCGGCATCAAGAACATGATCTTCGGCGGCGACGGAATCTTTCTCGCCGCCCTCACCGGCCCCGGACGCATCTGGCTGCAGACCTTGCCCATCGCCCGATTGGCCCACGCCCTGGCGGAATATATGCCCCAGGAAACCCGCCGCGAAAACGTGCAGAGTGGCGTCGTCGGAGGCATCGTCGGCTCCATCCTCGACAACATAAAGTAAGGATTCCGTGTCCGAAGTTCATTGATGAGGTAACTGGTCTTTGATGTAGTAAATAGTTTTTGGGAAGGGCATGGCTTCAGCCGTACCGCAAGCCGCGCTCGAATCAATGGGCTTCAGCTCTGTGAGGTAAGACATTTTGGGTTTAGGTTTTGGGAAGGGTACGGCTTCAGCCGTGCCGCAAGCCGCTTCTCGAATGACGGGCTTCAGCCCCTGAGGCAAGACATCCTGGGTCTAGGTCATGGGAAGGGCATGGCTTCAGCCGTGCCGCAACCTGCTCTCACATCAATAGGGCTTCAGCCCCTGAGGTAACACATCCTGGGCCCAGGTTTTTGGGAAGGGCATGGCTTCAGCCGTACGGCAACCCGCGCTCGAATGACCCAATGGTTTTGGGAAGGGTACGGCTTCAGCCGTACCACAAGCCGCTTCTCGAATGACGGCCCCCTGAGGGGCACGACATATATTGCGTATGTATCTTGGGAAGGGCCCGGCTTCAGCCGTGCCGCATCTGCTCTTAAATCAATCGGGCTTCAGCCCCTGAGGTAACACATCCTGGGTCCAGGTTTTTGGGAAGGGCATGGCTTCAGCCGTACCACAAGCCGCTTCCCGAATGACGGGCTTCAGCCCCTGAGGGGTACGACATATATTGCGTCTAGGTCCTGGGAAGGGCATGGCTTCAGCCATGCCCAAAGCTGCTCTTGAATCAAGGGGCTCTAGCCGCTGCAAAGTGTTACCAAACCCCCAAGAGCCTGTTCATAACTTAGAAGGCATGGCTAAACTCTGCGACCAGTCAGTAAGAGGTCTGAATCGCGGGTAGTACTTCCGAGGGATGGGAACTGCGGGTAACGGTCACCCCGACTTACTACGATCGGAAGGCCGAATTTGTTGGACTTAATTTCTTATTTTGATGTCGCCTGAATCGCCGAGCCGACAACTAGGGTCGGTGAGTGTAACCGCGATTTATCAGCAGTCAGAACCTGAGTAGGGCAGTTCTCCGGCCTCTGCACCGCGCCTCGGCTTCGGTTTCCACGGTTTGTTTGCGGTTACGCCGATGCCGTCATCCTCGATTGGAGGAAGGCCGGGTGCCTGCTCATATTTGGCGAATCGAGCTGAATAGCTGGCTCGTCCGCGTGTGATTGAACGCAGTTCAGTTGCATAGCCGATGATTTCTGCCAATGGAACAACAGCTTGGATTGCCTGATTTCCAGCGCGGTCCTCCATTCCTTCAATAAGCCCCCTGCGAGAGCTCAAATCGCCCATGATGGAGCCGCAGAACTCTTGCGGAACGATAAGCTCCAAAGACATTACGGGTTCCAGCAGGACAGGGCTGGCTTGGAGCACGGCTTCTTTCACAGCCATGAACCCCGCGCTCTCGAACGCTGCATCATCTGAGTCGCCTTCATGATAGCTGCCGTCGCACAAGGTGACCTTTGCGTCAACAATCTCGTAGCCCGCGATGGCCCCTGCCTTCAGCGCATATCGAACTCCTCGATTGACTGGATCGAGGAAGCTCTTAGGAACGGCCCCAGCAGGCGTCTCATCTAGGAATTTGTAACCTTTGCCGGGGTTGGGCTCGATGCGGATCACAACGTGAGCGTAGTGGCCGCGCCCACCTGATTGAGTGATGAACTTGCCTTCCGCGGCCGAAATCCCGCGAACTGTTTCCAAGTAAATGATCTTGGGGCCACGAGGTTTCACACGGATATGGTGTTCACGAAGTAGGCGTTCGCAAATAATTTCGAGATGCAGTTCGCCCGTTGCCCGGATGATGACCTCACCGTCCACGTTTTCATCGTCTACGCTGAAAGTGGGATCGTTCTCAGCCAATTTGGCCAAGGCATGGCGCAGGGTGTCGCAATCGCTCTGGATCGGCCGAAGTGTTGTCCAGACCAACAAACGGTCAACATTGTCAGGTTCGTTCATTACTGACGCTCACTCGAAGGAGTTAAGTGTAACTGTTGTTAGCAGGCCGCTACACTCAGAACCCTGTTCCGGGCATTGTGCGTGTATGGGAGATTTATCGACAGTTTTGAGATCATGTCATTCGCAACAGGCTCGACAATTCCCACCTGAATTACGCGATTCGGCGCACTACCCGCAACAGCTACGCGGCAAGGTCCACGATTATGTCAACCCGCTCGCCATCCAAATAAACGTTTTCGTCGTTGGCAAGCACGAAGACCAGCGCCCTTGGCTGTTCCGAGAGGGTTCTCGCTTCAATCCAAGCCGCGATGTAATAGTCCGCCTCCGGACCGATTCCTTCTTCCCGATTGGATAAAACTCGGGTTACGACCGCTTTCTGCCTAAACCCTGTATCTGCATGTCTCGCGAACTCGAATTGCTGGCCGATCTTGATCTCTGATTCCATGCCTATCATCCTTTCCGCTTTGCCTCTCTCTTCCGTTTGTGGTTGATTCAGCACGACCGCAATTCGCGCTGATCCGGGTCGAGGAGACGAGCATTCTACCCCAGGTAAACCTTCAAATGATCAAGCCATAGCACTCAGAACCCCCTCGGGCCGGTGGACGCAACACCACGCCCTAGGAATTCGGGGAAACAAGGGCGCAGTCTCACCGGGTCGGTTCTCCGGGGGGCGTGTCGCCCGGTCCACGCACCCATCTGCAATATCACGGCCAGGCAACTTATCACAACGATCGTCACTCGTCGGGCCTCGTCGGTAACGAATTCGGGTAAACTATCCTCAGTTCTCTTTGTTTCATCGCAAATGATCCACGGCAAGCGCATTGCGGTCGTCATGCCCGCCTACAACGCGGAGAAGACGCTTCAGGTCACGGTCGATGAACTGCCGAGCCTGGTCGACATCCGTATCCTGGTGGACGATCACAGCTCCGACCAGACCGTCGATCTCGGCCGGCGCCTCGGCCTATACGTCTTTCAACACAACCGTAACTACGGTTACGGACGCAACCAGCAAACCTGCTATCGCGAAGCCCTGGCCGCTGGCGCCGACGTGGTGGTCATGCTTCATCCCGACTACCAGTACACGCCCCTGCTCATCACGGCCATGGCCAGCATGGTCGCCTACGACGTCTACGACGTGGTCCTGGGTTCGCGCATCATCGGAGGCCGCGCCCTCCTCGGCGGCATGCCCATCTACAAGTACGTCGCCAACCGCCTGCTCACCGCCTTCGAAAATCTGTTCCTTGGCGTGAAGCTCTCCGAATATCACACGGGATACCGCGCCTTCAGTCGCAAGGTATTAACGGAATTGCCTCTTCTGGAAAATTCCGATGACTTCGTCTTCGATAACCAGATGCTCGCCCAATGCGTGCACTTCGGCTTTCGCATCGGAGAAGTTTCCTGCCCCACAAAATATTTCGAAGAGGCTTCCTCCATCAATTTCCGCCGCAGCGTGAAATACGGTTTCGGCGTGCTGGCCACAACTCTCCAGTTTGCCCTGCAGAAAGCCGGACTCATGCACGCTCCCCGCTTCAGCGACCAGGGCCGCAAACTCGAATCCGGCGACGAAGCCTACTACACCGCCCGCTCCCAAACCGCCGGGCCCGCCGCCTGACCGACTCCAGTCGCAGAGCGGCGAAAGAATGCAGCCCACAGCCTGCCCTGAGCCTGTCGAAGGGGCGCAAGCCGTGGGAATAGACGCGGCAGGAGAACAAGCCCCGGAGGGGCGACAGAAAACGACAAATCGAACCCGCGCGACGCCTGATGCATGCCGCCTCTCCTCCAGACACGCCGTACTCGTTCCCCAACCTTGCTACACTCTCCGCTAGCCTCCTGAAATGTCAGGGCCTCCACCAATCTCGCCGCCCGCCCCGTCGCGCACCATCACAAATCTCCTGCTCCTCGCCCTGCTCACCTTCTTAGCCTTCCTCATCATGGGATATCACCCCGGCCTCGAAGACGACGCCTTCTATCTGGCCGCGATCAAACGCAATTTGAACCCCGCTCTCTTCTCCCACGATTCCGAATTTTTCCGACTCCAATTCCAGGCCACCATCTTCGACAAACTCATCGCCTGGTCCGTCCGCCTCACTCCCCTCCCGTTGGATTGGACTGTCTTGCTCTGGCAGTTGGCCGCCATCTTTTTCGTGCTCCACGGCTGCTGGCGCATCAGCCGCCGTTGCTTCTCTCGGCCACAAGCGCAGTGGGCCTCCGTCGCTACCGTTGCGGCCCTGCTCACGCTTCCTCTGCCTGGAATCGCCATCAACCTCGCCGACCAATATCTGCACCCGCGAACCCTCGCGACCGCCGCAATCCTCGCGGCCATCGTCGCCGTCCTCGACCGTCGCCTTTGGATCGCCGGAGCACTGCTCGCCCTCGCCTTCGCCATTCACGCCATCATGGCGAGTTTCGGAATTTCTCTTTGCGCCTTCCTGCTCTGGAACCTGCGCACGCCGCACGTATCCCGGTCCCGACCCATCCCCGCGAGCATGGCTGTGCTCATGCCCCTAGGATGGCTCTTCGAGCCCGCCTCCGACGCCTGGCGCCAGGCCGCTGCCACTCGCAGTTTTTACTACCCAATGCGCTGGGAATGGTACGAATGGCTCGGCGTGATCGCCCCATTGCTCCTACTGTTTGCGCTGCACTACTACCTGCGGAGAAAGGGAACAGGGCGCTCGGCCTTGATTGCTCTAACCTCAACCCTTCTTTACTATGGCGTCTTCCAATTTGTCGTCGGCCTTCTCGTCATGCTCCCTCCCAGCCTGGAGCGTCTGCGCCCGCTCGAGCCCATGCGCTATCTCCACCTCCTGTACCTCCTCTTCTTCTTGATCGCCGGAGGCTTGATCGGAAGCTATATCGTTGATAGAAGAATTTACCGCTGGCTATTATTATTTATTCCCTTGAGCGCCGGCATGTATTACGCTCAAAGCCGCCTGTACCCCGCATCCCGCCACCTGGAGCTCCCAGGCCTTGTGCCGCAAAACCCTTGGCTGCAAGCCTTCGCATGGATCCGCCAAAACACTCCGGTCGAGAGCTTGTTCGCAATCGGTCCCCACTACACCAGACTCCCCGGCGAGGACTACCACGGCTTCCGCGCCCTCGCCGAGCGCAGCGTCCTCGCTGACTATGACAAAGATGGCGGCATGGCCGCGCGCGTCCCTCGCCTCGCTCCCCGCTGGCTCAACGAAGTCACAGCCCAGAACAACTGGCAAAATTTTCACCCAGCCGATTTCGCCCGCCTCAAGAAAGATTTTGGTGTGACCTGGGTCGTCCTCCCCCGTCCCGACCCGCCTCTAGCAGGCAATGACCAGCAGGCAATGACGTGCCCTTATTGGAACGATCACCTGCAAGTCTGCCGTCTATACTAAGATCGCAACAAAAAATACCGCCGCGACGTAGCGCCGGCGTCCCGGCCGCGCAGCCGCCACAACTCATGCCGCCAGAATCCCCCAAGCGCCTTCAACCCTACGTCCTGATGGTGCTCGTCGCCCTCGCCGTCCGCCTCGCCGTCATCCCCTTCACCTACCACGAATGGATGGATCCCTTCGTCCTCAATCACTGGGCGTTCGGCCTGATCGCGCGCTCCATCGCCTCCGGCCACGGCTTCGGCAGCCCCTTCGCTGAAACTGGATCATCCGCACTCTTGCCGCCTGTTTACTCCTACCTGCTCGCAGGAATTTTCAAAGTCTTTGGAATTGAAACGCGAACCTCAGTCCTCGCGGCGCTCTCGTTGAACAGCCTGTTCTCTGCGTTGACCTGCATTCCAGTTTTTTTTCTTGCGCGACAAGCTTTCGGTGAGCGCGTAGCTAAGTGGGCGGGATGGGGATGGGCCTTCTCTCCCTACGGTGTTTACTACGGCGCCGACTGGGCGTGGTCTACCTGCCTGGTCACGCTCGAACTCGCTGGCCTCTTTCTCTTCGCATGGCGTTTGGAAAATTCGTCGCGCATTCGCGACTGGCTATTGTTCGGCGCACTTTGCGGCATCGCTGCGCTCACCGAACCTGTCGTGCTGGCAGTCCTTCCTTTGCTTGGAATCTATACACTCTATCGCCGCCTCCGCTTGTCTCGCCCATGGAAAGCGCAGAGCGTCGCCGTCGCCTTCGCAGGCATCGCAGTTTTATCGCCGTGGCTCGTGCGCAACTATGAACTGTTCCACCGCTTCATCCCGGTACGCAGCGGCTTCGGGCTCGAACTCTACATCGGCAACAACGGATACTCGCAGCACTGGGTCAATCGCACCCTGCATCCCAACCACAGCGACGCGGAACTGTCCGAGTACGAGCGCGATGGAGAGATCGCTTACATGGATCACAAACTCTATCAGGCGAAGGATTACATCCGAAGTCATCCCGCATGGTTCGCGTGGATGACCATGCGCCGCATCATCTATATGTGGACGGGCTACTGGAGCTTCGATCCCGCCTACCTGAAAGACGAGCCGCTCGACCCGCCCAATATCTTCGTAAACACCTCCATGACTCTTCTTGGTCTGTGGGGATTGAGGCGCGTCTTTCAGCGCGATCCCGCGCTGGGCATGCGTTTTACCATCGTGTTGTTATTCTTTCCTCTCACTTATTACATCTCTCATCCCGAGACCTACTACTTCCGTCCCGTCGATCCGCTCATCGTCGTGCTCGCGGCCGTGGCTGTGGCCGGACGCTCGAAAAATCCTGACACATTGCAGCCTCTTTCGAGTGGGGTTTAACATCTAATCACCAATGGCGAGTGCGATCTCTACTTCAGTCACTTCACCGCGACGCTTCACGATTGGCCTCAGTGAGATCCTGAATTTCGCCTACGATGCCTTCTGCAGCAACAAGCTGCAATTTACCTTGACCGCGCTGGCCATGGCGGTGGGTACTGCATCAGTTATTCTCGTGGCCACGATCGGCCTCACTGGAAAGCAGTACATCCTGCGCCAGCTGCAATCGATTGGCACCAACATGATCTATGCCGACTATCAGGGAGGCGCGCAGCGCATCGATTCCACGCCTGATCCCATGACAGTCGATGACGTGAAAGCGATTCGCGAACAGGTCTCGAGCGTGGTGGCCGCGTCGCCCACAGTCGCCTTGGGAGACCGCATCAGCATCGGCGACGACAAGCAGAGCGACATCCTTGTCCTCGGCATCGATCCCGACTACTTGAAGGTGCGCAATCTGAAAGTGCTTGCGGGACGCTTCTTTGATACCGAAGATTCTCTGGGACGCAACAAGGTCGCGGTCATCACCGAGAAGCTGGCGCAGAAATTGTATGGATCGAGCCATGTCGCCGTGGGTCACATCATTAAGCTCAGCGGAGGCCTTCCATTCACCATCGTCGGCGTCTTCAAAGAAAGCGTCGACACCTTCGGACAGTCTGAAATTCAGGAAGACACGATGCTGATCCCGTACACGGTCAGCCGCTTCTTCACGCCCACCTCTGCGGTGTATCAGATTTATTTTTCCGTTGCGACTGCGCAGGACGTCATTCCCGCGACGGCTGCCATCAAGCGCGTGCTGCAGTCACGTCATCGCGCCGAATCTGTATACAGCGTGCAGAACCTGAACCAGTTGCTGACCGTTGCTGGAAAGATTGCCGACGCATTGACTTTGATTCTCATGCTCGTCGCTTTCGTTACGTTGCTGGTGAGCGGCATCGGCATCATGAACATCATGCTGGCGACGGTCACGTCGCGCATTCGTGAGATCGGAATTCGCAAGGCCATCGGTGCGACCAACCGCGCTATCCGCTTCCAATTCCTGGCAGAAGCCATTTTGATATCTCTGTGCGGAGGTGTTGCCGGCATTGTGGCCGGGCTCGCCATCCCATACTCGATTCGCTTCCTCACTGACTACCGCATGCCGATCTCAGGGCTGTCGGCGATCATTGCCATCGTGGTGTCGTCGATTGTGGGAATTATCTTCGGCACGGTTCCTGCCACTCGCGCATCGCAACTCGATCCGGTCGAAAGCCTGCGCTACGAGTAATCAGGGATACTGAAGGTGAAATTGCGCAAAGTGTTCCTATGGGAACATTTTGATGACAACAGTGTATGTACAAAATTGCATTGAAAGTTGCCTAAGCGACTGAGTCGGAATGGTTTGTTGATGCTGGCAATGTTGCGACCTCGTGCCTTCCTTCTCCCTGCTTCCTCCATGAGCGGGGTAACGTCCTAAATTCCCTCAAAGTACGCAGAGGGGAACGAAACTACCTTGAAAATTCACTTTTGCGCTCAAAAGTGCTAGGGTGTCCGCTAACCGTTTGAAACCGTGGGGGGATGTCATGTCCACGCAGGTATTACCAGCACAGGCAAACCCGTTTTTTCACTATCTTTTTGAGCAAGCGTCCCTGGGGATTGCGGTAGAAGATCTCGAGGGAAATCTTTTGCTCGCCAACCCCGCCCTTTGCGCCATGCTGGGATATGAGGCGAACGAGCTCTGCGGCATGAGTTGTTCACAGTTTTCAAATCCTGAAGATGCCCAGGACGACTGGGCCTTGTTTCAACGGCTTCGTGCCGGAGAAATCAGCCAGTATTCCGTGGAGAAGCGATACATCAGGAAAGATGGCACACGGATCTGGGGGCAACTGAACGTCTCCATTTTGAAGGGCGCCGAGGGGGATCCGCCTCTGGTCTTCGCCTTTCTCGAGGACATTACCGCAAGGAAGCGGACCGAAGAGGCGCTGCGTGAAAGCGAACAGCGCTTTCGTCGGGCGGCAAGCGCCGGAAAAATGTTTGCCTACGAATGGGATGCCGCCACCGACGTCGTCGTGAAATCGGGCGAATGCGCTGAAATCCTTGGCACTGAACCGCTACCGAATGTGACGAGCGGCCGCGAGGTTTTAGCCAAGGTTCACCCGGACGACCGGGCAAAGCTTCAGGCTGCCGATGCCGCTCTTCGGCCGGAAAGCCCCAACTTGAAGGTCAGCCATCGCATGGTGCGTCCCGACGGCAAGCTGATCTGGATGGAGAGGACCGGGCGCGCCCATTTCGACGAACAGGGAAAGCTACTGAGGGTGGTGGGAATGGTTGCGGACATCACTGAGCGCATGGAAGCAGAAGAGGCCCTTAAGCGCAGTGAATCCAAATACCGGCTTTTTGTTTCGCAAAGTTCCGAAGGGATTTTCTGCCAGGAACTTGATCGGCCCATTCCCGTGAATCTTCCGGAGGACGAGCAGGTTCACCGCATTCTGCACGAGTCTTACATGGGCGAGTGCAATGAAGGCCTGGCCCGGATGTATGGCATGACCCCGGCCGATTTCACGGGGATGCGGCTGACGCAAACGTTGGATGCGTCCGATCCTATCAACACCGAATTGACCCGCGAGTACATCCGTGCCGGCTACCGGGTGGTGGATCGAGAGTCGCACGAGGTGGATCCGCAGGGAAATCCCAGAGTCTTTCTCAACAGCATGATTGGGATTGTTGAGGCCGGCATGCTGGTGAGGACATGGGGAATTCAGCGGGATATCACAGATCGCCGCCAGGCAGAAGAAGAGCGTGCGCGCGCCGAACGAGCGCTCCGAGAGAGTGAACAACGATTTCGCCTCGCGATCCAGGCGGGAAAGATGTACGCCTTCGAATGGAACGTCGCGACGGACTCGGTTTCGCGGTCTGAGGAGCACCGGACAGTGCTGGGCTTTAGCGATCCGGCCGGGCCTCTCACCCGGCAGCAAGCATTGGCGAGAATACATCCCGATGAGCAAGCGCGGGCGGTATCGTCGAACGACCTGATGACTCCGGAAAATCCCAACACCCATGTTACGTATCGCGTGGTTCGGCCCGACGGATCGGCCATCTGGTTGGAGAAGAGCGCACGCGCCTCTTTCGATGAGCAAGGCAAGATGCTGAAGGTGATCGGGATCGTTGCGGACATCACCGAGCGTAAGCGGGCGGAAGAGACGCTGCACGAAAGCGAGAGAAATCTGGCCGACGCTCAGGCACGGGCGCACCTGGGTAGCTGGGTTGAGACCTGCACCGATCACAAACTTAGCTGGTCGGACGAACTCTATCGGCTATGGGGATTCGAGCCTCGTTCTGTCGAACCGAGCTGGGCAACACTCCTGGGCGGTATTCATCCTGAAGATCGGCCTCATGTCCAACGGTCGATGGAGGCCAGCCTGAAGAGTCTTCGTCCTTTTGATTGCGTTCACCGCGTCATACGGCCGGATGGGTCGCTGCGATTTGCTCACACGCAGGGGGAACCCATCACAAACGATCAGGGGCAGGTGGTCCGCCTGGTTGGCACCGTGCTGGACGTTACCGAGCAAAAACTGGCTGAAAACGCTCTCAGCGGCGTGACCCGCCGCCTGTTTGAGGCACAAGAGCAGGAGCGTGCACGCATTGCCAGAGAGTTGCACGATGACATTAATCAACGTCTTGCCATGCTGACCATCCACCTGGGCCAAGTCCAAGGGGACTATTCCGATCTACCGACAGAATTGATTCATCGTCTGGGCAACTTGAAAAAGGAGTCTGCGGAGATATCCAAAGATATTCAGTCCTTGTCGCACGAACTGCACCTGGCAAAATTGGAATATCTGGGTATCACGACGGCCGTGAAAGCTTTCTGCAAGGAATTCGGCGATCAACAAAGAGTGGAAATAGACTTCGAAGTGCAGGATGTTCCGGTTGATCTGTCGCCGGACGCAGCCCTCTGCCTGTTCCGAGTCTTGCAGGAATCGCTCCACAACTCAGTGAAGCACAGCGGAGTACGACACTTCGAGGTTCGATTGCGGGAGAACTCGGGCGAGATTCATCTCATCGTCCGGGATTCGGGTGCAGGCTTCGATGCACGAGCGGCAAAGCAAGGCCGGGGGCTTGGCCTGGTCAGCATGGAAGAGCGGCTGAAGTTGGTGAATGGAACGCTTTCCATTGAATCAAGACCGCACGGTGGGACGACGATCCACGCACGCGTTCCGATTCGACGGGCCAGCGATGCCATGCAGGCGGCCGGATAATCACCCTAGCCAGGTGTTGCGGTTCTTTGAATGTTCAGGCGTCAAATCGAAATCCCGCCGAACCACGAGGTCACTCGGAACAGACGCAGGAATGCTGGGCACAGATTCTCTCGTAGATGTCGTGTTCCCGTTCTCGCTGAAGGTTGCTCAACACGTACCCGCAACAAATCTTCACGTTGCGCTCTCTGGCGATCTCGTCCCACAACTGTTCGACCGCAATTGCCGCATCTGGATTCTCTCGGCACCACAGCGTAGATGCACATTCCCCACAGGCAGCAACCCGGGGAGGTTTCCCAATTGCCGTTCGAGCCGCTGTATCAACGAGCTTTTCAGATTCTTTTCGGAATCGTGCTACATCGAGTACGCCTTCGACCATGTAGGTTGCGAGGGTCTCATCCACATCCATGGGAAGATAGCGGCCCTGTTGCAGAGCGGAGCCAAAGTTCGGGTCGGCGGCCTGCAATCTTTGAACGAGGAGGTTCTGGTGTACCTTCGTCGCAAGGACAATGACGGCATTTCCCTCGCCCAGTTCGGTCTTAATAAACTGCGCGAGCCCGTTCAGCAAAGCGGTATGTTTCGAGTAAAATCGCACCTCGTGGCTGCGAGCGTTCTTGTGGGGAGAAAACGGACCCGGTGGATCCTCGGGATAAGTGAAAACGTTTCCCGCCAACCTGGCGCTGACGAAGTGTCTGCCCTGAAGGACCGTTTGTACGGCAGCCAACAGTTCGGTCCCAGCGTATGCCTTCACGACATAGCCCATGGCGCCCAAACTGAACGCCAGTTGGACAACTTCAACTGAGGATTCCTGACTGACGAAGATGATCCTGGAGGACGGGGCGAGCTTGCGGATTCGTCGAGCCGCTTCGATCCCGTTCAACTGCGGCATCCCAACATCCAACAAAATCAAATCGGGTTGTAGTTCCTCGGCTTTCTGGATTGCCGCCAGGCCGTCGGCTGCCTCGCCGACGACGCAAAATTCTGAGGCTCCCCCCAGCGTCGAACAGACGAATTCGCGAAACGGGGCAAAATCATCAACCACCAGAACCCGGATTGCCGATGTTGCCAAGAAGCCTCCCGACCTCCAGATTCGAACCCAATTCAGGGAGCTTGGTTGCTTAACGCTTAGGATGTGTGTCGCGCGTTAATTCATTTGTTCCCAGAATGGGGATTGATTATAGGGTCAAAGGTGTCAGAAAGACAGCTTCAGAAACGATTTAATTTGACTGGCGAAGATCGCATGCATCATGCACTGCTTCTGAGGCAGGTAGGCAGCGCCATTCGAAAAACAAGGCAACCTTGTTCTGTGGCCATGAGTGAGAAAAGCCCTAAAAACCACAAAGCCGGGCTGGTTTGCCCGGCTGTCTACTTGTGGAACTGGTCCGCTCGGTCCTGTTTTGACCGCCGGCCCAGAATGTCAAAAACCTGGGTGAGCCTTGGGACTTTCAGGCCACCGCGTTTTACCGCGCAGTCAGAAACTTTCCAAGTCTCACCTTGCACCACGGGTTCACCAGCCCGCGGCGCGAAACTCTTACATCACCATCGCCAGGTTTTCCAGCTCGTGCATCAGCACGGGAAGAGCACACCCGGCCATCTCTACGCGGCCCGCCGCATCGAGCGCCGCTTTGGGCGAAACCCCATAGCCACGGCCCATCAGAAATACCTGGAGCAGCTCCGCTGCCTCGTAGGAGTCGATCATGCCCCCCTGGAGCAAATCGTTCCTGAGAGCTGCCAATTCGGTTATCGTGAACCTGTCTTTGTCGTTCATCACTCGTTCGTTCGTCATGGCCGTCATCACCTCCGACTCCGACCTTCTACCTCTATGCCGTATTAGACTCATCGGCAGCTGTGGAAGTTGCATGCAATCAGGCTGCCGAAATTACCGTGCTTTTCCTATTTCGGTCGCAAAACCCCTGTATTGGAGATAACCCCTGTGTATGTAGAAAGTTGTGGGCCACGCCGGAAGCGGCTGGACCGTACCGAGGTTCCCTTTGTACTCAAAGGGTAATCTCAACCCTGACACAATGTGTCATTTCCTGACGATCCTGCGCCGGGTGACTCTGACGTAAAGCGCGGAGGAAGGTGTCTATTCCGAATTTAAGTTTCCTCCCTTCTTGATAGTGATCCGTCGCTGCCGCCCGTTTCGCCGACGCTAGAAAAAGATCTGCCGGAGCCTCGGCAGCGCGGTGCGGGAATCCGGCGCACGTCAAGGCGAAGCAGGTTCAGGATTAGAATGGGCGGCGGCATCCGGTTGGGCTGAAAAGCAGTGAAGCCCCCCACGTCATTGGAAGACGAACGACCATGCGAGTGTTGAAGGCACTTCTCTTTGTCGTGCTGGTTGTGTTGGCGGCAGCAACCTTCGGTGGGCTCCTGTTAATCGGGCGCGGCTTCCGTGCAACCACCATCCCGAGCAAGTGGGAAGTCTTGGTGGCTCGAACCGTCCGAAATCTGGCTATCCCGACCCACGAGAGGAATCAGCAAAGCCCTCTCGCGGCGACGGCCAGCAACACGAGTCAAGGCCGCGAGGCCTATTTGGCGCAGTGTGCTGGCTGTCACGGAATTGATGGCAGCGGCCAGACGCCCATGGGAGCGAATCTCTATCCCCGAGTGCCTGACCTGCGCGCCGATCCGACCCAGGATCTGACCGACGGCGATATCCACTACATCATCGAAAAGGGAGTGCAGTTGACCGGAATGCCGGCCTGGGGCGAGCCGCACAAAGAGTCGTCTGCGGACAGTTGGAAGCTTGTCCTGTTCATCCGAAGCCTGCGACCGCTCAACCGGCAGGAACAGTCATTGCAGGCGGCGACGGCAAGTTCGGCACATTACGTCGGCTCCCAGGCCTGCGAAAAATGTCATGCGGAGATCTATGCTCGCTGGAAGAAGACGCCTATGGCCAATGTGGTGCGCGATCCTCGCGCTCACCCGGAAGCCATTATCCCCAATCTCGCCACCAACAACGTCGCCAAGTTCGGCGTGGACCAGGTCGCCTTCGTCTACGGCAGCCTGTGGAAGCAGCGCTATTTCACCAAGGTCGGCGATGACTACTACCCGTTGCCCGTGCAGTGGGTCGTCGGTAACAAGACCTGGCGTCCTTATATGGTCCCCGCGGGCGGCGATTGGTGGGCGAGCATCTATCCCGCGGACAACATGCAGCGCCCCACGGGCCCACTTTGCGATGGCTGCCATTCCGTCGACTACAACGTCAAGACCAAGCAGGTGACGGAATGGAACGTCGGCTGTGAGCGCTGCCACGGACCGGGCAGCGAGCACGTGGCGCATCCCACGCGCGGCGACATTCGGAATCCGGCGGAAATGGACGGCGTGGCAGCCAATGACACTTGCATCCAGTGTCACTCCCAGGGACAGCCTTTGACCAATCCGATTGATGGGAAATATTACGATTGGCCTGTCGGTTACAACGTCGGCCTGAGGCTGCAGGACTACTGGAAGCTGGAAGACTGCAAGCTGGGGGAGACCAATTTTTACTTCTTTCCCGACTGCACTGCGCACAAGAACCGGATGCAAGGCAACGACTTTGCGCAGAGCGTAATGTACCGGCACGGCATTACCTGCGCTTCGTGCCACGATGTGCATGGCACCGAAAATTACGCACAGCTGCGAAAGCCGGCGAATCAGATTTGCCTGGATTGCCACGCGGCGGGAGGGCCGAATGGCCCGCGCACCGCGACGCTAGAGGAACATACGCACCACAAGGCGGGGAGCGCCGGAGCCGACTGCGTAGCCTGCCACATGCCAGCCATCGAGAGCGAGGGCGTTCCAGGCGCGTTCGTGCATGCTCATACCTTTCGGTTCATTTCACCGTCGATGAACGACAAATATAAGATTCCCGACCCATGCACCTCCTGTCATAAGGACAAGTCCACGGCGTGGGCCGCGGAGGCCATGAGTCGGTGGCCCGAGCGATCGCCCTGGCGGCTTCACTAGCGTTGGGAACCGGACGTCAGGCCTGCGCCGCAGTGACGGTATCGTAAAACGGAAAGAACTGCTCGACGTGCGCCACCTTCATGGTGTCGCGAACTCGCTGTGTGACGCCAACCAGCGCCAGGCGGCGGCCGTCCTTCTGATGATTCACGTACGCTCCCACAAGCGCACCGATACCGGCCGAATCAATGTAGGGAACATGCGTGAGGTCGAGGATGAGGGTCGGGGCAGTGCTGGCCCGGACCAAAGCCTGAAACTGAAAGAAGTTGGAGAGAAGGATGGGACCGCTTAGACGCAGCACTCGCTGGCCTGCCGGTGCGCCTGTGACGTCTTCGATCTGCAGAGGCTCCTGTGGCATCCGCAGATAGTATTACGGGAATGTGAATGCCATGTTAACGGGCGAAGAATCTCGCCCGCACGGAGTGCGGTTTCGACATGTTCACATTGGCCCACTCACACGCTCGCTGAGGCTGGCTCCAGCTCGTTATCCTTCACCTGCGCGATCAGGCTGTCGAACTGTGCGTGATCAAGGCAGACGGCGTGCTGGCCGTACCGGGCTTCCTTCCCCACGACATGCCAGTAGGGCATCCAGCAAAACTGTTTGCCTTTAGCCCCACCTTCGAGTATGACCAGGAATGGATAAAACGTGACCTCTTCTTCCTCTTCGCCCAGCCAGGATTCTAATTTCTCGGGAAGATTCGCGGAGACCACTTTGAAGTCTCCGTCGCCTGCGCCCAACTGAAAATCGAGATTCACGTGCAATTCGCGCGCGCCTCCGCAAGCCGGGCAGTCTTCTGGCTGAGTTCTGGAAAAATCGTATAACGTGTCGAAGAGTTTATGGTGTGTGGGATATTTCTTGTGACATTGAGTGCAGTAAAAGAATTGAGCAGCCACGTGGACTGTCCTTTCCTGGAAAGCCGGTCTCCCGAAAATCGCACGTTCAGCTGCAAGCTGCCTGCAACCATCCGATCTAAGGCTCGACCACGGCCTCATCGACCAGCATGATGGGGATGTCGTCCTTGACCGCATAGACCCGGTGGCATTGCGTACACTTCAAACTCTCCGGGTTTTGACGATACTCGAGCGCCTGCTTGCAAGCCGGGCACACCAGAATTTCCAGTAAGTCTTTGGCAATCATGACGTGTGCATTGTACGACACGGGTGGTGGGGCGCATGTGATGGGAATCACAAGAGCTTTCACCACAGGGGGGCACAGAGACACAGAGAAATACCCCAATTCCGAGCAGAAACCAATCGGATATGGTTGCCTTCCTCTGTATCCTCTGTATCCCCTGTGGTGAGTGCTGCTCCTTCCAGTTACGATAGAATTTCCTCGGAGAGCGAATGCCAGCAACGATTCTCGACGGAACCAGGATTGCCCAGCAAATCCGCAGCGAAGTGGCTGCGGAGGTGAAGACCATGGCGGCGGCTGGAGTGCGTCCCGGCCTCGCGGTAGTGCTCGTCGGCCATAACCCCGCTTCTGAAATCTATGTGCGCGGCAAGGTCAAAGCATGCGAGGAACTCGGCCTGCACAGTGAGAAACTCACGCCGCCCGAGTCGTCGTCGACTGCCGATCTTCTGGCGGTGATCGCAGACCTGAACCGTCGTGATGATATCGACGGCATCCTGGTGCAGTTGCCCCTGCCGGCCCAGGTCGATTCCAAGAGCGTATTGATGGCGGTTGACCCGGCCAAAGACGTCGACGGCTTCCATCCCGTGAATGTGGGCTTCCTCTCGACACAGCGGCCCGGGCTGGTGCCTTGCACCCCTGCCGGCGTGATCGAGATTCTGAAGCGCAGCAATATTCCCATCGCCGGGCAGGAAGCCGTGGTTGTGGGACGCAGCGACATCGTGGGCAAGCCCGCCGCCATGCTTTTGCTCAATGCCAACGCTACCGTTACGGTGTGCCACTCCAAGACGCAGGATCTTCCCGGCGTCTGCAGACGTGCCGACATTCTCGTGGCGGCCATCGGACGTGCAGGGATGATTACGCCAGATTTCGTAAAGTCAGGTGCCACGGTGATTGACGTGGGTATGAACACCGTCACCGACGCCGCGGAGTTCCAACGCTTTTTCGCCGGCAACGCGAAAAGGGAAGAAGGCTTCCGCAAGAGGGGATCGACGCTGATCGGCGATGTTCATCCCGAAGTCGCGGAGATTGCAGGAGCACTCACACCGGTTCCCGGAGGCGTCGGTCCGCTGACTATTGCGATGTTAATGTTCAACACGGTCAAGGCCGCAAAGATGCGGCGAGGGAATCGAGTCCCGGAACTGTCGCGGGTTTAGAATCCACCACGGAGTCACAGAGTCACGGAGAACCCCTTCTTACTGATTGTCGGTTCTCTCCGTGCTTCCGTGTCTCCGTGGTGAAAATGTCTTAGGGAGACCCATGTTGAAAGTCGGCCTCACCGGCGGCATCGCTGCCGGAAAGTCGGTGGTGGGAGACATGTTCGTCGCCCTGGGCGCGCGCCTGGTGCAGGCGGACCGCATCGCGCACTCGCTCATGCAGCCTGGGGAAGCGGTTTACAACGAAGTCGTCCGCCACTTCGGCCGCGAGATCCTCAATCCCGACGGCAGCGTCAACCGTGCCAAGTTGGCCGAGATCGCATTCGCTCCGGCGACTGACTTCACGACAGAGGGCACAGAGGACACAGAGAAAAGAAGGACGAAAACTACGGGTAAGCGCGCCTCGCGCATCGCAGAACTCAATCGCATCGTGCATCCCGTGGTCATCCGCAACCAGGATGCATGGATGCAGGAGATGGGCCGCCAGGATCCTCATGCCGTTGTTATCGTCGAAGCAGCGCTCATACTCGAGGCGGGCCTGCACAAACGCTTCGACCGCTTGGTCGTAGTAACCTGTAACGCCGAGCAGCGAGCCTCCCGTTTCGCCCTGCGCCAGAAGATTGACCTCGAAGCCGCCCGCAAAGAAGTCGAACGCCGCATGGCCGCGCAACTGCCGGACGAAGAAAAGATCAAAGCCGCCGACTACGTGATTGACAACTCCCGCTCTCTCGAAAAGACCCGCGAGCAAGTCGGTGAAGTCTGGCAAAAACTGCGAGCCGAAGCGTTGTCATCCTGAGCATCGCGAAGGCTCTGTGCATGCCGCGCCCGCGGCATGGACCGTTTATGGACCTTCGCCGACGAAAACCGCCCCTTCAAAGAGATTGGACGGCAAAACCTAAATGCCACGAACTAGCTTCGGGAGTAGTGGGGTCCATGTGCTTACCGGCAGGCCATTGTTTAGAATCATTACGGGGATCTTTTTACTCCCCAGCAGCGTACATAGCTTCGGACGGTCAGAATTATGAAAGTGATACGGCCTTTGATCTTTGCGCTCGCCCTGGCTGGCGCATTCTTCTACTTCACAACCTGGCGCTCGAACTCGCAGACAGGGGGAGCGCATCCCGCGACCTGGCTGAGTCATCCCGCGCAGGTGGAGATCACCGAGGCGGCGCCGAATCCGTCGCTGGATGACGAAGAGCAGAATAATATTTCCGTCTACCGCAAGAATATTCCGTCAGTCGTCAACGTCACCTCCCGCACCATGACCATGGATTTTTTTTACGGCCTGGTTCCACAGGAAGGGCAGGGATCGGGATTCGTGATTGATAAAGAAGGCCACATCCTGACCAACTATCACGTGATTGCCGAGGCGCGCCAGGTCGAAGTCACCATGCACAATCGCAAGAAGTACAAAGCGACCGTGATCGGCACGGACCCGCCGCATGATCTCGCGGTCATTCAGATCAAGGCTCCTGACCTGGTTCCTGCGATCCTGGGCGATTCCCGTAACTTGCAGGTCGGGCAAAAGGTGTATGCCATCGGCAATCCATTTGGATTGGCTGGAACCATGACGCGCGGTATCGTGAGCTCGATTCGCCCAGTGCGCGAACCCAATGGCGCGATGATCGACGAAGCCATTCAGACCGATGCTGCCATCAACCCCGGCAATTCGGGCGGTCCGCTGATGAACTGGCACGGAGAAGTCATCGGCATCAATACGATGATTCTCTCGAATGCGAACCAGAGCGCCGGCATCGGATTTGCCATTCCCATCAACACCGCGAAGGCCGTTCTGAACGATCTGATGACCTTGGGTCGAGTGCGCCGACCGGCGTTGGGCGTGCGCACCATTCCCATCAGCCCCGAGCTGGCGGATGAAATCGGTCTTCCGGTCGACTACGGCTTGCTCATCGTCCAGGTGACTCCGGGAGGTTCAGCGGATCAGGCTGGGTTGCGCGCGGGCACCGACCGGGCATATTTGGGCAATATCCCCATCATGCTCGGCGGCGACCTCATCATCGCCATTGACGATCAAAAAGTGCAGGATGAGCAGGATCTATCGCAGATGATGAACAACCACCGCGCTGGAGACACCGTCAAGGTGACCATCTACCGCAATAAGAAGAAGCTGGACGTGAGCGTGGCGCTCGGCGAAGCGCGGCAGCAGGTGTGAGAAAGGCGCTGTCAGCTTTCAGCCATCAGCTTCTACATGCGCCTCACTGCGCTGCCTGGATGCCAACGGCCGCGTACAACTCGCCGCTGTTGTAGAGCGTGCCATTCTTCATCACCAATCGGCAGCGACGAATGTCGCTAATGTGCTCGACCGGATTTCCTTCCACCAAGAGAAAATCTGCCCGTTTGCCTTCCGCAATCGAACCGAGCTCCTTCTCTTGTTTCAGCAGCCGGGCCGCGTTGTAAGTCGCAATCTGCAGCGACTTCGCAGGCGGAATTCCAGCCTGTACCTCTAACTCCAACTCGCGATGCAGCATGATTCCTGCGATCGCGTCGGTGCCCGCCAGTAGCGGGACGCCGGCATCATACATGCGCTTGGTCATGGCCAGCATGGCGCGATAGGAATCCTTATAAAGTTGGTCGTTTTCCGGAGTGACCGGAAGCCCACCGCTGTACGCGCCGCGTTGCACCTGCGCCGGCAGCCGCTTCAGCACCGGCACGAAGTCCGGCGACGCCGACCCGGGTCGTCCCGTGAACATTCCTTCAAACGTGGCCAGCGTCACGTCTACGGTCGTGTGATGGTTCAACAGCAGCTGAATGAAATCATTGACGGGCTTGGATTGCAGATCGAGCTTCGCGGCATTCGCCCCCACTGCGGTGAATCGCTCCGGAGTTCGCGTGTCTTTGACCAGGGGCGCGAAGAAATTCAGAAAGATGAAGTTGATGTGCTGGACTTCATCGGCGCCATCGATCACAAATTGCGAGGCCGTGATGCCGTTGGGAATGTGCCCGCTGACGCGCAGCCCTCGCGAGTGGGCCACTGAAACGATATCGGGCACCAACGCAGGCTTCAGCGAACTGTAAAGCTTGATCTGCACGTAGCCCAGATCGGCGTAACGATTGACCGCCGCCTTAGCTTCTTCCGCAGTGTCGGCATACAAGCCGGTGGGCGCTTGGAACGGACCGCGGCCATCGATCAATCCTGCCTTCCACACACGCGGACCGATGGCGGTGCCTTTCGTCCATTGATCCTGAAGCCGCTGCAGTTCGTCGATGTCGTTTCCCATGTCGCGCACGCCGGTCACGCCGTTTGCGACATTCAGGATCCCGTCGAGCGCTTGCGCGTGCGCATGCATGTCGAACATGCCAGGCATGAGTGTTTTCCCGCTTCCGTCGATTCGCTCTGCATCTGCCGGCACCTGCACGGAACTCGATGGGCCCACTGCCGCAAAGTGTTCGCCGGAAACGACGACTGTCTGATCGTCCCGCGTTACGGCCTGCTCGGAGTCGAACACGCGCACATGCTCGATCGCGACCGGATGCGCGGGATGCTTTGCCAAATCTCTTGCCAGCCGAGCATACCGTTCGTCACGCATCTTCACGTCAATCGCATAGAGCTGGTCGTTCGTCTTCTCCCAGCCTTCCCGCAGAAAAGCGAACCAATTTCCCGGGATTGCGAACAGGTGCAAATCGTCGTCGAGCCATATCGTCTGTGGTTCGAACGCGAGTCCGGTGATTGCATAGTCGGTCACGTGCATCTTCTGCCCGTGATCTTCCAAGGTCAGGTCGGTCAGCCGCTCAAGCCGGGCTTCGCCGCCAGGGAAGAGATGAATGGGGCCATTGGCCGTCGCGAGCGCGGCAACCAGGAATGCCGTCTCGGCGGCAGCCCCGTTATTGCTGATGTAAAAGCTGCCGGCGGTAGCTTCCCCTTTTTCCGCGGTGCTCTTCCACCGGGCAATGCCGTCTTTCACCTCGAAGTGCTCGTCCACCGGAGCCTTCAGGTAGTCGTTCCCAGTCTCATCCACGTGAAGCGGCAGCCCGTTGGAATCCAGGACGTAGTTGACCGAAACTTTCGGGCCGCGGCCGCGATCATTGAACTCGAATGCGCTCTGAATGTGGCCATCGGGCAGGTAGGTGTCGACTTCATGTCCGGCCACTTGGCCGTTGGAAGAAATCGTATAGCGAAGCGTCACGGATTCCGAGGCGGCGATGTCAACTGGATTCAGAACGCAGATCGAGAGAGAGAGCAGGGCGAGGCGCAAGCTGAACATGGCGATGTATTGTCCCACTACATGCAGTTCGCTGAAAAACAATATTTGGGAACCAGGTCCAAGTCCCCTTCGTGACATTGTGTCCTTAGTGGTTCAGGGCTTGAAATCGCTTTGTATCCAAAAACGTGAATTTCGCTTGAACCGCAGCAACCTGACGTGTAGTCTGTCGTCCTGCCTATGACTGCCATCCTTTAATCTTGCGGGTTGCAATGTTGAGCGGAAAGCACGCCGGGGTGTGTGCGCCGCTCCTACCTTGAAGCTGTCTTTAACTGAAAGGATCATTCCCATGCAATTCGTAGATAAGGCACTCGCTCGCCGACTCGAGTCGGGCGAAGAGATGCCGCAGGTGATGTACGCGCGCTTATTTAAGGAAACGCGCCCCGAGATCGGAGCGGCTGAAGAAGAAATTTGCGGCGGCCACATGATTTTCGCTGGCCTGGGCTCGCCAATCGGACGCGCCACCGGCGCCGGTCTGGATCGTCGCTTCACAGTCGAGGACTTGAATCGCGTCGAGGAGTTCTACCGGGCGCACAAGGCGCCGTCGCAAGTTGATCTCTGCCCGATGCACGAGCCCGAAGTCTTTGAGCTATTCAAGCAGCGCGGCTACGGCATCGCAGAACTGAACAACGTTCTCTATCGGAAGCTGGAGCCGGGGGAGACATTCTCTCCGCCCCCACCCGGATGCGAGGTGCGCCGGAGCTTTCCGGAAGAAGCCGCTACCGCGGGCGCGATAGTGGAGAGTGCATTCTTTCCTGATGGCGCACCTGGGCCCTATCGCGGCCTGGTCGCTCCCTTCTACCAGATGGATCGCGCATTGGCGTTTGTGGCCGCCATCGATGGCAAACTCGTGGCATGCGGCACGGGCCTGGTGATTCCTGAGCACAAAATGTTTGCGCTGGCCGGGGCCGGCACGCTCATCGAGTTTCGCAAGCGAGGACTGCAAACAGCTCTGTTGCGTGCTCGCATGGCCGCCGCAATCGATGCTGGCTGCGAATACGCTGTGGTGGTCACCCAGGGCGGCAGCGCGTCGCAACGCAACGCCGAGCGTCTGGGTTTTCGCGTCGCTTACAGCAAAGTAACAGTCATCAAGCAACTGTAGGCAAAAGTAGCGCCGGCATCCTGCCGGCTGCCCCGAGAGCCTGCCCTGAGCTCGTCGAAGCGCCGTCTCGCCTCGGCCCGGACGGGCACGCAACGAACAGCCGGTAGGCGGCGCTACAACCCGCATTTGCGACGCGCCAGCATCCGTTGCATAGTGGAAGGGTATGTCTACAGGAGATTTCACGCTCGAGGGAAACCATGTTCGGCTCGAACCCTTGGAGCATCGCCATATTGATGGGCTGGTAGCCGCTGCCGGCGATGATGCCGAACTCTACCGGTGGAGTCCCGTTCCTCGCGGCAAGGCCGAAGCGACATCTTATGTGGATACCGCGCTCGCCTGGAGGGACGCCGGCTCTGCCGTCCCCTTGGCAATCGTGCGGAACGATGACAAATTAGTCCTGGGATCCACGCGCTTCTGGAACATCGAACGATGGGCGTGGCCGCCGGGTCATCCTCAGCACGGACGCGGCACTCCGGACGCCTGCGAGATCGGCTATACGTGGCTGACCCGCTCCGCGCTCCGAACGGCCGCCAACACGGAGTCCAAGCTGCTCATGCTGACACATGCCTTTGAAGTGTGGCGAGTGCTGCGCGTCTGCTTTCACACCGACGCACGCAATCAGCGCTCCCGCGCTGCGCTGGAACGTATCGGCGGACAGTTTGAAGGAATTCTCCGCGCCCACCGCATGGCCGCCGACTTCATCCCGCGCGACTCCGTGCGCTATTCGATCGTTGCGGCCGAGTGGCCGGCTGTGAAGGAGCGCCTACTTCAGCTCCGCGATCGCCGTTAGCACAGCGCCGAACTATGTGACAGTTTCGCGCTCAAGCCCATAGTCCGCCGCATATGGGCTCTGTTTCGTTGCGGGATGCTGAAAGCACAGAGCGTAGCCGTCAGGATCCTTGAACGACAACTGCCTCATGCCGTACGGCGCAACCTTCGGCTCCTTCAAATTGACACCATGCGCGCGCAAGTGCTGGTAGGCGCTGTCGAGATCCTTGCAGCCGAAATACAGACAAGTATCGTCATGGGCGGCCACGCGTGGGGGATCCGGGGCGGGCGGTCTCTGGTCGGCTTCATAAGCGGTATTTAGCATCAGTTCGGCGGCGTTCAACTTCAGCCACGCCCAATTGCAGTCGTCCCCTGGCTCAGAAGTGGCGTGCACGCTGAACCCCAGCACGTCGCGGTAGAAATGGATCGCGGTCGGCATGTCGAACACCTGCAGCAGCGGACAAATCCCGTGAATATCCATGGTCCCAGCGACCTCCTTTGCTTAGCGGCAGAATATATCAAATGCCCCTACCTGTTTCGACGCGTGGAATCGTTCCCCGTAAGAGACGACCTCTTCCTTTCAATTCATGAGAAGGTAGTCCCAAGACGAGAATCCGAAAATGAACGTCGACACCATTCGCGCCTACTGCCTGTCCTTTCCCGAGACCACGGAAAAGCTGCAATGGGGCGACGCCCTGTGCTTCAAAGTCCGAACCAAGATGTTTGCCGTACTCGGACTGGATCGCGTACGCCTGACCTTCAAGTGCTCTGCAGAAGAGTTTGCGGAGTTAATCGAGCGCCCAGACATTTGGCCGTCGCCATACCTGGCTCGCTACAAATGGGTCATGCTCGACCGCCTCGACGCCCTGCCCAGTGACGAATTGAAGGAGTTGCTCACACACTCTTACGATATGGTCGCGGCAAAAGCTCCATTAAAGAAAGTCCAAAGAGCTGTTCGGAAGAAAAAACAGAATCCGCCGAGGGCCCAGCGCAAAGCTCGTGTTAAGAAGCATTGAAGTGAGCCCGCTGGCCTCGACCTCGCTCGCGGCCAAGGTCGCGTCGCATGGTATTGTGGAGTCGAGTTTGGAATCAGGTCATGCCGGTGACCTATCAGATCGACTCTACGAGACACGTCATTCACACGGTCTGTAGCCAGCCCTTGACCTTCGCCCAGGTAATCGACCATTTTCGTGAGTTGAGCGAGGACCCCGCCTGTTCCGGACGCCTCGACGTTCTGCTCAACGTCACCGCTGTGGGTCTCCTGCCAAACAGTAGCCAGATCGGTGCCGTCGGCACCGCCTTGAGCGCCGTGCGCAAAAAGGTGGAATTCGGAGCGTGCGCTATCATCGCCGCTAGCGATGCCATGTTTGGCATGATGCGGATCTTCGAGGTCCAGGCGGGCGATTATTTCGCAACAACCCGCGTATTTCGGAAGAGCGCCGATGCCGAAGCGTGGCTCGCCTCGCATCCAGCCGAGGCCGAGACCGGAGAGTAGAGTTACCTGCCGTATCCTCCGTGGCGCAGAATGGACGAATCACGCCGATAACTGAGGCCACCCTCGATTTTCGCGTCCGGATTTGACTCCGCTTACCAGCCTCGGCTAGCCTCAAGAGTCGCCGCAATTTGGGCTCCTCAATCTGGCATGCGCTTTCCGTATAAATCATTGATTTTGTTGTCGATGGCGTTTCTGCAACTGATCGCCTCGCCGCCCCTGGGGGCGTCCACCCACCCGGTCCATGCGCAGCACGCCATGGTGGTCAGCGTGCACGACTTAGCTTCCCACGCGGGAATCGACATCATGCGGGCGGGCGGCAACGCCGTGGACGCAGCTGTCGCGACCGGTTTCGCGTTGGCCGTGGTACATCCCGCAGCCGGAAATATCGGTGGCGGAGGCTTCATGCTCATCCGTATGGCCGACGGCGCCGCACACTTTGTCGACTATCGCGAAAAGGCTCCCGCGGCGGCGACCCGAGACATGTATCTGGATGCCAAGGGCAACGTCATTGAAGGTGCCAGCGAAATCGGCTTCAAGTCGATTAGCGTGCCGGGGTCGGTGGCGGGCATGGTTTACGCTCAAGAAAAATACGGCAAGCTTTCTCTGAAGCAAGTGATCGCCCCCGCCATCAAGCTGGCGCGCGAAGGATACGCCCTCACCTGGGAAGAGGCCGAGGACTTCCACGACAAGCATCTGGCAGAGTTCCCCGAATCGCGCCGCGTATTCCAGCGCAACGGCGATTACTACAAGCCGGGAGAACTTTTCCGCCAGCCTGACTTGGCCCGCACCCTCGAACGCATCGCCGAGAAGCCGGATGATTTCTACCATGGTGCTCTTGCTCGGGAACTCGCAGCTGCCATGCAAAAGGGTGGCGGACTGATCACGGCCGACGACCTGGCGCACTACGAAGTGAAAGAGCGCGAGCCCGTTCGTGGCACCTATCGGGGCTACGAAGTCATCAGTGCGCCCCCGCCATCGTCCGGCGGGACGTTGCTTATTGAGTCCTTGAATATTCTCGAAGCTTACGACCTTGGCAAGATGGGCGATCGATCAGCCCAGTCCATGCACTACACTCTGGAAGCCTTTCGCCGGGCGTTTTTTGATCGCGCCGAGTTTATGGGAGACCCTGATTTCGCCAAGATTCCGGTTGCTCAACTCATCGACAAGAAGTACGGCATGGCGTGGGGCGAAACCATCGATCCCGCGCGGGCTACGCCGAGCGGCAATCTCAAGCGACCGGCTGTCTTTAGCCAGCTGGAACAATATGCGGCTGAGCACCCACCAGCCATGGTGCCGCACGAAACCAACCACACGACGCATTATTCTGTGATGGACGCCGACGGCAACGCCGTGTCGGTGACAACCACCATCAACGACTGGTTCGGATCGCGCGTCACCGCCGACGGGCTCGGCTTTCTGCTCAACGACGAGATGGACGATTTCTCGTCGAAGCCAGGAGTGCCAAACAGCGACGGCCTGTTGCAGAGCGAAATGAACGCCATCGGCCCCGGCAAGCGCCCCTTGTCGTCGATGACCCCGACCATCGTGGTGCGTGGCGGCAAAACAGTCATGGTCCTGGGTTCGCCCGGCAGTTCCAAGATCATTACTACCGTCGCCAATGTTCTAATGGGTGTAGTGGACTACGGCATGAACATCCAGGAAGCGGTGAATGCGCCCCGCTTTCATCACCAATGGATGCCCGACGTCGTCAATGTGGAACAATGGTTCTCACCCGATACGCTGAACTTGCTGCAGCATATGGGATACAAAATAGAGATCGGGCTGCATTACGGGACTGACGTGGCTCCCTATTGGAGCGAGGCGGAGTGCATCGCGGTCGATGCCAAGACCGGCGATCGCCTTGGCGCCGTGGACGGACGGAGCGGCGGAAAGGCAGTGGGATACTGATGCTGAAAGCAGTTTCAACCTACCTGTTTGTAAAAGAGCGGTTGCATCCCGGCATTCTGGATGGAATCGCTCGCAGCGGGGTGCAGGCGATTGAGATTTTCGCCGCACGCCAGCACCTTGATTACGCTAACCGCAAGGCGCACATCAAGGAGATTGCCGACTGGTTCCGCGGCAGCGGGATTCCGCTCCATTCGGTTCACTCGCCTCTCTACTCCGACTACGAGTGGGGACGCGCCGGGGCGCCTCCGGTCAACATCGCATCGCCCGACCGTGCCGCCCGCATCGACGCCATGGACGAAATCAAGCGCGCCCTTGAAATTGCCGAACAGATTCCATTTCGTTTTCTGGTGCAGCATCTCGGAACTCCGAATGAAAGCTTCAACGAGAAGAAGTTTGAAGCCGCCATGACCTCCATTGAACACCTGCGGGCGTTTGCCAAGCCCCTCGGCGTCCGCATTCTGTTGGAGAACATTACCAACGAACTTTCAACCCCGGACCGCCTGGTGGAAATGATCAAGGGCGCTCACTTCGACGATGTTGGAGTGTGTTTCGATTTTGGCCACGCGCACATGGAAAATTCGGTCAGCCAGGGATTTGAAATCCTGCGCAGCTATATTTGCTCGACCCACGTTCACGACAACGACAGGAATAAGGACTTGCACCTGTGGCCCGGGCAGGGAACCATCGACTGGAAAGAAGCAATAGAGTTGCTGCGCTCCGCCCCGCAAACTCCACCCTTATTACTGGAAGTGGGTGAAGACGAGAAAGTGAACGCCCTCGACAAACTAGGCGAGACGTTCGACAAACTGGAATCAGCATAGTAGCGCCGCCGTCCCGGCGGGTGTCCTGCGGGCGTCTCGGCCGCAGACTGCGAAGGCAAAATGCCCTCGCTCACTTTTGAGAGGCGCTCGTAAATTATGTCGTCACCTGTCACCACCATCGCAGAGATTGGCAAGCACGAAGGCCAGACGGTTAGCATCCGCGGCTGGCTCTACAACCTGCGCGAAAGCGGCAAGCTTCTGTTCCCGCAGTTTCGCGACGGCTCCGGCATCATTCAAGGTGTCGTCCCGAAAAACGCTGTACCGCCGGAAGTCTTCGACGTCATCAAGACGCTCACGCAGGAATCAAGCGTCATCGTCGAAGGCAAGGTTCGCGCCGACAAACGCGCCCACGGCGGCTTCGAACTCGATGTAGCCAACGTGCAGGTCGTCCAGCGTGTCCCGGAATCAACCCCCTATCCCATTACCCCCAAGGAGCACGGCACCGACTTCCTGATGGAGCACCGCCATCTGTGGGTGCGCTCGCAACGCCAGGCGGCGATCCTGCGTGTGCGGGCCGAGATCATCAAGGCCGCTCGTGATTTCTTCGATGACCGCGGCTTCACGCTGACCGATCCTCCCATCATCACGCCGGCAGCGTGCGAAGGCACCAGCACGTTGTTCCCGGTCGACTACTTCGACGAACAGGCATTCCTCACGCAGTCGGGCCAGCTCTATGTGGAAGCGACCGCCATGGCGCTGGGCAAGGTGTATTCCTTCGGTCCCACATTCCGTGCGGAAAAATCCAAGACGCGGCGCCATCTCACCGAGTTCTGGATGGTCGAACCCGAAGTCGCGTACGCCGAACTCGACGACGTGATGGAACTCGCCGAAGGCCTCATCACTGCCATCGTGAAGCGGTGCCTCGAAAAGCGCCGTGCCGACCTTCAGACCATTGGCCGCGACATTTCCAAACTCGAAAAGATCGAGCCACCGTTCCCGCGAATCAGCTACGACGATGCGGTGAAGAATTTGCAGGAAGGCCACGCCAAGGGCGTTCTGGAATCGAAATTCGAATGGGGGGGCGACCTGGGCTCGCCTGACGAGACCTACTTGTCAGCCCAATTCGACAAGCCGGTTATGGTGCATCGTTACCCAGCAAAGGTGAAGGCATTTTATATGGAACCCGATCCGCAGCGCCCCGAATTGGCGTTGTGTGTCGACGTCCTCGCTCCCGAAGGCTACGGAGAAATCATCGGAGGCTCGCAGCGCATGGCCTCGCACGAACTACTGCTGCAACGTATTCATGAACACAACTTGCCGGAAGAAGCCTTCAAGTGGTATCTCGACCTGCGCAAGTTTGGCAGTGTTCCCCACGGCGGTTTCGGGATGGGGATTGAACGGGCCGTAGCGTGGATCTGCGGCCTCGAACACGTGCGAGAAACGATCCCGTTCCCAAGAATGCTATACCGTCTGTACCCGTAGCAAAAGATTGCGCGATTGAGTAAGAAAGACTGAGCGATTGGGTAATGGAGTAATTAGGTAATTTTAAAATCGGCGATTTGGGTTTTCAATCACCCAATCACTAAATTACCAAATTACTCAATTCCTTAGATCCTATGACAACAACGACCAGTTCCTCCAACATCTCTCCCAGGAAGATTCGTGTCATCGGCGTTCCTCTTGATCTCGGCCAGTCGCGCCGAGGAGTCGACATGGGCCCATCGGCCGTACGCGTGGCCGGCCTCGAAGCGCGGTTGGAAGCGCTCGGGCACGAGGTCGAAGATGGTGGCAACGTCGCAGTCGCCATTCCCGAGCAGAAAAAAGAAGGCGATACGCACGCCAAGTATCTGAAGGAAATCACCGCCACCTGTACGAAACACGCGGAACTCGTGGCTAAGACGCTCGAGGCCGGAAAAGTCCCCCTGGCGCTCGGCGGGGATCATTCCATGGCAGCCGGGACCGTTTCCGGCGTCGCCGAGTTCTACCGCCGCCAGAATCAATCCGTCGGCCTGATCTGGATCGACGCCCACACCGACATTAATACCCCCGAATCCTCGCCCAGCGGCAACGTACACGGCATGCCTCTCGCCGCTCTCATGGGTCTGTGGCCCTCGGAACTCAGCAACATCTTCGACTTCTCACCTAAGGTGAAACCGCAAAACTGCGTGCTGGTCGGAGTGCGCGACATCGATGCCGTCGAGAAGGAGAATGTAGTTCGTGCCGGCATCGGCGTCTTCACCATGCGCGACATCGACGAGCGCGGTATGCGCACCGTCATGGAGGAAGCCCTGCGCATCGCCGCCCGCGGCACTGCGGGATATCACATCTCGCTCGACATGGATTGGGTCGATCCTGAAGATGCTCCCGGCGTTGGAACGCCGGTCCGTGGTGGCGCCACCTATCGCGAAGCGCACCTCGCCATGGAAATCATCGCCGACCATGGGCGCATGCTGAGCTTCGAGATTGTCGAAGTGAACCCGGTGATCGATGAGCACAACCGAACTGCTGATCTAGCGGTAGAGTTGGCGCTGTCGGCGTTTGGCAAAAAAATTCTCTAACATCAGTCGGCGCTCTCAACCTGTGCTTTCAATCAGTGACGGAAGCTCTGCAACGCTCTCGATGATGTGCGTATGAGGTTCCCTCTGCAGATCCTCCCGCTCGTGAGCGCCCGTCAGCACCCCGATCACTCCACGCACACCGGCGTTGCTTCCGGCCTGAAGGTCCAGTGGCGTGTCTCCAACGTTAATGACTTCCTGGACGTTCTGCACTTCACTCGCCTCCATCGCGCGAAAAATCATGTCCGGCGCAGGCCTCCCCCGGCGTACATCACTGCTAGAAATATGCGCAGCAAATAAGTCGCGCCATCCCGTCTTGTCCAGAATCAGATCACTGATTTCCCGGTAGAAGCCCGTCGTGGTGGCCAGCAAAATACCGCGCTCGCGGCACCATGCGAAAGTCTCTGCCGCCCCTTTAATGGGCTTGATGCGTTGCTGGTAGAGGCTCTGCAATTCGCTCCGAAAGCAGCTGTACGTTGCTTCAACCTTTACCTCTGGGGCAGGCGACTGAAGTCCATTCACGAAATGCCGTATAACTTCCCGCTTCGACGCACCCTTCCACGCTTTTAATTCCTCTCGCGTAAACGGAATGCCATTCTTCTGCAACGCCCCGGCAAACGCGCTAACCACCTCACCATGATCTTCAATGATGGTTCCCGCGATATCGAAGATGACCAGCTTGATGGAAGGCATAGCCGGAGAAAATTCTATCAGCGGGAATCTCCCCTGCGATTGACGAGACACTTCGTTCCCGTCCAAACTGGAAGATCATGGAAAAGCTTCGGGTCGGCATCTTATTCGGCGGGCGTAGCGGAGAGCACGAAGTCTCACTTCTGTCGGCCGCCTCGGTTCTCAACGCAATCGATAAGGAAAAGTACGAGGTGGTGCCCATCGGCATTACCAAAGACGGTCGTTGGCTGACGGCCGAGCACGCCGAAAATCTCCTGACCGGCAAGCTCGTGCTCGAGCCCCGCAACCTCCGCGCTGGAGATCCCGAGAACACAACGTCGGCCGCTGTTCTCGCTCGGGGCGAAGCTGTCGTCGTTCCTCCAGAACCGGTGCACCGCCAGACCGGACTCGTGCCTTTTCAAACCGACGCCTCCATGATGCGCCGCGCCAGCGACCGCGCCATCAATGTCGATGTCATCTTCCCGGTGCTGCACGGAACTTTCGGCGAAGACGGCACCATCCAGGGCCTACTCGAACTTGCCGACATTCCCTACGTGGGCGCCGGTGTCCTGGGCTCAGCCGCCGGCATGGACAAAGACATCATGAAGTCGTTATTCATTGCCGCGAAGATTCCGATCGTGAAGCACGTAACAATCCTGCGCAGTGCGTGGGAGAGCGATCCCAAGAAAGTTCAGAAGAAAGTCGAGAGCAAGCTGACCTACCCGGTATTCGTGAAGCCGGCCAACCTGGGATCCTCGGTTGGGATTAGCAAGGCGCATAACCGCAAAGAACTCGGTCCCGCCATCGAAGAGGCGGCCAAGTTCGACCGCAAGATCGTGATCGAGCAAGGAGTAGGCGGCAAGAAAGAGAAAGCCCGCGAGATCGAGTGTTCGGTCCTCGGTAACGACGAACCGGTAGCGTCGGTCCCCGGTGAGATTGTTCCCGGCAAAGAGTTCTACGACTACACAGCGAAGTATGTCGACGAAGGTTCGCAGCTGATCATCCCGGCGAAGCTCACCAAGGCTGAAACCAAGAAGGTTCAGGAGCTGGCCATCGCGGCCTTTCAGGCAGTCGATTGCTCCGGCCTCGCCCGTGTAGATTTCCTGATGGATCCCAAGACGCGGAAAATCTTCCTCAATGAGATAAACACCATGCCCGGATTCACCTCGATCAGCATGTATCCCAAATTGTGGGCCGCATCAGGCCTGGAGTATTCCGACCTGATCGACCGGTTGATTCAGCTTGGGATCGAACGTCACGAAGACAAGAAGAAAAATCAATACACGAAGTAGCGGCGGCTTTCCTTCGTGATCCTAGTGTCCTTCGTGTTTGAATCTCTCATTTCTGGCAGACGAAGTTCGCGGCATCATTCGTATCCCCGCTGCCCTTGTACTTCGCAGTCTGCGGATATGTGCACAGCGGCCGTGTCATCTTGGCGTGCGTCCGGTCCTGGCCTTCAAACTTTGAGGCGATAATGGTCGATGGCACCGTCCCTTTTTCCACCCACTGTTCCAAAGAAGCGTCCATGCTATGTTGCGGGTCGTCGAACTTCAGATCACCGACAGCACCGAACGAGTCGGGTCCCGGTCCCCCGCCGCAGTGTTGCATGCCTGGCACCATGTAGAGGCGCACGAACGAATCCACATCGTGCTGTCCCATCTTCGCTAGCACGCTGTCGTAGTAATTGACCGTGTTGAGTGCCGTGATCGCCGGATCGTTCCACCCGTGATACAGAATCAACTTTCCCCCGCGAGCCTTGAAAGACTTCAAATCCGCGTCGGTGGCGTTCAAAGCCTGCGCAGTTTTTTCGTTGGCCGCTTTCAAATCCGCGTCAACACGGAACGTCTTGTAGTCCCAATCGGGCTTCTCGTAGACGAAGCCCGAGAAGAATCCGTTACCGAAGAAGGCCATGAGACTCTTGACCGGGGCCGGGCCAGTAATCCATAGCCCCCAGCCACCTTCGCCTTCCTCGGCTCCAGGCAGATAGCCGGGATAAACCACATGCCCTTTGGAATCGAGTGTACCCTCGTAGAGTTTCTTCAGCGCCGTGATCTGAGCCGCAGTCAGGCACTTGTCGGAATCTTCGGCCTTGCACTGAATCGTCGCCGGATCGAAGTGGCATTGCCGCGGATCGTTCAGGATTCCGTCACGCACGCCATCGAGCTGGTCGCAAGCCGCAAGCACCGCCGACGAGATCGTCGCAATTTTCGCCGGTGGAATGAAGCTGGCCGGATCCACGGTCAGGGCCTGTGTGTCGTATGCCGCGGTTGCCAGCAGAGGAGTCCAGTTGTTCGCCGGAGCTCCCGCCAGAATCCCGTCATAATCGTCGGGATACCGCTGCGCCTCCATCAGAGCCTCGCGTCCACCATCCGAGCAACCCGCAAAGTACGAGCGCTGGGGAGTCTTCCCATAAAACGCCCGCACCGCCTCCTTGGCCACGCGCGTCATCTCGTGAATTCCGCGATGCCCAAAATCAACGACTTTCTCCGGATGCCCCATCGCCCAGCCCGCTTCAATTGGCGATCCTGTATGCCCCGTATCGGTCGCCGTGACCGCATAGCCCTTGCCCATCGATGTGCTGAGCTGCACATAGTCGATCAACCCCGCGAATCCTCCATTGCCAATGCCCCGCAACTTTCCGTTCCATCCGGAAACCGGCAGCCAAACTTCGATCTTGATATCGGAATCTGCCGTCGGCTTTGCCTCCGCCACCACGCGGCAGAATGCCGGCAAGCTCTTGTACAATGCCGAAACGTCGATCCCGCTGAACGGCGCCGGTGGTCCCGCAAACGCCCCTGCAGCGACAGTCTGTGCCAGAGTAATTGTCGCGCCGGAGATTGTCGCCGCACTCACCTTCGAGCAAGAATCGTCGCCGAATGCGATGATGCTGGAAAAGAGAAGGGAAGATGCCAACAACAGCTGTGCACTTTTCATGATGTTTGTAATCGCGAACACTCTGTGTGTCCTCCGTGTCCCCTGTGGTTAAGGATTAGCCTTCCCCATAAACGCGGCCTGATCCGCCTTCATTTTCTTCAACCCGTCCATCGGCAAATAAACCATGTGCCCCGCATCATAAGTTGCAAATGAAATATTGTCCCGATACTTCTGCGGCAAGTTGAGGTGGTCCACCGTGTAATTGGCCGCGTAATACGGCGTGGCCAAATCGTAATAACCTTCCATCACCAGAATTTTCAAATAAGGATTCTTCACAATCGCCTGCCGCATTGCCGAAGCCGTGTCGGGAAATCCCTGAATCGCCGATCCCCAATCCCACTTGTCGAAACCAACGTCCTGCGCTCGCACGTAGTAGGGCATATCAACCTTGTAGCCAAGTTCGGCGCGAATGTAGTGGTTGAACACCGATGTGAACGGAGGCTGCGTCGCCGACCCCGTCGGATCGTAGAAAGGAGTATCGAGCAACCCGTTGGGATCCGGACCCGTGTATCGTCCGTCGAGTCGCCCAACGCGAAGCTTCTGATCGATCAACAAATAGTGCGTAAACTTGCGCACGTTGATCCGAAGGTCAGCCTCGTCGATCACTTCTTTGGTCAGCCCGGTAAATCGCGCCAACTGATCGATGATCTTCTGCCGCTCCTGCGGGGCCAGCGCGTCTCCCTTGGCCAGAGCCTGTGCGTATTCTGTCGACGCCCACTGTTCCGACTCCTGCCGCGCGCGATTCATATCCTGCGCCAGATCGCCCGCCAGCTTATGGTGATATCCCGCAATCATCGTGAACGAAGGCACCAGGAAGACATAAGGCTGATCGTTGGTGGGGTTTTCCTCGAGCGTCTCGAAATTCAGAACCGTCGAGAGCAGCGTGATTCCGTTAAAAGAGATTCCGCGATCCGCGAGATATCCCGCAATGCCAGCCGCCCGCGTTGTCCCATAACTCTCCCCGAGAATAAACAGCGGCGACGTCCACCGCTCGTTCCGCGTGATGTACAGCCGAATGAACTCGCCGAACGCCTCAATGTCTCCCTTGACTCCCCAGAATTTCTTCATGAGTTCGGAGTCGGCCGCTCGGCTGAAGCCTGTGCCAATCGCGTCAATCAGCACCAAGTCGCTCTTGTCGAGCAAAGTGTAAGGATTGTCTTCCATGCGATACGGCGCCGGTGGCATGAATCCATCTGGCTGCAGCACAACCTTCCGCGGACCGAGCGCACCCATGTGCAGCCAGATCGATGCCGATCCCGGCCCGCCGTTGAACGCAAAGGTCAGCGGACGTTTCGCAGCGTCCTGACCTTCGGCCGTATAAGCGACGTAGAACATCTCTGCCTCAATCCGACCGTCGCCCCGCTTAATTGGTAGCCGCCCTGCAGTCGCGGTGTATTTCAGAACCTTGCCGTCGACGGTGATCTGGTGATGCGTCACCACCGGTGCTACTTCGGTCATGTCGTAGTGCTCTTCCTTGTCCTTTTCTTTGTCGCCGGATGCTTGCGGCGCAGTCTTCTGCTCGGGCGCAGCCTCCGCCTTAATCGAGCTCTCCGCCGGTTTGTCGGAAGATGTAGGCGCCGGCTTCTTCGGCGTGGCGGTTTTCGCTTGGTCGGGTTGCTGAGCGAAAGAAAAGATGCAGGTTGAACAGCTGAGTAGCACGACAGCGAACGATAGGAGCAAGTTCTTCATTATTCAGTTCCCCAACAACTCCTAAAGATTTTGTGGCGGCCCAAAACCAAGGACCAGCCGAAGCGGGAGAAATTGTACACCCCACCGATTCGCCGCCATCGCACTATGTGGGGACAGCCGCCCCGTCTGTCCGTCGAGCGAAGCTCGACACCCGCTCCATGCTATCCTTCCGCGCATGCAACAGTATCTTCGAATAGCTTCACTAGTCTTGCTCGCGGCTCTCATTGTTCCGTCCCTCCACGCGCGCGTCCTCCGGGTAGAAGTCACTTCCCGTGCCGATGTCCTGAACGGCAAACAATTCGGTATTGCCGGATCCTACGAGCGCATTACCGGACGCGTCTACTTCTCGCTCCCCATCGCCAACCCTCACAATCAACTCATCGTCGACCTCAGCAATGCCGTCAATCTGAAAGACGGAGAAGTCGAGTTCTCCTCCGACTTCATCGCCGTCCGCCCGAAAGACCCACAGAAGGGCAACGGCTCGATGATCCTCGAAGTTCCCAACCGCGGCCACGCCCGCCTCCTCTCATTAGTCGATGGCGGCGACCTTGACCTCGCGCATGACGCCGGAGACGCATGGCTTCTACGGAACGGTTTTACCGTCGTAAGCCTCGGATGGCAGTGGGACGCCGATGGTCCCGATGCGCTGCGCCTGTACGCGCCCATTGCGAAAGATCACGGAAACACGATCAGAGGCCTTCTCCGTGGTGATTTGATGCTTGCGAAAACGTTACCCGAGATTCCCCTCGGCCATCTCTTTAGTGCAGGAATTGGCGGAACCGAATACGCCGTTGCCGATCCGAATGATCCTCGCAATGTTCTGACGGTGCGGGCTTCGCGCGAGGCCGAGCGAACACTCATCCCGCGCACGGAATGGCAGTTCGCCCATACTGTCGATGGCAAACTCACGCCGAGCAACCGCCACATCCACCTGACCGGTGGCTTTCAACCCGGCAAGATCTACGAATATGTTTACACCGTTGCGGACCCGGTGGTCGCCGGCGGCGGCTTCGCGGTCGTACGCGATTTCGCCTCTTACGCAAAGCACAACCCCGACTCGATCGCTCCCGCTGCGCGTGTCTATGGCGAAGGCATCTCGCAGAACGGACGCTTCCTCCGCGACTTCCTCTATCAAGGCTTCAATGCCGATGAAGACGGGAAGATCGCAATCGACGGCGTTCTCGCGCACGTGGCCGGAGCCGGCCGCGGCAGCTTCAACTACCGTTTCGCTCAGCCTTCGCGCGATGCTCAGCCTACTTCGTCGGTCTTTTTCCCCACGGACATCTTTCCCTTCACTGATCAACAGGAAAAGGACCCCGTCACCGGGGAGACCGCAGGGCTGCTTGATCGCGCCACCGCCGAGAAAGTCGTGCCCAAAATTTTCTTCTCGAATACTTCGTATGAATATTTTGGCCGCGCGTGCGCTCTGATTCATGTCACGGCGGACGGCAAGCAAGACGCTCCCATCTCTGACTACGTCCGCATTTATCACTTCACCGGCCTACAGCACTTTTCCGGTCCATTTCCTCCGGAAAAGGGTGAGGGCGACCTTGTTGGGCAACAGTTACAGTCGCCGCTCCCGGTGAAATACTTCTGGCGCGCCATGATCGCCAACATGGATGCCTGGGTGCGCAGCAACACCCTTCCACCCACCAGCAGCTATCCGAAGATTGGTGACGGAACTCTAGTCCCGCTCGCGGACTACGCGTTGCCCGCGATTCCTGCAATGAACCGACCGCACGAAGCGAACACAGCCTACCGGCTTGATTTCGGACCGCACTGGCAAGAAGGAGTCCTCACCGTTCAACCGCCGAGGGTTGGTCCCGCTTTCCCCGTGCTCGTGCCCCAAGTCGACGCCGACGGCAACGAAACAGATGGAGTGCGCTTGCCGGAGGTCACGGTTCCTCTCGGAACGTATGCCAGTTGGAATCTTCGCGACCCGTCGATCGGCGCGCCTGACCAGCGCCTCCCGTTCGAGACTTCCTATATCCCTTTTCCAAAGACCGCCGCCGACCGCCAAAAGACCGCCGATCCCCGCAAGTCCATCGCCGAACGTTACTCCGATCGCAATGACTACATGACTAAATACACCCGCGCCGTCGACGAACTAATAAAGGAACGCTGGATCTTGCAAGAAGACCGCAGCGCATTCTTGCAGCGCGCCGAACAGGAATGGCAAGAAGCCACAAAATGACTTTGACCAGCCAATTTCGGAATGCTCGCTCGAATCGTTCGGATCGCACAAACAGACAGGTTTGTGTCCTCGCCCCTTCCGTATTAGATTACTTTCTATGAAGTTCGGTCGATTCGCGAGTTCGACTGCTTTCGCAACGTTGGCCGCTGCCCTATGCATCCCGCCGTCTTGCCCGGCCCAGGATAGTTCCAAGCCCCAATCCTGGACCGCGACCAGCCAGCAGGGAACTCCCGGTGGAGCTCTCAATCCCGCGCGCACGACAGAAACTCATACCGAATCCAACGGTCGAGTTCTCGACAGCACCTCGGTGGAAGCCCTCGGTCCGGACGGACGCTATGTTCCGTACTCCGACACAGAGAAGGAGTCGGTCCGCATCAACGACACGACGGTTCGCAAGATCGAACGTACCTATGGACGAGACTCCGATGGCCGCAGAACTTTGATTCAGGAGAGGCAAGAGGAATCTCGCACTCTCTCCGGCGGCGAAGAGAAGGTCAGTCGCACCATTTCCAGTCCCGACGCGAACGGTGGACTGCAAGTCGTGCGGCGGGAGCTGGAGGACTCCCGTCAAGTCAATCCCGGCGTGCGAGTCACCAACACAACTGTGCTTACGCCAGACGCCAACGGAGGCTTCTCTGCCGCTGTGCAAACCGAACAGCGTGACACGAAAAGCACCGACGGCACCGTTGCCTCCACCAAATCGACGCTTCTCTCCGACGGCGCCGGAGGCTGGAAGCTCAGCGAGGTCCGCGAAAGCACCACCACGCAGGATGGTCAGCTTCGCAACAAAGACGAGCGCGTGCTCCGTCCCGATTCCTCCGGCACTCTCAGCGTAGTCGAGCACACGGTCAACAAGCAGGTGCAGACCGCTGCAGGGGAAAAACGCGATACCCTCGAAACCTATTCGACCAACGTTCCGGGTGTCGCCGGGGACGGCAGCCTTCAACTCGTTCAACGCGAGACCACAGTTCAGCGCTCCACGCCCGGAGGCCAGCAGCGCACGGTTCACCAGATCGAGCAGCCGCGTCCCGGAGAGTCGAGTGACGGCCTCCACCTCACCCAGGAAGCGATCGATATTGTTCGGCCAGGCGCGAGCGGCACTACCGACCAGTCGCACGTTGTGCTCACGACGGACTCCGACGGCCGGCTCACCCAAGTCTGGGTTGATACCGCCAAAACCGACAAGCCCTCCGCTGTCAAAGTGGACACGGGGTCCGCGAAAAAACCTCAGTAATCCTGAACTCACATGACCAAGCGAATGTTCATCAAGATCCTCAGTGCCATCATCGCCTCTCCCGTGCTCATGCGCTTGTTGGCATGGGCCGGGGGAGAAAAACTCACCAACTGGGCAGGCAATCTCCAGTACAGCACCGACCGTTTGTACTCTGCGACGTCGCTCGAGCAAGTGCGCGACTACGTGAAAAAGGAAACCCGGCTCAAGGCGTTGGGCACGCGCCACTGCTTCAACAACATTGCCGATAGCAAAGACAGCTTCCTCTCCTCAAAGCCGATGAACGAGGTGATTGCGATTGATGCCACAGCTCGAACCGTGACCGTCGCTGCGGGTATCACCTATGGCCAACTGTGTCCTTATCTGGAGAGCAAGGGCTTGGCGCTGCACAACCTGGCGTCGTTGCCGCACATATCGGTGGCGGGCGCGTGCACGACGGCGACGCACGGCTCCGGCGAGAAAAACGGAAATCTCGCCACCGCGGTCTCTGGTTTGGAATTCGTTACAGCGTCTGGCGACGTGCTAAAGCTCTCTCGCGAACATGATGGCGAGACGTTTCGCGGCGCAGTTGTCGGCTTGGGCGCTCTGGGCGTGATCACAGCGGTCACGCTGGAGATTCAACCCACCTACACGATGCGCCAGTATGTTTACGAGAATCTGCCGCTCGCCGCGATGAAAGACCATTTTGACGCGATCGAGTCCAGCGCCTACAGCGTGAGCCTCTTTACCGATTGGCAAAAACAACGCATCAATGAGGTTTGGATCAAAAGCCGCGTCGAACCCGGAGCTGCCTTTGACCCTACTCCGGAATTCTTCGGGGCAAAGCGCGCGACGAAGAACCTTCACCCCATCTCAGAACTCTCGGCTGAAAATTGCACCGAGCAAATGGGTGTGCCAGGGCCATGGTATGAGCGTTTGCCGCACTTTCGCATGGGCTTCACACCGAGCGCCGGCAAAGAATTGCAGTCGGAATACTTCGTCCCGCGACAACATGCAGTCGACGCGATTCTTGCGATTGAGCGCCTGCACGATCAGGTGGGCCCGCACCTGCTGATCTCAGAGATTCGTGCCATTGCCGCAGATCAGCTGTGGATGAGCCCGTGCTACCAACAGCCCAGTATTACCATTCACTTCACCTGGAAGCAGGACTGGCCTGCGGTAAGCAAACTGCTGCCGCTCATTGAAAAAGAACTAGCCCCGTTTCATCCCCGCCCGCATTGGGGAAAACTGTTTACCGTGTCTCCGGCAACATTGAAGGACGCATATAAGAAGATGCCCGAGTTCATTGAGCTTTGCGGCAAGTATGACCCGCAGGGGAAGTTCCGCAACGACTTCCTGAACCAGAACATCTTCGGCAGTTAACGTGACCGTGGCGCTCTCTAGGGAATGGAACGTCGTGGCGTTCCCCGCGTAGATATCTTACTTACCCTTCGTTTTTTTCCTGTGAAGCACACCCACAATCTCGGGTGCAAACTCGCCCAGCCAGTTGATGCCTGCGCCGACGAAGACTTGAGTCACCACGGCCTGGTAGCCCCGCACCTCCCACCTCGGGTTTCCGGGAGCCCACTCCGTCGCAATTGCCGAAGATCCAAAGGCTCCGAGGAAGGGCATGATTTGCGGCCGTAGCGATTTCTCCGTTCGGTCGTAAGTTACAAAGTTCCTGACGAGTGCATGTTGCGTCCGCGGCCAGAAACCTTCGCAGCGACAGCGATCGTAGCGCGGTTCCCAGCCCAACACTCCATTTCCCAAAGACGTGATCGAATTCTGAATGATGAATTGAACCTGCCGGTTGCCCCATCGTTTCGCAAATCCGCCAAAGCCGTCCCCCCATTCCGGATTGCTATCGCTGATCTGATCGTGCAAGGCAAACAGGGTCGTCTTTACGTAGATGCCAGGAGTTGTGTACGTCTGCATCAGATACAGCTTGAGGCGCTGATGGCCACTAAGAGGTTCGAGCGGCACGCCTTTCGGAACGTAAGAACCGTACAACCAGTTCACGTTGAGTTCGCTGCCCGCAACTGCCTCCGCCGGAGTTGAAGCGGTCTTGTTTTCCTGCTGTGCCGCACAACCTGAGATCAGCAACGCACAAAGAAATGGAATAGACCACCGCAGCCGCAGGCCGTCCCTGGCCGCCACAATCCGTTTGAGCGCGGAAGCCCCCCCAGCGCCTTCGACCGTCCCGATTGATCCGATCGTTCGTATCGTACGTAACATCGAGTCTCTTAACGATTGCAAGCCCTGGCGCAGGGGACTTGTACACAACTTAGTGCAACACGCGGTGGACTCGCGTGTTAACTGTCACTTGTGCTAGCCAGAGTGAAACCCTGTCGGACATCGAAGAGTAGACTTCTCGAATGCGAGCGTAGCGCGCGGAAAGAATCTCAGCGGAGTTACTTCAGGGAATTCCTCAAGACTGACTTAGCAGAACTTTAAGCTGACGACCCTCTCGCCAGAGTATATCGCCCCCCGCCCTCGCTCTTGCTGAGGGGTCCCAACCCAAAGCTCGAACAAGTATTGTTAACGGACGACCGGCGCCAAGCCGATTCTCCTCATCGAGAGGCGACGAAAGCTCTGCCCGTTTGAAACAACGATTCTCAACCCTCAAGCGGTGAATCAATATGACCGCCGGTACATGCCATTGTGATGCGAATCATAGCCTGTTCCGAATTGGGAACAACGCTGCGATGATGATGTCTGTCGTCAGACCATCCGTCCCTTTTTCGTGAAAAACAAGTTCCCGAATCGGGATAATTCCGATTTCTGTTTTCGTATCGACCAATTTCCCGAATTCGTGTGATTTGAATCACACATGATGGTGCTAAACCCCAGTAAAAAAACGATTTTTCTTGACAACGATAATCGTGGAGTCTGACCATGATTAGTACGAATTCCATCCGTTTCATCAGACGCTTATCGTCGAGTTTCTTGAGCAGTAAAAACCAGGAGGCAGGAAATGAAATCACTCTCGTCCAAGTTTGGCGAGGAGCTCAACACGTTCATAAAAAGGCGTGATCTTCAACTCTTAGTTGTTCTCTTCGCTTTCGTGACACTATTCACTTCATTCGCGGCAGCTCAGGAAGCAGCCATCGTCGGTACGGTGATGGACTCAACTGGTGCCGCGGTTGCGGATGCTTCCATCGTAATCACCAACACCGATACCGGGATCAGCCGTACGATTGCTACTTCGTCTGACGGGCAGTATCTCGCTCTCGACTTGCACATTGGACATTACTTGGTTCGCGCGCAGGCGTCCGGCTTCAAGTCGGGCGAGCGCAAGGATCTCTTGCTTCAAGTGGGCGATCGAACCCGTGTCGACTTCACTTTGCAGGTCGGCAACGCGCGCGAGACGATCACGGTCGAAGCCAATCCTGTGACCGTGCAAACCGAGTCTGGCGAAGTCAGCAGTGTCGTGACCGCCAAACAAGTCAGCGATCTTCCTACCAATGGACGGACCTTATATAACCTTTACTCTTTGACCGCAGGCGCCGTCAGTCTTCAGGGAGACAACATTAGTCCTACCGCGGTCAGCGGCGATAACAATGTGAGCATCAATGGTCAGCGCATGGGGCACAACCTTCTGCTGATCGATGGTGGTGAGAACCTCGATCGTGGCGGCAGTCAGGCCAGCGTTGCACCATCCCTTGAGTCCATTGGCGAATTCCGAATCAACACCTCGAACTACAGTGCGGAATATGGCATGTCCGGCGCTTCCACCATCACTCAGGTGGTTAAGTCCGGCACCAAGGATTACCACGCAGAGGCGTGGTGGTTTGGCCGCAATGATGCCCTCGACGCACGCAATTATTTCAACCCCGCCCCGGCCAAGGTGGCTGAACTCCGCTACAACCTCTATGGCTTCAATGGCGGCGGCCCGGTTGATTTCTGGAAGAAAGAGCACAAGACGTTCTTCTTTTACAACATGGAGTGGCGCAGCCTCATTCAAGGACAGCTCCTCAATCAGACGGTTCCACCCGCCAGCGCATATCCCAACGCAGCCGGCGACGCGGTACTGCCCACCACCTACAACGGCAAGACGCTCGATACTGTAGTTCCGGCCGGGATCGCTGGATTTGGAGCTAACTGCTCCGCCGCAGTTCAAGCGACGCTCGTCCCCGGACAGCCGTTCCCCAACAATACGATTCCTGCTTGCCTAATCGATGCCAATGCCAGCTCCTTGCTGACTGCTGGTGGCACCTATGGCGGCATCTTTCCTAAAGCCACAAGCGGAGCCAGTTTTATTGGCGGCAACAATGTGCCAACCCATGTCCGAGAAGAGATTGCCCGTGTGGATCACCAGTTCAACGGGAAGTTCTCCATCTTCGGACACTGGGTCTCAGAGCAAATCTCGCAGGACTACGGCAATACAATGTGGAGCGGCGACAATGTTCCCACCATCGGCAACACGTTTGGCAATCCCGCATATAGCACGGTGGTTCACCTCACCCACATCATCAATCCGTCCCTGCTGAATGAGGTTTCGTTCAACTATGACGGCAATCGCATTCACATCCTTCCACAAGGCTTGGTGGCAGCTCCGTCTGGCTTTACATTTAACCGGCTGTTTCAGGGACCAAATGCCAGCGATCGTATCCCTTCGATTAACCTGAATGGCATCACGGGAGCGAACTACACCGCCAATTGGACTCCGTGGAACAATGAAGCCAATGATTATCAGGTTAAAGATGATCTTTCCTGGACCAAGGGAGCGCACCAGTTCAAGTTCGGCTTCAGCTGGATGCTTTATAAGAAAGTCCAATCCTGGTTTGCCAATACCCAGGGCAACTTCAACTTTAACGGCTCGTTCACCAGCCCCACTGGGTGCACGGGCTCATCGACCGTAAGCTGCGGCTATGACTTCGCAGACTACCTGTTGGGATACTCTCAGCAATATACGGAGAATGCTGTCCAGGACACCGGCCACTGGAATAACGTCTCCTACAGTGGATACGTTCAGGACAATTGGCGCGCCACCAATCGGCTCACCTTAAACCTGGGCCTGCGCTGGGACGGGATGCCCCATACCTACGAGGCCAACCACCAGTCCGCGAACTTCTACCCCAACCTCTATAATCCCGCGAACGCAGCTACCTTCTGGAGCGATGGCAGCGGGAACATTTGCTCTGGAGCCGCAACCGCAACCTCAAATTTTGGTTGCACCGGCGCCAGCCCCGGCCTCGGCACGAGCCCCAATCCCATCTTGGCGGGATTGCAGTTCTACACCAACGGCATCGGCATCGGCGGTGTGAACGGAATTCCCAAAGGACTCGTCAACAACACATGGGCCAACTTCGGTCCCCGCATCGGTTTTGCTTATGATCTAACCGGACAGGGCAAGACCATTGTCCGCGGCGGATTCGGCATCCTCTTCGACCGCATTCAGGGCAATGACATGTACAACGGCGCCACCAACCCGCCGATGAATGCCAGTCCAACCCTGAACAACGTCTCACTCTCCAACCCCGGTCTGAATGTCAAGTCCGGAGACACCATCACGGCAGCCAGCTTGCCCATTCTTCCACTTGGCATTACCGGAATCCAGGCCCAAGGCTACCAGCTGCCCACAACATACCAGTACAGCGCTGGCGTGCAGCAGGCGCTGGGACGCAAAACCGTGCTCTCTCTGGCCTATGTGGGCAGTCAGAACCGGCACATGAATTACTACCAGGAAGTCAACCTGCCACCCTTCGCTGATCTGCCGGCTTTAATCGCTTCGGGCGGTACCGGCATCAACGAGCTCTACAACTATCAAGGCTACGGCGCGATCCGCATGGCGGAGAACGGCCAGAATGGCCATTACAACGCGTTCCAGGTCGACCTGCATGGGAACGTACGTCACGATCTCACCCTGCAAGTTGCTTATACGGTCGGGCACGCAGTTGATCCCAACGCGGGCGGCAATGGCAGCGGCGGCGATCTCAACAACATCACCAACCCGTATGCAGGATGGCGCTATGACGTCGGCCCATCTTCTTACGACCGCACCCAGGTCGCATTCGTCAACTTCGTCTACCAGTTGCCGTTCTTCCAACACACGGACAACCGTCTTCTGAAGACGACCCTGGGCGGATGGCAAGTGTCGGGCATCGTCACCATGATGTCGGGAGCGCCGCTCAACCTCGGCGTTACGGGCAGCAACGTGGCCAGCGTCGTCCAAAACTCCGGGAACCGGCCCAACGTCAATGGATCGATTACTTATCCCAAGACGGTCAATGCCTGGTTCAACCCTGCTGTATTTTCAGTGCCCACAGGAACGGGCACCGATATCTATGGCAATCTCGGATTCAATGCGCTACGCGGACCGGGACGTCAGAACTGGAATCTCTCTTTGTTCAAGAGCTTCCTGATCAGCGAATCCCGTGGAAGTCGCTTCGAACTCCGCGCAGATGCCTTCAACACCTGGAATCACACCCAGTTCAGAGGAGATGTAAACACTGGTGGCATCAGCCTCAACACGGGCTCCGGAAACTTCGGTGCGATTACGGGGGCTTTTGATCCAAGAGAGTTCCAACTTGGAGCGAAGCTGATCTTCTAACGCGTTGCATACAGTCCAAGAAAACCGCTCGCGGCAACCTTTCCGCGAGCGGTTTTTTGTTGCCTCGTGAGGACTTACCAGACAGGACCCTGGCTCTCGAGCGTCAGGAGATAACCGTGCCGACTCTGTGGTACCGGCAGAGAGTCAGCACTCCAATCACTGGGCGAGTATATATCAGATAGTAGATAGGAATACTAGACTTTATTTGAAAATATATGCCCGCGACTTTGGTTTCCTTTTGACCCACCAGCGATTCAGGGGAATGTTGTCTTCACGGTTGAATCGGGTCTGACGAATGCGAGGATCTGCTCGCGCAGAGCGGAGTAACGATCGGGTTGCCCGTTGTAGGTGTAAGCCATTGGGACAACGCCTTGCGCTGTGATGATGGTGAGCCGATAGATCGGGACGTCCCGGGCGGCGCGCTTCGATTCCGTGCCAATGTCGGCAATGTCGTCGAAGGCGATTTCGCCCGATTCCGCCTTCAAAACCGTTCGGCCCTTCCAGCGGACCCTGCGCTGCATGGCGTCGAAGGTGAAGGTTTTGCGGAGGTCCATGATCAGGGCGAACAGCAGTAAGAAGGCAGCGGCGAACAGGCCTGCCGGTTGGTGACGAGTGATTGCGGGATAAAGGCCGAAGAGGGCTACGGCTGCGCAGCCTGCGGACAACCAACGAGTGCCGGACACGATGACAAGTTCCTGTGGGGTCTGCCGAGCGATGTGCATGGGCCGTCCTTGCCAGAACTATCGCATGAAGCGGAATCGGCCCGACAGAGGAATTTGTTCCGTGACATGACCGGAGTTTCACCCCGCAACTGGGGCGCCTGCGCCGGATGGGACGGTTTTTCTTTGAATCGACAGACGGGAATCTTTACCGCCAAGGCGAGCATATACATCGACCTTTTCCCAGTCCTTCAAATCCTGCACAATGACACGATGACTCTTACTTCGCGTTCTCTGGGAGTTTGTCTTCTCGTCAACCTGATTGCGGTCGCCCATCCTCTCCTGGGCCAGTCTTCGTCACCGCCGCAACGCACCGAACGCCCCGCCCCACCCACGCGCGACCCCAACACGCCCGGCTACGTCACGGCCAAGCAATTGCCCGATGGCTCCAACCCTCCCGCCAATGTAGATGGGAATTTCATTCTCGGTCCCACGCACGAAGCCCCGACCGATTTAGCCGCCAACGCTGCGGTTCCCAAAGGCACAGTAATCGAGTTCGTCATGAACTCCTCCGACAGCAAGATCTATCCCGGCATCGCCCGTGACGCCAACACCTTCGGCACTCCAGACCCTGCGGACCCCGCAAAACTACTCGTAACCACCAGCCATCCTGCACCCTACACCCGCAAGGTGGCGGTCTATGTTCCCAGGCAGTACGTTCCCGGCACCGTTGCACCTTTCATTGTCGGAGCCGACGGCCCGGATCCGCTGCTCTTCTCCGTCCTCGACGGTCTGATCGCACAACACAAGGTTCCGCTGATGATCGCCATTTCCATCGGCAACGGCAGTGGCGACGCGCAGGGAAGTGAGCGTGGCCTCGAGTACGACACCATGTCTGGAACCTACGCCGAGTTTGTCGAGAAAGAAGTTTTGCCTCTCGTCGAAACCCATGCTCACGCAAGACTCACCAAGGATCCCGACGGCCGCGCCGCCACCGGAGGCAGCTCCGGAGGCTCCTGCGCCCTGATCATGGCCTGGTATCACCCGGAGCTGTATCACCGGGTCTTGACCTACTCCGGAACATTCGTCAACCAGCAGTGGCCTTACAATTCCAAAACCCCGCACGGTGCCTGGGAATTTCACGAACACCTGATTCCCGAAAGTCCCGTCAAGCCGATCCGCATCTGGATGGAGGTGGGCGACCGCGATCTGTTCAACCCGAATGTGATGCGCGATAACATGCACGATTGGGTTCTCGCCAACGAGCGCACGGCCAGGGTACTCGCCGACAAGAGCTATCACTACCAATTCGTATTCGCCCGCAACGCCGTCCACGTCGACCGCGCGGTGCGACAACAGACGCTTCCCGAAGCCCTCGAGTACTTGTGGCAAGGCTACGCAACGTCGTCGGCTGAGCACTGACTCGCAGCGAGCCGATCTATCTAAGCAGGCCCAAAGGAGAGTTGGCGGCGCCCCGTCGCGGTTTTCAATGGTGGGATTCATGCTGCCGGCAGATGAGTGTTTTTATCCGTGCATCGAGTGCAGTGACTTCGCCACACAACAAAGTCATTCACTGCGCAGAATGGAAGTGATGTCGAGTCTCGCGATCGATCGCGTCGCCGACCAGATACTCGTCGATGCTATGCCCGCGAAGAGCAAAACTACGCCCGCGGATATCGCCAGCCCAATAGGTTTCGCCCCATCGACCAGGCTTTCAAGATAGTGTCCCGTAAGCTGGGCACCAACGATTCCAGGAAGGGCTCCAGTCATCACCATGAGTAAGCCTTGCTGCAACAACATGCCGCGCAGTTGAACTGGCGTTCTCCCCAGCGCCATACGCACACCCATCTCCTGGATCCTCTGGGCGACCGAGTAGGAGAAAATACCGTAAATGCCGATCACCGCCAGCAGCAGCGCGAGCCCGGCAAAAATCCAAACGGCGGTTCGGTAAAACCTCGGGCTCGCGAAGAGCTCATCCCGCCGCTGCTCCATAGTTTTCACGCCAAACACGGGAACTAGTGGATCAACTGACTCGACTGTATCGCGGATCTTAGCCAGATATTCTTCCGCCCGGCCATCGACGCGCACCACGAAAGTCGAGAAGAAACTCCCGGGGGTTGTCGATGGAATAAAAACCTCATTCCCATGTGCCGTAGTCGGGTCAGTCTCATACTCCATTCCCCTCACGACACCAATAATCTTCCAGGTGTCGTCGCCGTTCGTGAGCTGATGACCCACGGCATCCTGCAACGCGCCAAATCCCGCCGCAAACCGCTCATTCACAACAGCGACGTTAGCGCCGCTACGGACTTCGCCTTCCGTAAACTCCCGGCCGTACAGAATTCGTCCACCCATCGTCTCGAAGTATCCCGACAAGACGGGGATCATCGTGGAACTGCGTCGAGCCGGACGCCCATCGAGTCCGAACGGTCCTCCGACAAATGCCGAAGCGTACAGCGGAAGGAATTCGGTGGCACTCGCAGCGCGAACCCCAGGGAGCCCGCGGACGCGATCAAGCACCTCCTCAAAATATCCAAGTTGCCGCTTATTCAGTTGGTGCGTCGTTCCCTCCAACGAAACGCCGACGGTCACGATTCCTTTTATCTGATACCCGCGATCGATCCTCATCAACTGGACGAACCCGCGCCCCAGCGACACCGAGCCCGCGAGAAGAATCATTGTGAGCATGACCTGAGTGGTGACCAGGCTTTGGCGAACCAGCCGCGAGCCGCGAGTTCTCCCCGAACTTCGCGAACCCAATAGTTGGATATGGCCTGTATAGAGCGAGGGCAAAATACCCAACGCCAGTGCCGTACCCACAGACACCACCAGGGTAAACGCCAGAACGCGCCCATCGAGGATTGCATACGACTGTGCGCCCAGTGGTGGCGCCTCAATTTTCATGGCCAGCGAAGTCGTCCAATATGCGATTGCCAACCCGGCCAGCGTGGCAACGAATGAGAGCAGCAAGCACTCGGTCAGCAATTGTCTCGCTAGCCTGCCACGAGTCGCTCCCAACGCTGAGCGTATCGACAACTCCGCTGCGCGATCGGTCGTGCGGGCAATCAGAAGATTCGCAACGTTCGTGCACGCAATCAGCAAGACCAGAATGACTGCGCCCATGAACATCAACGAGGCGTTCCTTACCGGGCCGGCAAGCCCGTCCTGAAGCGAGCTCATACTCGGGCGCAGGTTGGAATTGTCTACTCCCCCTTGCGCCAGGGTAGCTCGTTCTGCCTCCACGGCAAATGCGACACGCGCCTGCGCCCACGTGATATCGGGCTTCAGCCGCGCAACGGTGCTCCAGCCATTGTTGCCGGGACTGAACGCTGCCGGCTTCCACAGAACCGCCTTGCGCGGGAAATCGAAACCCGGCGGCGCGACGCCAACAACCGTGAGCGGGTTTCCGTCGATTCGGACGGTCGTTCCCAGAACATTCGGCTCGCAACCGAAAAGCTGCTGCCATAGGCCGTAGCCGATGACCGCTACCCCATTGCGGCCCGCCGATCCCCACCCCGTTCCGTCCACATCCTCGTCCGCCTCAAACCCCGTTCCTAGCATGGGTCGAACACCCAACATCGAGAAGAAATTCCATGATGTCTGAGCGACATGAACCCGGCTCGCGACGCGCGTTCCGCCAAGGTTTACATCGTTTTCCTCAAAAAGTGCCGCATCCTCGAGATACACACTTCGCTGCCGCCATTCGCGAAACTGCTTGGCGCTGTCGTGTGGTGGAATGTACTGCTGAAACAGGGCGAGCCGTTCCGGCTGTTGAAATGGAAGCGAACGCAATAGCAGCCCGTTGACGACGCTAAACACACCCGTGTTCGCGCCAATGGCGATCGCGAGGGCAGTAATGACGAACCCCGTCTGCCATGGGCGCTTGACCCAGAGCCTGAGAGCGTATTTGAGATCCTCAAACACGTCGCGAATCCTGATCCCGCGCATTTTTACGCCCGCACGACTATGAATGGGATTACGGGAATGGAAGAAATACAACTTTCCCTTTTCCACAGCATAAAATTTTGATGTGTGACGCACAACCTTGACTGAGGATATGAAAAGCGCAAACTGGAGGCATGCTAGTTAGTCCTGCCAAGGGAAGTCGTGTTCGGTCGGGTCGGAGCTCAAATGAGTCGGCTAACTCCTTACTCTGCAAGATTTTACGTGTAAGTGCTTGCGGCTCAAGATTTTGCGGACATAAATCTCGGTATGGTGTCCGTAAGTCGATTGGAATGAATATTTTAGAGATTCGTGCCAAAAAAAACTGGGGATAACCCAGAAGGGATGCAATACCCAAAACAAAGGCTGACGCCGTAGCGTCTGCCCTGATTCTTCTGAAAAGCTGATAGCCGATAGCTGAAGCTTATTTAATCGCGCTGACCCGCTTGCCCAGCCGGGACTTGTAGCGAGAAGCAGTGTTCTCGTGCAGCGTCCCCTTCTGAATGGCCTTGTCGAGCGCGGAGACGGTCTGGCGGTAGGTCTGCTCGGCGGCAGCCTTGTCGCCCTTCTCAATCGCTTCGCGCAAGTCGCGCAACTGGGTGCGCAGGCTGGAGGTGTTGGCGCGATTTCGCGCGGTACGGCGTTCGGTTTGGCGCGCACGCTTCAGCGCCGAAAGATGATTTGCCATAGCTGGTCCGTTACCTTTGTAAGTGCAGAGAGATATTCGGGGTAGGTCCGAATTCCTTATTATAGGGAAGCATCCCCACCCGGTCAAACTTCTGAGGGTCGAGTTCTGCTCCTTAGTCGGCGTCATCCCGACCGGAGCCGCTCTTCAGGCGGAGCGGGGTCTCGCGAGGAGAACTGGATCTAACCATGATAGACGGACTCGATCGCCTCAAGGTACTCATCAACTCCTCGACCCCCATCCTCGTGATGGAAACCTCCGAAGAGATGCACGCCGTCAAGATGGTGCGCTCGGCCTGCGTCGAACTGAACATGGCCACCTTCGAGTGGAGCATCGCCGATGGCCTCGTGCGCTCCGGTTCGAATACTTCGATCGACGGACAAGCGTCAGCGCAGGCGCAAGGCTCGCCGTACGCTCAAGCCGGACGCAGCCAGCCACAAACGCGGACGGTGCTGAGCCCCGGAGCCGCCGAGGCTGAGCGCCTCGCCCGAGCGATGAAGTCAGCCTTGGGAGCCGAAGGCTCGGCCGCAGCCACAGGCGCCGCGATCTACAACACGCGCGAACCCGTGCAGGCCCTCGCCAACATGGAGTCGATGACCGTCGAAGCCGTATTCATCCTGAAAGACTTTCATCGCCACATGGACGATCCCGTCGTCGTCCGCCGTCTCCGCGACGTAGGCCAGAAGTTCGCCGCCAATCGCCGTACGGTCATCATCACGGCGCCCGAACTCGCCGTGCCTGCCGAACTGGCCACGCTAGTCGAGTACTTCGATCTCCCACTTCCTGATCGCGACCGCCTGGCGGAGATCATCCACGATACCTATACACGACTGTCGAAGACCTACACGCTGAAGCTTCAGCTTGACGCCGCCGGAGTCGATGCCATGTCGGCAAACCTCCGCGGCCTGACCGAAGAAGAAGCCGAGCGCGCTATCTCGCAGGCCTTGGTCACGCGCTACGCGTTATGCCCGGAGTCCATCACCGACGTGCTCGAAGCCAAGAAGCAGCTCCTGCGCCACGCCGGCATGCTCGAGTTCATTCCGGCCACCGACAACATGGCGGCCGTCGGTGGACTGGAGAACCTTAAGCACTGGCTCGGTCAACGCCGCGGCGCCTGGGAAGATTCGGCCCGCGAGTTCGGCCTCGAACCGCCGCGAGGCATGATCATCCTTGGCGTGCAAGGATGTGGCAAATCCCTCTGTGCACGCGCCGTCGCGGGAGAGTGGAAGCTGCCACTCGTTAAGTTTGATACTTCCGCCGTATACGACAAGTACATCGGCGAAACCGAGAAGCGCATCCGCAAAGTCTTCCAGGTCGCCGAAGGCCTTGCCCCGTGCGTGCTGTGGATCGATGAACTCGAAAAGGTCTTCGCGGGAAGTGGCCCCGATTCCGCCTCGGCCGATGCCGGTGTCTCGTCGCGTCTGCTGGCCTCGTTCCTCTCGTGGATGCAGGATCGCAAGTCGCCCGTCTTCGTCGCCGCCACCTGCAACAACGTCACCGTGCTGCCGCCCGAACTCATTCGCAAGGGCCGCTTCGACGAGCTGTTCTTCGTCGATCTCCCCAACCAGACTGAGCGCAAGCAGATCTTCTCCATCCAACTCGCCAAGCGAAAACGCAATCCCGCAGACTTCGATCGGGAGAAGGTTGCCGCTGCCGCGAAGGGATACTCAGGAGCCGAGATCGACGCTGCCGTCCAGGGCGGACTTTACGCCGCGTACTCCGAGAAGAAGGAACTGTCCACGCAGTCGTTGTTGGATGCGCTGGCTCAGACCGTGCCGCTCTCGGTCACCCGTGCCGAAGAGATCGCGACGCTACGCGAATGGGCCCGAACCAGGGCCGTGCCCGCCTCGGCTCAGGACCCAGGCTCCGCTCGCTGAGCCTCGTCCGCATGAACTGTCTTGCAATGCCGATCAAACGCGCGCTGCAGTTGGTTCGCGTACTCCTCACGGTTGGGACGATGGCTTGTCGGCGCCACGCGGAACAGCGGTTCCGGTCCGCAGGCTATGCAACTGGCTTCCACGGGGATGTCTCCCAACCATTTAGTCACGCGCAGAAACGGCTTCTTCATGATCCTAGTTTCCCACAGGACGCCCCGTGGTTGCGCCATGGGCGTAGGGTTTACCTCCCATTGACTCCGTTTGCGACCCGGGTTAGGCTTTAACTTAATGGTAGTGACTTGCCTTCTGGGCATGCGCATTCCGGCTGGTCCCGTCTCCAAGCGAAACCCTGCTTTGTCCGTGAGTTGCTCAGGCGCATCTCAACGTTCCGCAAGCGCTGGGCTCTGCCTGGCCGGACAGCCGGCCGCTGTCTCCACATGGTTCGTCCAAGAAACTAAATGAAGAAAAGCATCGGGGTCAGTCCCAACATCGAGACGTTCTTCGGTACACGCGATGAGAATGTGCGCTTGCTCGAAGATGGTCTCAACATCACCATCAACCTGCGATCGAATGGCATTGAACTGGAAGGCTCCGCCAAAGACGTGGCGCGCGCTGAGCAAGTCTTCGCCGATTATGAAGGTCTGCAGCGCTCCGGCTACACCTTCAATAACGGCGACCTCAACAGCATGCTGCGCGTGCTGATCTCCGATCCCAACTCGAGCCTGCGCGGACTCGCCGACGCCGGGCGCCAGCGTTCCTTTGGACGCCGCACTGTGCAGCCCAAGAGCAGCAACCAGCGCCGCTACCTCGAAGCCATCGAAGGCCACGACATGGTGTTCGGCATCGGTCCCGCCGGCACCGGCAAGACATATCTCGCCGTTGCGATGGCGATCTCCGCCCTGCTCGCCAAGCGTGTCAACCGCATCATCCTGGCCCGTCCCGCGGTAGAAGCGGGCGAGCGCCTGGGCTTCCTGCCTGGCACATTGCAAGACAAGATCGATCCTTACCTGCGCCCGCTCTACGACGCCTTGTACGACATGCTCGATCCGGAGAAGGTCGATCGTTACCTGGAAAAGAACGTCATCGAGATCGCTCCCATCGCGTTCATGCGCGGGCGCACGCTGAACGACTCGTTCGTCATTCTCGATGAAGCGCAGAACACGACCTCAGAGCAGATGAAGATGTTCGTCACTCGACTCGGCTTTAACTCGAAGGCGGTCATAACCGGTGACGTCACGCAGATCGATTTGCCCAATGCGCGTCGCAGCGGGCTGCTCGAAGCCATGGACGTCCTCAAGAACGTCGACGGACTGGCCTTTGTCCAGTTCGACGAAACCGATGTGGTCCGCCATCACTTGGTCCAGCGCATTGTGCGAGCCTACGACGAGCACAAGACACGAGTTGCCGAGCAACAGCTGCTTTTGCTTGCCGAGCCCCGGCACGCAGACGCCGCGAGCGCGGAAAAGCAGGCGGCCGCAGCGGCCAGCGAAGCGGCGATTCACGAACCAAAGGCATCGTCGGCAGAAGCCAAAGGATAGGTTCACACCTTGAGGAGGGCTGCGCAGCAGCCCTCCTCTTTGCTTTTGCAGCGCATCGCTGTATGAAGAAGAGGCCAAAGAGCAAGAACTTGGTTCATCTGCAAAAGAAGATCGCCGGTCTAAACGAGAGCGCATTGCAACGCTTCGTGGTACGTGCCCGCAAGGCTGTCGGGCTTCGCAGCACCGTAAACGTGCTCGTGACCAGCAGTGCCGCCATCCGCTCCCTGAACCGCCAGTTTCGCAACCAGAACAAGGCAACGGACGTGTTGTCGTTTCCGTATCATTCACCCACCTCCGAATTGCGCAAGCGCCCCAAACTGGCTGGCGACATCGCCATCTCTGCTGACATTGCCCGCCAAAACTCAGTTCGTCTAGGCCATTCCGCCGCCCAGGAGATCAAAATCCTGGTGCTGCACGGAATCCTGCATCTGGCGGGCTTTGATCATGAGCGCGATAATGGACAGATGGCGCGGAAAGAAGCCGATTTGCGCCGGGCACTCAGGCTGCCGGTTGCATTGATCGAACGGGTCGAACGAATCCATCCCGCTGATAAGTCCTCTAAACTCCAGCGTGCAACCGTGCGCGCCTCACGACCGCGGAGGACGGCATGACCTATGCCGTCATAATTGCGCTTCTGCTGCTGCTGGGTCTGCTCACGCTCGTCTCTTATGTCGATCGCGTCTACCAGGAGGTCGGCAAGTTTCTTTCGCGCGAATTTCAGGACAACATCGACGTCTTCGAACAGAAGGTCGAACCTGAGCTGGGCGTAGGCCGCAGCCGGGCTTCGCTTTCGATGGCCGTGCTCACGCAACTCACCATGGCGGCCGTTGCATTGGTGATTGGCTTTTTGATTTTTAATGACCAGTCCTGGAACATTTACGAGATTCTGCAAGCTTCGTTCAGCCTGATTCTCATCGTCATTCTCTGCAACCGCTTCCTGCCGTTCGTGTTCTTCTCTCGGACCAAGGGCGAGTGGTTGGTGCACTGGACGCTCATTCTAAAAGTTCTGATCTACCTGGTGATGCCCGTCACGATTGCGCTGGGTTTTCTGCAGTCGGTCGCTTCACTCACCAAACAAGGCGTCAGCGAACAACCGGAGACCTCAGCCGAGGCCGTCGACGCCCTGATCGAAGCGGGCCAGGAAGAGGGAATTATTCAGGAAGGCGACCGCGACCTGATCCAGTCGGTCGTGGAATTCAGCGGCAAGACTGTGCGCGAGGCGATGAAGCCTCGTCCGCAGATGTTCGCCGTGCCTTCCGATACTACGGTCGAACGCTTTATCGAAATGCTGCGCGCCAAGCACTACTCGCGCGTGCCTGTGTACGAAGGCAGCATCCATAACATCAAGGGAATTGTGTATACGCAAGACGTGTTACAGGTGCCCGACAGTGAAGCGCGCGTACGCACGCTGGACACGATCATGCGGCGAGACGTTTACTTTGTACCCGAGAGCAAGCTGGGAAGCGACCTTCTGCGCGAGATGCAGAGGCAGAGCGTCCGCATGGCGATTGTCGTAGACGAATACGGCGGCGTTGCCGGTCTTGTCACCATCGAAGATCTGGTGGAAGAGATTGTGGGCGAGATCCGCGACGATCACGATAAGCCGGAAGTGGTGCGCGAAGGCGAACGCTCGTTCATCGTGGCCGGGGGAATGGATGTGGACCGTCTCGACGAACTCTTCGGCACCAAGCCGGAAGGCAAGGAGTCGGCCACCATCGCTGGCCTGGTCAGCGAACTCGCCGGAAGAATTCCCCGCAAGGGCGAAGTGGTGGAAGAAGACGGCCTGCGCTTTGAAGTCCTCGAATCCACCGACCGCAAGGTTGAGCGCGTGAGAGTTACGGCAGTACAGCCGCGGCAGTTGAAATTGATATAAACCAGCTCCTAGCTGCTAGCTTCTAGCTCCTAGCAAAGACCCATGAAGTTTCATCCTTGCCAAAGTAGCAGACCTTCGATTTGTAGCCTAAGATGAAAATTGCGCTAGTGCTTAGCAAGAAGCTAGGAGCTAGTAGCTAGAAGCTTCCTATGCCATTCCGCTCTGGTTTCGTTTGCATTCTCGGCCGCCCCAATGCGGGCAAGTCCACCTTGCTCAATGCGCTCGTGGGCGAGAAACTCGCGATCATCTCGCCCAAGCCTCAGACCACGCGCAACCGGATTCAGGGTGTGGTTCACGTCCCGAAGCGCAAGGGGAAGGGCGGCGGGCAAATCGTGTTGGTCGACACTCCCGGCGTGCACAAGCCCGATAGTTCTTTGGGCCGCAAGATGATGGTCGAAGTGCGCGAGGCTCTCGAAGGATGCGACCTGGTGCTTGTAATCATGGATGTCACGCGCAAGTTCGATCCGCGCGATCAGTTTGCCCTCGACTTGCTGCGACGTCCCAAGACGAAAGCCTTTCTCATTCTCAACAAGGTCGATCTGATTCGGGAGAAGTCGAAACTGCTGCCGATGATCGAGGAATACCGCAAGCTTTATAGCTTCGCCGAAGTGGTTCCCATCTCCGCACTCAAGAAGAAAGGTCTTGATGCTCTTCTTGAAATGGTGATTGCTGCTCTACCCGCTGGCCCGGCATACTTTCCGGAGGATCAAATCACCGATCAACCGTCGCGCTTCATGGCGGCCGAGATCATTCGCGAGCAAGTCCTGCTGAACACCAGCGAGGAAATTCCGTACGCGACCACAGTGATCGTCGACAATTTCGAGGAAGGCGCCAAGCTTGCCCGGATCGCCGCCACTATTTATTGCGAGCGCGAAGGCCAGAAGGGAATTCTGGTTGGGAAAGGTGGCCAGATGCTCAAGAAGATTGGAACGTCGGCGCGCTTGCAGATCGAGCGCATGCTGGGAACGAAGGTATTTCTCGAACTCTACGTGAAAGCAGAACCTGGCTGGCGCGATTCGCGACGCTTCGTGGAAGAGCTCGACTGGCGCCGGCAGCTGGAGCATCGAATGATGGAGTTGAAAATTCCAATACATAACACAGCGAACAAGGACGTTCAGGCTGGTGGCATCCTGGATGTCGACCGTAACTCCACGGACGACTGAAGTTGTGCTATTGTAACGAGGCCTCAGAGGAGGCGGTTATTGCCCGATGGGCGGCTTGCCGCTAAAATTGCAATAGGCCGCGCTTCACAGGGCGGGATGGGGGACGACGGGCCAAACCATGGAATCTGGGGCTTCTGCCGAGGAACACTTCCCGGAGTACAATTTCGATCCAGAAAAATTGAACCTGCGCGTGCGAGTCACGCTGGCGGCGGACCGCAAGGCCGTGGACCCCGTCGTGGCGCAGGTGATGGAAGCGGTTCGCAGCATGAAGTGCGTCGATGGCAAGGAGGACGCCATCGAACTCGCGCTGCAGGAAGCTTTGGCGAATGCCGTGGTTCACGGAGCCAAGGAGGATCCCAGCAAGATTGTGGAGTGCCTGGTGGCGTGCGACGAGCAACGCGGCATCCTCATCATCGTGCGCGATCCCGGCCCGGGCTTCGATCCCAATGCGATTCCCAGTTGCACCATCGGCGAGAATCTTTTTTCCAATCACGGCCGCGGAATCTTTCTCATCAACCAACTCATGGATGAAGTGAAGTTCCACAAAAACGGTACTGAGATTCACATGGTGAAGCGCTAGGCCTTTCGCCAAGACTCACAAAATCCGCTCTGTCCTACTTCGAAATATTCCAGCCGCCTGATTTCAACCTGCGAGTGATACCCTTGCGGAATGCCTAACGATCCTCCTGTATCCCCACCGTCCAGAACTTCTCAATCGCGCGCTGCAGTGCCGGTTGCGCTCATCCTCGGAGTGATCCTCGGCGTGGTGTCTGTCGGCTCCATTGGAGGGCTGCTGCTCTCGCGCACCTCGGGGCGATCGTTGCTGAACCACGTTTGGTCGGCGATGACAGGACGAACTCTAACGATCGATGTGAGCCAACCCACCGTCGTCGATCGCATTCAGAAACTGCAACGGCTAGAGACCGTGGTTTACACGATGGACAAGATCGTGACCGGCGCGAAAGAGAATCCGCTCTTGCCGAATTTTCTGGCGGGAGATCGCCTGCTCATGCTGGTGCACGGCGAGGTTGTGGCCGGCATCGATTTCGCGAACCTGAAGCCGGGCGACGTCCGAGTTGAAGGTAAGCAAGTACACCTGCATGTTCCGGCGCCGCAGATATTCAGCACTCGCCTCGATAGCGCGAAGACACGCGTTTATTCGCGGCAGACTGGGCTGCTGGTGCCGACCGATCCGGATCTGGAAACCCAAGTGCGACAAGAGGCGGAACGGCAACTGCAAGAGGGCGCGATGGCTGATGGGATTTTGCGGACTGCACAGCAGAACGCATCGTCGACGCTCACGAGCCTATTACAGGGGTTGGGATTCGAAAGGATTGATTTCGATTAACAATTGGGTGGATCTTGCCGTCTATTCTTTCGCCGCGATCCCCAACGCTTTCATCTTTCGATAAAGATGACTGCGCTCTAGCCCAAGCATCTCCGCGGTGCGGCTGACATTGCCGTGATTCTGGTCGAGCGTCTTGAGAATGTAATCGCGTTCGTAGGCATCGCGAGCCTGATGTAGCGTCGAGAACTCGCTCTTGGGCGCGCGGCGGCTGCCTTCGCGATAGACGAGCGGCGGCAAGTGCTTGCTGTCGAAACGCGAGGTCGTGGGATTCATGATCACGATACGCTCGATAACGTTGCGGAGTTCGCGGACGTTGCCGGGCCAGGAGTAACGCATCAGGATTTCAATGGCATCATCGGTGATCTCCCGGGGCCGGCGTCCATAGGTCGCCGCTAGTTCCTTTAAGAAATGCCGCGTGAAGAGCGGGATGTCTTCCTTTCGTTCGCGAAGCGGCGGTACAAAAAATGGAATCACGTTGAGCCGGTAAAACAGATCTTCGCGGAAGTTGCCGCGCGAGATCTCTTCTTCCAAATCCTTGTTGGTCGAGGCAATCACGCGAACGTCGACGGTGATGGTCTCATCGCTGCCCACCGGCGTAAAGCGTTGCTCGTCGAGAGTGCGCAAGACCTTCGATTGCGTCTTCAGGCTCATGTCGCCGACTTCATCGAGGAAAAGCGTTCCCCCATGAGCTCTCTGGAACTTGCCTTCCTTGTCGGTGGCGGCTCCGGGAAACGATCCCTTGCAGTGACCGAAGAGCTCGCTCTCAATCAAGTCTTCGGGAATCGCGGCGCAGTTAACTTCGACGAAAGTCTCGTCCTTGCGCAAGCTCTGCGCATGGATCGCATGGGCCACGAGTTCCTTGCCAGTGCCCGATTCACCGTAGATCAACACGCGGCCATTGGTTGGTGCCATTAACCCGATCTGCTGGCGCAGGGCCTTCATCGGAATGCTGTCGCCGACGATTGTGCTCCTCACCTGGAGTTGCTTCTTTAGGTCGACGTTCTCGCGGTGCAGTTTCTTGGACTCGATTGCATTCTTGACCAGAATCAGAGTCTTCTCAAGAGACAGGGGCTTTTCCAGGAAGTCATAGGCGCCAAGTTTCGTCGCGCGCACCGCCGTCTCAATGGTGCCGTGGCCCGAGATCATGATGACCTCCGGAGGATTTTCAAACTCGCGAATCTTCTCCAGCGTCTCGAGACCGTCAACCCCGGGCAGCCAGATATCGAGAAGCACTAGGTCAAATGCAGTCTTGCGCAGCAGGTCCAGACAGGCTTCGCCACTCTCGACAGAGGATGCGGAATAGCCTTCGTCGGCCAAGATGCCGGCCAAGGAGTCTCGAATTCCGGCTTCGTCATCTACCACCAGGATGTTATGCATGTTGGGCAGTCATCGCTGCCGTCGTGGGATCGGGAACAACTGGAAGTTCAACGATGAAACGCGTGCCCACCGGTCGGTTTTCTTCCACGCGAATAGAGCCATGATGATCTTCGATAATTCGGCTGACAATCGCGAGCCCGAGTCCAGTGCCGCGTTTCTTGGTTGAGAAATAAGGCAGGAAAAGTCTTTCCTTGAGTTCGCGGGACACGCCGTGGCCCGTGTCGGCAATGGTAATTTCAACGGCGTCGCGGCTCGCCACCAGGGCAGTAGAGATTTCGATTTCTCGCACGACTGAATCCTGTGAGGCTTCGGCAGCGTTATCGACCAGGTTAGCGACGGCGCGTTTGATGGCTTCGCTGTCGGCCATCACCTTCGGTAAATCCGAGGCCAGAGTAGTGTGAACGCCAATTCCGTCGAGCCGGCCATTGAACATGGAGAGCGCATTCTCGATCACTTCATTAATATCCGCCGGCTGGGGCTTGGCAACAGGGAAGCGGGCCAGGGTAGAGAATTCATCCACGAGGCGGCGGACGGTCTCGGCTGCTCCGGCAATCGTCTCGGCGCAAGCGCGGACGACGCCGAGTGATGCGGGATCAGTTGGCGTGGCCCGGTCCAGATGCCTCTGAATGCGCTCCGCCGACAATGCTATCGGCGTGAGCGGGTTCTTGATTTCATGCGCCACCCGGCGCGCCACTTCGCGCCACGCTGCCTGCTTCTGGGCCTTCAGCAGGTCGGAGAGATCTTCGAAGACGACTACATATCCGGAACGCTCGCTTTGATGCCGCAAGGTGGCAACCGTGACGGCCACGTTCAACGAAGCGCGGGGCAACTGCATCTCCATTTGGCTCGTAGTCATGCCCATGCGATCGGCGCGCCGCAGCAGAGGCTCGAAATCTTCCAGAACCTCGGGGGGAAACACATCCGCTAAAGCTGCACCGCGAAGTATCTGAGGGGCGCCGTCGTGTCCGGCGTCAGGATGGAACATGCGGAGTAATGCCTGGTTGATGTGCGTAACGCGCCGCGCGGCATCGAGCGAGAGCACGCCAGTCGGAATACTCTCAAGGATGGTTTCCATCTGCCGACGGCGCTGGTCGAGTTCTTCGTTGGCTGCACTCAGGTCGCGGCTCGAGGCTTCAATCTGGCGGCGGCTGCCCTCCAAATCCTCAGCCATGCGGTTGAAGGAACGCACCAGATCACCGATTTCGTCAGCGGCGCTGACGGGCACGCGGTAGTCGAGGCGTCCGCGCGAGATCGCTTGCGTGGCCTCGGCAAGCGCTGAAAGCGGGCGCGTCACAATCTTCGAGAGAAAGAGCGCGAGCCATGTCGTCACAAAGAGCACAATCATGGTCAATAACAGGAGCAGGCCCATGTAAGTGCGGCGCACGAGTCGCCGCTCGCGTGCGAGATCGTAGTAGCGTTGCTGGCTGGCTTCCACCTGGTGCACGGTTTGCGAGAACTCGCGAGGAAGAGGGATTGCGACCAGGATCAGGCCCCCGCCCGGAACCTCGGCACTGCCCAGCGAATAATCGGTTTGCTGCCAGGTGAATTGAGCCGGATGTCCGATCGTCGCGTCGGCCAGGGGCAGCTTACTCTTGAGGACGGGCCACGGGGCCGGCGCATTGAAACTGGCCTCTTCGTTGTCATTCTGTACCGCGAGGGCGAAGCCACCTTGCAGAGTAGTCTCGTGATGCTGAAATTCAGCGATTACACCAGAGAATCCGTGACCGCTGAAGGCGCGCTCAACTTCGGGCGAGGCCACAATGGCGAAGGCTTCGGCACGCGCGTTCTGCATGGCATAGCTCGCAAGCAGCGTAGCCATCGCGTGCGTGTCGGCGCGCACTTCCTCGACCGGGGTGGAGAACCATTTATCGATGGAACGATTCATGAGTCCGTAGGCAAACCAGTACATCACCATCACCGGCAACGACGACAGGAGGAGCGCGCCCGCAACCATGCGCGTCCGAAACTTCGAACCCAGCACGCCGAGGCGCCGCTCGGCAAAAAGCTTGAGCAGGTTGCGCAGCAAAACAAACGTTAGGGCGACGAAGAGTAGAAAGATCAGCGCCGAGAGAGCGGCGAACACCACGATGTCCTGATTGTTTCCGGGACGCAGAAAGGTCAGGTCAAAGGCGGTTTGCGAAACCAGAATGGCGAGCAGAAGGAAAACAGAAATCGCCAGCAGGATGATGACCTGCTTACGATGGGACGTCTTCTGAGGCGGATTGGAAGTCGGCTGTGCCACTCGTGCCCCGCATCCTGGCTCGCATTAAAGGAAGAGTTTCTAATTGCCAGGATGTGCAAGTCATTATAGATGCGCCAGCACAGGCCTGGGCTTCATTGGTCCTGCGGGTCCAGTAGTAAGCTATATCCCGGCGGGTTTTCGAACCGAGCTTTAATGAGGCTGGGAGTTTTTGGCGGAGATCTCTTCGAACATGGTCTGGAAAGCAGCCTTAGGTCTGTAAGTTCGGTCGAACGGGAGCGCCGCACCTCGGGTCCCGTGAGAATGCGATCCGATCCATGAGTATCTGTCGGTGAATCCCCAAGTCTGAATCGCCGTGCATTTAGGGCTTTGCAGGCACGCCCGAACAACCTCGCGATAGATTTCAGCCTGGCGAAGAAGGTCGCCGTCGCTCGCTGTCCCATTCGCGTCCACTGGCAGCGACACGTCGAGTTCCGTGATATGGACCTGAAGCCCCAAGGCAGTCAGGCGCGCGATGTTGGCGGCGATGGCTGCGGTATCGAGTTCCAAGTGCGAAATATGCATCTGCAGACCCACCCCATCGATGGGCACTCCGCGCTGTTTGAAGGCCTTCACCATCGCGTAGATTGCGTCTGACTTGCGGTTCAGGCCCTCGCCACCGTTCTCGTTGTAGAACAGCAATGCCTGCGGATCGGCGTCATGCGCCCAACGGAACGCCTGTTCGATATAGGCTGTGTCTTCCGCGAGGCCGATGCCGGGTTGATTGAACCATGGAGAATCCTTCAAGCGGCCGTTCTCGTCCAGAGCTTCGTTGACGACATCCCAGGCAAAAACTTGTCCAGCGTAGTGCTCCATCACTCTGGTGATATGTTCCTGCAGCAAGCGCGACAGTTGGGTGGGAGCGAAGCGGCCGTCGGCAAGCCACTGAGGATTGTTATGGTCCCAAACCAGGCAGTGCCCGCGGACCTTCATTCCGTGAGCTTGCGCGAAGCGGACGATTTCATCGGCCTTGCTGAAGTCGAAGGTTCCGGGACTGCTGCGAACCATCCACCACTTCATCGCATCTTCCGGTTCGACCATATTGAATTCGCGCGCCAGAGTGGCTGAGTAAGCGCCCTCGGAAAGCAGCGACGGACGCACGGCAGTACCGACCAGTAAACTTGCATGTTCTGCCGCCACTCGCAAGGGGGCGGGTGACATTGCGGTCAGAAACAAAAGCAAGGCAAAAAGCTGATAGCAACGGCTTGGCATGATGCGCGCCTATCCTTGATGAATGTCTATCCAGCATTATTGCCAGGCAGGAAGGGTTGTAAAGGACATCCGTCACATTTCGGATGCGATTTCCCACAATGGTGCTTGCCGACTCCAACGATGAGTCCGTGCATCTCGTTGTAGACCTGCACCAGGGCGGAGCGCTTCGCAGTGCTCATCGAAGAGGGGGCGTGAGCTGCCCCACGGAAACCCGCTTCGAGCTGTGGCTCGGAATTCGGGGGCTTCTGTTCCTGATCGTGAACGGTGGGCCCAAGCGCCTGCTGGAACAAGTTTCGGATGTCCTCGTAGTCAGTTTTGTGCGGCAGAATTCCGTGGCGATCCAGAATCCGGCGAGTGTACGCGTCAACCACGAATACCGGGTGATTTCCCGCGTAAAGCAGAATCGAGTCGGCTGTCTCCGGTCCCACGCCGTTTAGCGCAAGCAGTTCCTCGCGGAGTTTGTTGGTGGGTTGCGCGAAGAGATCATCCAGCGAACCGCCATATTTAAGATCGAGGAACGCGATGAATGTCTTGAGCCGCTGTGCCTTTTGCCGGAAATAGCCGGAGGGCCGGATCAGACGCTCGAGTTGCGTCAGGGGGATTTTCCGGATGCGGTCGACGCTCAATAAGTTCGGCTTGTCTCGCAGATTCGCCAGGGCACGTTCTACGTTCGTCCAAGCGGTGTTTTGCGTGAGGTAAGCACCGACGATGACTTCCCAGCGTGTTTCAGCAGGCCACCAATGCTGCGCGCCCCAGGCTCGATAGAGCGCGTCATAGTATTGCCGGATCTTTGTTTCGTTTTCCGCTGTTTTCCATTGCGCCAATGAAGAAATCCTCAGAGTGAGTCTACTCGAGTCCCTTTCAAGGCATGTGATCGAACGCTCCATGCACCGCTCAGGCTTACTGAAGTGCATGTACTTGAGCAGCCGATTTCCAGCCCGACAGAGGAAAACGGGCATTTGGCGTGAACTTCAGCGTGGGCACCGCTTTGTGGACTGATTTTGCCGTCAGGGCCAAGTACCAAAGTAAGTGGTGCGGTAACCCGCTAGCGTTGACAATTTGTGTCAACGCGAATGAGCTGCGTCTCTCCCAATGTTGAGCGGCCGTTTGCGCTACGCCCGTATGAGTGCGAGGCGGCGTTCCACCCACGTGGATAGGAGATCGGCTTATGTCTCAACGGCTGGGTGACCTTCTCGTCAAAGAGAAGATCATTACCCCAGAGCAGTTGGAACAAGCGAATAAGGCACAGAAGGAACAGAGTTGTCGCCTGGGCTCGGCCCTGGTGAAGCTCGGCTTCCTCACGGACGAAGACGTCACTAATTTCCTCTCCCGGCAGTACGGCGTTCCCGCCATCAATCTTTCCTATTTTGAAATTGATCCTGCCGTCGTCAAGCTGATTCCATTCGAAACCGCCAAGCGTTACCAGATCCTTCCTCTGAGCCGTGTGGGCGCGTCGCTCACCATTGCGATGGTCGATCCAACGAACGTCTTCGCTATGGACGACATCAAGTTCATGACCGGTTTCAATATTGAACCGGTGGTGGCTTCGGAGAGCTCGATTCTCGCGGGGATTGAAAAGGCTTACGGCTCTACCAAGGACGAGGATCTGCAAACCGTCATGCAGTCGATGACGGAAATGGGCGACAGCGACGTCGAACTGCAATCCGAAGAACAGCAGATGGAGTTGGCCGAACTGGAGAAAGCGGCCGATGAAGCTCCGGTCGTCAAGTTGGTCAACGTCGTCCTGGGCGACGCGGTCAAGCGCGGAGCCAGCGACATTCATATCGAGCCCTACGAAAAAGAATTCCGTGTCCGGTTCCGTATTGACGGCGTGCTGCAGTCGATCATGTCTCCGCCTCTGAAGTTGAAGGACGCGATTACCTCCCGTCTGAAGATCATGTCGAAGCTGGACATCAGCGAGAAGCGGTTGCCGCAAGACGGCCGCATCATGCTGAAGATGAATGTGGGCGGCCGTAAGAAGCAACTCGACTTCCGTGTCAGCACACTGCCCACCTTGTGGGGCGAGAAAATCGTGCTCCGGTTGCTCGACAAAGAGAACCTGCGACTCGATATGACTAAGCTCGGCTTCGAGCCCGAGTCGCTGGTGAAATTCGAAAAAGCTATTTTGAAGCCCTACGGAATGGTGCTGGTCACAGGCCCGACGGGATCGGGAAAGACGAACACGTTGTACTCGGCGATCTCGCGCCTGAACCAGCCCGACACCAACATCATGACCGCCGAAGATCCGGTCGAGTTTCAGCTGGGCGGCGTCAACCAGGTACAGATGAAAGAGCAGATCGGATTGAACTTTGCTGCCGCTCTGCGATCGTTCTTGCGACAAGATCCCAACATCATTCTGGTCGGCGAAATTCGAGACTTTGAAACCGCCGAAATCGCCATTAAGGCCGCCCTCACTGGCCACTTGGTGCTATCCACCCTGCACACCAACGGTGCGCCCGAAACAATCACGCGCTTGATGAACATGGGTATTGAACCATTCCTGGTCGCGACCTCAGTCCACCTCATCTGCGCACAGCGCCTGGTCCGGCGCATCTGCAAAGACTGCATCGACGTGATGGAAGTTCCTGTCCAGACCTTGATTGAAGCGGGTTTCACGCCCGAGGAAGCGAAGACGGTGAAGATTCAGAAGGGCAAGGGCTGCGGGGTCTGCAACAACACGGGGTACAAGGGGCGCTGCGGTTTGTATGAAGTGATGGAAGTCGACGACGAGATCCGCGAATTGGTGCTGGTCGGAGCCTCGGCATTGGAATTGAAAAAGAAGGCCATCGAGCGCGGCATGATCACGCTGCGTCGAAGTGGATTAATCAAAGTGGCGGCGGGCATGACCACGCTCGAAGAAGTCGCTCGCGAAACGATTCACTAATTCGGATCTAGAGGCGAAAGGGAAGGAACTTGCTATGGGTTTGTCGTTAAGCGATCTGCTCAAGAGAATGCTGGAGATGAACGGCAGCGACTTGCACATCACTACCAACTCGCCGCCCCAGATTCGCGTGCACGGTCACCTGGTGCCGCTCGATCTGCCGCAGATGACTCCGGCCGAGACCAAGCAACTAGCGTATAGCGTCATGACGGATTCCCAGAAGCATCGCTTCGAAGAAAGCCTGGAGCTCGACTTCTCTTTCGGATTGAAGGGACTGGCCCGCTTCCGTGCCAACGTCTTCAACCAGCGTGGCGCCACGGCTGCTGTCTTTCGTCTTATTCCGTTCGAGATTAAGTCATTCAACCAACTTGGGCTGGCGCCCGTGGTCAGCAAGATGTGCGACAAGCCGCGCGGATTGGTGCTGGTGACAGGGCCGACCGGATCAGGCAAATCGACGACGCTCGCGGCCATGATCGACAAGATCAACAGCGAGCGCCACGATCACATTCTTACGATCGAAGATCCCATCGAATTCGTGCACATGAACAAGAACTGCCTGGTCAACCAGCGCGAGTTGCACGCGGACACCAAGAGCTTCACCGACGCTTTGCGCGCCGCGCTTCGTGAAGATCCAGACGTTGTACTGATCGGCGAAATGCGTGACCTGGAAACCATCGAGTCGGCGCTGCGCATCGCAGAAACCGGCCACTTGACCTTCGGCACGCTGCATACGAACTCTGCGACTTCCACCATCAACCGTATTATCGACGTCTTCCCGGCGCACCAGCAGCCGCAGATTCGAGCCCAGTTGTCGCTGGTCCTGGAAGGCATCATGTGTCAGAGCCTGCTGCCGCGCATCGATGGCAAGGGCCGCGCCATGATCATGGAAATTCTGGTTCCCAACGCTGCGGTTCGCAACCTGATTCGCGAAGACAAAATTCACCAGATCTATTCGTCCATGCAATCCGGACAAGAAAAGTTCGGAATGCAGACCTTCAACCAGTCGCTGGCCACGGCTTATTTCCAGAAACAGATCACTCTGGAAACCGCCATGGCGCGGTCCAGCAATGTGGATGAGTTGCAGGAAATGATTAACCGTGGCGCCAGTTTGATCAACCGTCCGACGGCTGCAGGAACAACTCTGGCCCGAGGGGCGGCGCCGTCGAAGCACTAGCTGAGATCGAACAACAAACAGTTATGAAGGAACGTTTCAACCAGCAGGTACGTCAGTGAGGAGAAGCTAAACATGCCAGTCTTTACATTTTCCGGCAAGGACGCATCCGGTCAGAAGATTTCCGGCGAGCGGATGGCGGCGAATAAACAGTCGTTGGCACAGGCGTTGCGTCGCGAGCGCATCACGCCCGGCGCGATTCGCGAAAAAGGCAAGGAATTTTCCATGCCGACCTTCGGCTCGGGTAAAGTCGGGACCAAGGACATCGCGATCTTCTTTCGCCAGTTCTCGGTCATGATCGATGCCGGACTGCCTTTGGTGCAGTGTCTGGAAATTCTGGCCGCAAACCAGGAGAACCAGGCCTTTCAGAAAGTGCTGACCGGGGTGCGAACCACGGTGGAAGGCGGCGCTACTCTGGCTAATGCCATGCGCCAATATCCCGTCGTCTTCGACGATCTCACCACCAACATGATCGAGGCTGGTGAAACCGGCGGTATTCTCGACATCATTTTGCAGCGCCTTGCGACTTACGTTGAAAAGGCCGTCCGCCTGAAATCAGCCGTGAAGTCCGCGCTGATTTATCCAGTCGCCGTGGTCAGTATGGCAATGCTCATCGTGGGCGCGCTGCTCAAGTGGGTCGTTCCCATCTTTGCCAACCTGTTTGCCGGACTGGGCGTCGCCCTACCGCTTCCCACGCGGATCGTCATGGGGTTGAGCTCGTTCGTGCAGACCTTCTGGTGGATGTTCGGAGTGGGCGTGTTTGGCTTGTTCTTCGGAGTCAAGCAGATTCGCAAGCATCCCCGCGGCCGCTACTACTTCGACAAGATGCTGCTGTTTCTTCCTGTGATTGGAACCCTGTTGCGCAAGATCGCGGTAGGCCGCTTCACCCGCACTTTGGGTACGTTGATCACTTCGGGCGTGCCGATTCTCGAAGGCTTGGGCATCACCGCCAGGACCTCGGGCAATGCCGTACTGGAAGAAGCGCTGATGAAAGTCCGCAAGGCCATCGAAGAAGGACGCACGATTGTCGATCCCTTGCGGGAATGCGGCGTGTTTCCCAACATGGTGACGCAGATGATCGGCGTTGGCGAAGCGACCGGAGCCATGGACTCGATGTTGCAGAAGATCGCCGACTTCTACGAAGAAGAAGTCGACGCCGCCACCAAAGATATGTTGGCCATGCTCGAACCAGTCATCATCGCTATCCTGGGCGTGAGTGTCGGTGGCATCGTAATTTCACTCTACATGCCGCTGTTCGCCATGATCGCCAAACTGGCTGGCTAACAAAAACGCGATCGGGAGGCCGGAACTGCAGGCCGTGGTTCGGCCTCCTGACCTTGCAAACGGCATTTGGTCATCGGTGTCAGGTCTTAGGCCTATGACCCACCCCAACCAAGACCTAAGACCCGACGCGTCGGTCCGAGGACCCGCGTCCGTGGTTTCTAGATCAGCGGGATCGCATGCAATCGACGTTTGACGAGCGCAATTGGCTGGTATGGCTGGTACGGGTCCGCATATTCATATTGACCCTTTTGCTCGCCATTGAGCTGGCGGTTGCCCAATTCAGTCCGTCGCCGCTGCCCATGCGGCTCTTCATTGCGACGATCCTCTTGTGGTACAGCCTCTCTCTGTTTTACGTTCTTCTGCTTTCATTCTGGCAAGAACATCGGCTGCAGGCCTCGCTGCAGGTTGTGACCGACCTGATTCTGGTCAGCCTGGTGGTGCATGAGACCGGAGGATGGGATAGTTCGTTGAACTTTCTGTATCCCCTGGTCATCATCGTCGCAAGCGTGTTGCTGCCGCGAGTGTGGGCCCACCTGGTCGCCGCTCTGGCTTTCATTCTGTACGGAACGGTGCTGGAGCTGAACTACTACGCCGTGGTTCCGTCGTACTGCACGACGCACCCGGTGACTACCACGCTGCAGGCGATCATCTTCGTCAATCTTTTTGCTTTTCTGGCAGTGGCATATCTGGCAGGGCTGTTGACGGCAAAGCTGCGCCAGGTAGGCGTACAGCTGAAAGACACGAGCGGCGCGCTCGAAAACCTGCAAGCCTTGCACGAAAACATTATTCACTCGATCAGCAGCGGCCTGATTACTACTGGCCTGGACGGGCGCATCACCCTGGTGAACGCCTCTGCCCAACGTCTGCTGGAGCGAACCCCGGCGGAGTTGCTCGGCGCGCCAGTGCATCAGTTGTTTTTGGATTCGTTGCCCACAGTCGAATCGCAACAGACCCACGGCGAAGTTCGTTTCGACGCGCCCACAAAATTTCGCAAAACAGTTCGGGTGCGAGTGGCCGCCTTAACCGTGCCCGAGCGAGGCGAACTGGGGTACGTTTATGTACTCGACGACCTTACCGAAATTCGCCGCCTGGAGCGCGAAGTCCGCATGCAGGATAAGCTCGCGGCCGTCGGCCGCCTGGCCGCGGCCATCGCACATGAAATCCGCAATCCTCTGACTTCCATCGCCGGTTCGGTCAGCATGCTGTCGGGCGTTCCCGAGATGAATGAGGATCATCGCCGCCTGCTCGATATTGTGACCCGCGAGTCGCAGAGGCTGAATAGCATCATCACAGATTTTCTGGCCTATTCGCGTACCAAGCAATATCACTTTGACCGGGTCGATCTGATTCAGTCGGTGGAAGACACGCTGACGCTCATGGATCATCGCATGACGGCAGAGAAAACTGGAATCACCATCGAACGGCGCTTCACCGTGCGCCAAGCCTGGGCCATTGCCGATGGTGACCGGCTCAAGCAGGTGTTCTGGAATCTGTGTGAGAATGCGGTCCGCGCCATGAAGAACGGGGGAACGCTGACTGCGGCGGTCGAACCTCTGGGCGACGATTGGCAGGTTTCGTTCATCGATACCGGAACCGGCATGACGGCGCAGCAGATCGAAAAAATCTTTGAGCCTTTTCAGTCGAACTTTGAAGGCGGAACCGGACTTGGGCTGGCTATCGTCTACCAGATCGTGCAAGCCCATGAAGGCAAGGTCTGGGCACGCTCGAAGCCAGGGCAGGGAACCACACTCGTTCTAAGATTGCGGCGGCTTGATGCTGAGCGTTCGCCCTCCATGCAAAGCCGCGAAAATTCGGTTCGGTCCCTGGTCTCGGCACCGTCCGTTGCGGCGGCGGCCGGAGGTGGTTCGCGTGGCTAACATTCTGGTCTGCGACGACGAACGCTCCATTTGCGAAATGCTCGACATCTCCTTGCGGCGCGAGGGACACCGCGTGGAGACGGTGCAAGCCGGTCAGACGGCAAAAAACAAGATCGACGGCGCGCTCTATGATGTCATCATTACCGACATCAAGATGCCGAACATCGACGGCATTGAAGTGTTGCGGCACGCCCACCGTGTGTCACCCGACTCCGCCGTCATCCTGATCACGGCGGTCGATGACTACGAGGCTGCCGTGGAAGCCGTAAAAGCCGGGGGCGCCACCGACTACATTCGCAAGAGTCCCGGCCTCGTCGATGAGATCAAGCTGGCGATTAACCGTGCGGTCGAGAAACTAAATCTCAGCAAGCAGAATTTCGCGCTGCGCCGCGACGCCGCGACCCGAAATTCCCTGGACAACATCATTGGTTCCAGCGGTGCCATGGAGAAGCTCAAGCAAACGGTTCGGACCGTTGCTTCTACGGCCAGCACGGTGTTGATTCACGGGGAGAGCGGCACAGGTAAAGAACTGGTGGCCCGAGCGGTTCACGTTTGTTCGCCACGAGCCGCCGAGGCCTTCGTTTCCGTCAACTGCGGGGCGTTTCCTGAGACCCTGCTGGAGAGTGAACTCTTTGGATATCTGAAAGGGGCTTTCACCGGCGCCAACCAGAATAAGCGTGGCTTGTTTGAAGTTGCTGACGGCGGCACCATCTTCCTCGATGAAATCAGCGAGATGACGCTGGCCATGCAGGTCAAGCTGCTGCGCGTGTTACAGGAACGCACGGTGCGTCCGGTGGGCAGCACCGGTGAAATCTCCATTGATGTGCGTGTGATTGCCGCTACCAACCGCGATCTCGACAAAGCGGTGGCTGAGAACGTTTTCCGCGAAGACCTTTACTACCGGCTAAACGTGATTCCAATCCGGGTGCCTCCCTTGCGCGAGCGCCGCGAAGACATTCCGTTACTGGCAAACCATTTTCTAAAAAAGTACGCCAGCGCCGCTGGCCGAAGCATTCTGCGCGTGAATGCGCCCTCGCTGGATTCCCTGTGTGGCTACGAGTGGCCCGGAAACGTGCGGCAACTGGAAAACACCGTCGAGCGTGCTGTTGCACTGGAAACTACCGAAGAGTTGCACGTCGAACTTCCCGCGGAAAGGCCAAAGGCGCGTGCCGCGGCAGCTTCGGCAGGCGGAGGCTTGCCCGAACCTGGGTCGGACGTCACGCTGCCGGAAGGCTTAGGGATGGAAAGTTATGTGGCCGGCATCGAGCGCTCGCTATTGCAGAGCGCACTCAACCAGAGCAACGGTGTGCAGACGAAAGCCGCCGACGTGCTGGGTATCTCCTATCGATCGTTCCGGCATTTGATGAAGAAGTACGGATTGTGAAGAAGCTCTTAGCCATTAGCTTTTGGCTTGTAGCTGTTTCGCTGTGAAAGCAAGAGCTAGTTGCTCTTTTTCAACTGCTGCTTCCAACCCAGCACCCGCGCTTTGGCGCCTTCCGCTTCTGCTTCCGGAATCATCCCCTTCTTCTGATAGAGCACTGACAAACTGGTATGTGCCAGCACGTCATCCGGGTCGATCTCCGCAAGCCGCTGCGCGACTGCGATCGCGTCGTCGTAGCGCTGCAAGTCCTGCAGCGCCCGCGCCAGGCCATGCATGGCTTCGGTAAATGTCGGATCGGCGACCAGAGACTCCTGATATGCGGTGACCGCCTGCTCCAGGTGGCCGTCAGCCATCAGGTCGAGCGCGGCGTAGTAATGATCTTCGGCCTTTTGTCGGGCGTCGCTGTCAGACATTCGTGGAAATCCCAGGCGGAGATTGGATTTTAGCATGTCGCGTGATCGCGCTTCCCCTGAACCTCGAAGGACAAGAAGTTCCACGAAGGAATTCTCCGAACGCATTTTTCTTCGTGATCCTTCGTGCCCTTCGTGGTTCATGTTTTTCCACGCTCTTGACCGAGTCGGTATGATGGCTGCATGCGCTACAAGCTCCGTTTTCTCTGGAATGCCACCAAGGGCCATCGCCTGGCCCCATGGCGAAGTCCCTATCTTCTATGGCGCATCGAGACCTACACGGGCGTGAAGATGACGCAGATCGGCTTCCTGGAATTTTGGGAATTCATGTGGCGGGAGCGCGGAGACCTATGGCGCTTTCTGAAATGGACGGGCGAGATGGAGCGCTATGTCCATCCCAAGCCGAAGAGTTCGTGAGGTCCTCAGCAACAGCGGCAGTGAAAGCGCATGTTCGAAACTTCCCAAAATAATCAGCGCTCCACCCTGCAGGTCTTGCTCGGGTTTCTGCTGGGAATCGTGATCTGCCTGTTGTGCTTCTTTGTGTCTATCATGCTGGGCTTCGCTGCCGCACTTCACCAGACATGGCTGTATGCGGCCTTCAATGCGATCGGCTTGATTGCGGCGGGCATTGTCGCCCTGCGGCACTTTCGGGAGTCAAGCTACGCCCAGGGTGTGGTGATCGCGCTGTCGCTAGGTTTACTTCTCGATGCGGCCTGCGGAGTCTTTCTTCACTAAGAGTTGGAACTCAGGCGCCTTTTCCAGCGGCCGCAGCCTCACCCAGGAAAATGCTGACTTCGCTGCCTTTGCCGGCGCCGGTAATCTGCGCCGCTGCCGCGCGGTTGGCCACGATCTCGAGGTAGCCCATGCTGCCGATGATGCCAAACACCTCTCCCGGGGCGCCCTCCGCGTAGGCTTTGCGAATTTCAGTGATCTCCTTGCCGCCGACGGTGATCTTGAATGTCGCGGACTCCTCAAACAGCGCCGGGGCGTCTTCGGGAGTCACGTTGGTGATCAGGTTGCCAAAGCGGTCGACTTTCAAAACGACCGCGCGCATGCGTCCCTCGCCCGTGGCTTTCGGCCGGGGCGCCGCGAATCGAACGTAGTCTTCAATCTCGTCTCCGAACTTGTGCGAGTCGACTTGCTTTGCCAGGTACGCCGCGACGGGGGCAAAAATGTCGCGCGCGTGGAATGTATTGCTTACGGGAGTTCGGAAGTAGTGGTCCGACGTAATGTGCCGCACCCGAATGCGCGGCTCCTTGGCATAAACCATGGAGAGCACGCCATTGTCGGGGGCGACGAAATGATATCCATCACTCGAAGCCAGAATCGGACGCCGCGTCGTGCCCACGCCCGGATCCACCACCACCATGTGAATGGTTCCGCTGGGGAAGTACGAATACGACTGTGAGATGGCCAGCGCGCCATCAAGGACATCGAAAGCCTGCACGGCATGAGAGATGTCGACGATCTGCACGTCGGGCACAATGTCGACGATCACGCCCTTCATCGCGCCTACAAAATGATCGTTGGTTCCAAAATCGGTGGTGAGAGTGATGATCGGATGATAGGCCAACTTTTCCTCACTGGAAGACGAATATAAGACGCAAGAATCCCTGTGCATGCGAAGTTAATTTGCAGGGAACCTGTGCGTCAAGGCACGGAGGTAATGGCTGAATTGTCGCTCTCTCCGTCGGAACTTGCGCACGCCTGCCGGTGTCCAACCAACAGGGACGCATGCCATGTCCACTCCCCCTACGAACCGTTTCGTCGCGTTAGGTTGCACCGGGGCGGTTGTCGCGACGATCTTCGGCGGCGCGCTTGCACCCGATCATCCGCAAAGTCCGATCAGCGTGCTTGTGCGGGCAGGCCTTTACATTCTGCTGGTTTTCGGTGTGACCGCATGTGCAACTTACTTGGGATTTCTCGTAAGGGGAGATAGGAGAACGGTCCGCGCCCGGCAGATTGCCCTTCGCACTGCGGCCGCCTCGATATGGCTGCCGCCCTTGCTCTTATTCTCCGAACAGAAGTCAGTGTTCGTCTTAGTGATCTGGGTTGCACTTCTAATCGAAGTAGCTCGGTTGATCGCCTTTCTGAAAAGCGCGATGTTCGACCACGCGTCGCCCCGAGAGTTGTACGAAATCTGCGCGTTCTCTGTCTTGAAACAGGATTTTCCCTCCGGGATCACTATTCTTGGCGCGCTCATGATTCAGGGAGCTACCTTCGCGGCCTTCGATGGTCGCGATGTTCTGGCGGGCGTGCTCTATCTAACCGGTACTACGGCGGTCGCGTACCGTGTCCTGAAGATGTTTCAGGAGACGCCCGCCCTGGATGGCCCCACGCTCAAGGAACGACTTCCGAGTACGCTTCTGACCGCGACATTTCTGATCGTATTTGCCTGGCTGCCATTGATCGTCGGATCCGGCGGTCCGGGAGGGAGCGGAAACCCCACGGGAGCGCTAACCAGCGGAGGCCGGCCGCCAGGACAGTCATCTGGAGGAGTCGGTGCTCACAAGGACAAGCGTAGCCGGCAAGGTAGCGCGACGGCGCTGGCTTGGCTACGAGATCTTTTCAAGCCTGCTGGTCCGGATTCCCGCGCGAGTTCGTTTGCTGCCGCAAGACGCATTCTCGATTCAGGCTTTCCTCAATCGGACGGAACCAGCCGTGGCTCGAAGAGCCTTCAGAACACAAAGATCGCAACGGCTGTCTTCGTCGCTGGACCTGTTTTTGCCGGCGTAGAACTGTATCCGGAGGTCAAGCCGCATACGAGGCTGGTAGCTCCTCCCTTGGAAGGAGTCAAGGGATTCGGCGTGGACCACTCCGATCCGCTGAGCATTCCATTTGAGGGCGTTTACTGGTTCTGGCGAGGCCCATCGGACCGTCCGCCGTTGAATTCGGTCGTCATGCACGGCAGTCCGTCGGCACAGTTCTTTCGCTCGACCGACGGTGACGGAATGTCGATGGAGGCGCGGCAGAACCTGGGATTTGCCGTCGATCCGAAGCGCTACGGCGCCATCGAGATTTTCATCCAAAATGTCGATCCCTTTCCCAACACCGTCAGCATTCTGCTGAAGGTACGAAACACAGCGGTCGCCGGAAATGCACTGTTATCGCTCGGCTTGCAGGACGTTTCTGCCCCAGCGTCCTCAGCTGGCAGCCGCAATGCCGACAGTCAGATGCTGAGATTTCGGATTCCGACCGGTATTCCTATCGGCAGCTTTGACGAATTGACCATCAGCTACTACCTGAAAGGGGCACGCAGCGACAGGAGTGCCCGCATCGCGATCAATCGATTTCGCCTGGTGCCACGGGGAGAATAGACATCTCTTTTTAACGAATTGCCGCGCCGTGCGGCTCTGAGTCCCGCCTACTCGTAGCGCAGCGCCTCAATCGGATTCAGCCGCGATGCTTTGAGAGCAGGGAAGAAGCCGGAGACAATCCCCACCAGTGACAGAATCGTGAACGAGATAATCATCACGCTCATGGACGCATGCAGAAAAATCGCGCCTTCATGATCGGCGGTCTTGTAGAACTCATCGTAGAGCGGCATGGGAGGAATCGCCCACGTCAGAAATTCGGCGACTGCCATTCCGATTACCCCGCCCACAAACGTGAGTACGAGAGCCTCCAGCAAGAACTGCACCAGGATGTGTCGCGGCCTCGCTCCAATTGCTTTGCGCAGCCCAATCTCACGAGTTCGCTCAGTCACCGAGACCAGCATGATGTTCATTACGCCAATGCCGCCGACCGCCAGCGTGCAGACCCCAATCAGTCCCAGCACCGCCTGCAGTCCCAGCGAGAAGCCGTTGATCATGGCGCGATCTTCAATGGTGTCCCACTCTGGCGTGGCCTTGTCATCCTTGGGATCGAAGTGGTGGCGTCGCGCAATCACTTCGCGCACCGCCATCAGCGCCTTCTTGTTCAGTTCTGGCGCAGTGGGCTGGATGATGATCTCGTCCGGGTCGCGAATGTTTTTAAGATCGCGCATCAACGCAAACGGAATGAACCCGTTCTCATTGTCGGGACCTTGATACATCGAGTCCTGAATCTTATTGCGCATCGTGCCGATCACTTCAAAATCTATCCCGCCAATGTTGACGTTCTGCCCGACGGCGGGCGCGCCCTGAAAGACTTTCTTCGCGGCGCTATAACCCAGAATCACAACGCGGCGATGGTCGGCAAAATCGCTTTCGTTAAAGTAGCGTCCGTCGGCCAGATCGAGCTTCCGCATCTGCCCGTAGGGCATGTCCACACCGCGAACCTGGATGGAAACCACCCGTGTGCCAATCTTGAATCCGAAATCGCGGTCGATCTCCCCGCTTACCGCCCTCACGATCGGCACTTCGTCGCGAATTGCTTCGACGTCCTCCAGTTCGTACTTGACGGCTTTGCCGGCCCGCTGTCCGCCAGCCTGCATGCTGGTCTGGCCAGGCCAAATGACGATGACGTTGTTACCCATGTTCAGGAAAGCGTGCAGCACACATCCGCCCAAGCCCTGTCCATAAGCCAGCAGCAGCACAACCGACACCAGGCCCCACCCGATGCCGAGCATGGTGAGGGCCGAGCGCAAACGATCGCGCATCAGCGACTGCCAGCCTTGCGAAATGAGCTCTTTCAGGTACATCGTTTGCTGCTCTCTTACGGCGCTAACTTCTTTGCCACGGATTCACACGGATCACACGGATTTAAACAAACAGCGCAATTCTTATCCGTGTTCATCCGCGTGGATCTGTGGCAGATGAAGTTGCGTAGGCCGCTCCGTTCCTACTGAATATGTATGTCGCCCGATCCGGTGCGCACTCGCAGCAGTTGTCCGCCGCCGTGCACCTTGCCGCGAATCTGCTTGTGGGAATCTCCCACGCGTCCCTGCACGGTCATCTCGATGGGCTCACCCACGTCGACGGTTCCGGAGCTGGTGGAAATATCGGCGTCAAACGCCGCATTCGACGGCAGCTTCACATGCACGTTGCCGGAGCCGGTATGAATCTCCCACGCACCGCTGGGCGTACCTTCCGCAGTCACATCCCCGCTGCCCGTCTCGCCGCGGAATCCGCCGTTCACCCCACGCGCGGTGATGTTTCCCGACCCCGTGTGCATGTCGACGTCGCCCGATGCCGCCTCTTCAATCTCAACGTCTCCGCTGCCCGTGCTCCCTCTCACGGTGCCCGCGATCTGGCGCGCGCGAATGTTGCCAGATCCAGTCTGCAGGTGAATCTCGCCGGTTATGCTGGCTAGCTTTACGTCGCCAGAGCCGGTCTGGGTGTCAACGCTGCCGTGCGTGCCTTCAATGGTCTGATCGCCAGAACCGCTGCGAGTACGAACCGTGGCGTTTGTAGGAACACTGATTTCATAGTTGACCGAGATGTTGCGCAGATTCACATAATCGATATGAATGCTGTTGCCATCCTGGCGGATCGGCGGATGCTGCTCGATCTCGTGGACGTCGGCGTCGCGGTTGCCCATCAGCCAGTGGTCGCCGACATAAATCTTTCCGCGGATCACCACTGACCCAGTTGAACCGGCCCGCACAGTGACGTCGCCAGAACGAGTCAGCACCTCAAGATCAACAGGGCCGTTGACCTGCAATGTTTTTTCGAAATTACCCTGGGGCGTCGACGCGAAAACCATCGTCGATGCAAGAATCACGACCAGCGCGATCGCCAACGTCGCAACGGCAGATCGGCCGGACACGGAGACTGGAGAGAGCAAGCGTCGGTTATTCATAGCGTAGTGACTCCACGGGTGTCATATCCGCGGCGCGCTGGGCGGGATACATGCCCGCGGTCACGGTAATCAATGAAAGTGTCAAAATCGAAGCGAAGATCGAAATCCAGGAAACGATCGGATGCGGAACGAAGTCCGGAAGAGGCAGAGCCTGCAGCCCGGAGCAAATGCCAATTCCCGCCGTCAGCCCGAGAATCCCGCTAGCCACCGTTAACATTGCCGACTCTGCAAAAAACTGCCGCAGGATGTCGCGCTTGGTGGCGCCCATTGCCTTGCGAGTGCCGATCTCGCGCGTGCGCTCGGTCACCGATACCAGCATGATGTTCATCACGCCGATCCCACCCAGGCACAGCGTCACAATGGCGACGCAGCCGAAGAAAATCGTGACCACGCCAAAGATTTTGTCCAGCATCTTGGCACCGTCCATGGTGTCCCAGATGAACAAAGCGTCTTTATCGATAGCGTCGAAGTGGTGAACTCGCGCCAGTGCGCTTCGGACCTGCAAGACTGCTGCTTCGTGCTCCTCGGGATCGCCCACTTCGAAGACGATGTCATCCAGATATCCACGCGTGATCCCCGCGCCCTTCTTGGTCGGTGGCGGAAAGTCGCGGGATACGGCGGAATATGGCGCGAACAAGTAGTCGTTGTCAGGGCCGCTGTAATTGGAATTCTGTTTCTTCTCCTGCAGAACTCCAATCACGAGATAGGGAACGCTCTGCACCAGTACGCTTGCACCGATTGCGGGTTGTCCCGGAAACAGCTGCCGGTACGCTTTCGACCCCAAAACCAGCACGCGCCGCCCTTCGCGCTCGTCATCTTCGGAAATCAGCCGCCCTTCGGAAATCTGCAGCGAGCGAAAATCCTGATATGAAGGCCACATGCCAACCACACCGCGGTTGGCCAGATTGTATTGGCTGACTTCCGGGATCGTCCGCCGTAACTCCGGACTGACATTCTTGACCAGGTAGCATTCACTGCGAATCAACTCCGCGTCATCGACATGAAGCTGAATCTCCCTGCCCGCCGCGCGGCCCCCGACCTGTGAACTGGTACGCCCGCCCCACATGATGACCAGGTCCTTGCCCAGCGTCTGCATGTGTTTCTTTTGATCGACACTGAAGCCGCGCCCCAGTCCCACCAGGATGATCACTGAAGCGATCCCCCAAACGATGCCAAACATCGTGAGGAAAGTTCGCATCTTGTGGGCTCGAAAAGTGGCGAGCGCCTGGCGCAGGATTTCGGAGAGTGTCATGGCCGTTACCGAATGATTTCCTAGAGCTAGAAAAAGTTCGGGTCTTAGGTGGCGGGTCGTAGGTGTAACACCTAATACCCAAGACCTAAGACCCGAGATTGCCGCCTTACTGCAGTACGACCTGATCGCCTTCCTTCAGCCCGCTGAGCACTTCGGTCTTCGCTCCGTTGGAAATCCCGATGTTGACGGCAACTTTATCTTTGCCCTCTTTGCCCTTCGGGTTAGGAATTTCGACCGAGGCTTTCTTGTCCTTGTCGTACAGGATCGCGCCTTCAGGAATCTGCAGAACGTTCTTATGTTCTTCGAGGATGATTTCCGCGTTGGCGGTCATTTCAGCCTTGAGTTCGCCGCCCGGATTCTGAATCGACACGCGCACTTCAAAGGTAGTGACGTTATCTTTTTCCACGCCCATCGGAGATATCTTGGTCACCTTGCCGTCGAAGGTCTTGTCTTTGAACGACTCGACCTTGATGCGTGCGCGCTGCCCAAGATACACCTTGCCGATGTCGCTCTCGTCAACCTTGCCCTTCACGTACACTTCGCTGGTATCGCCCAGCGTCATGACCAGGGTGGCCGAGGAACCCAACACCAGGATCGAACTGACCGCGTCGCCCATCTGCACATCGCGCGACAGGACGATGCCGTCGATCGGAGAGATGATGTCGGTGTAGCTGAGCTGTTCCTCCAGTTGTTTCAGATTCGCTTCGTCCTGGGCCACGTTGGCTTGGGATTGCGCAATCTTGGCCTTCAGCACTGTAACCTGCGCCTTCGACACGTTCTGCTTGTTCAGCGCCATCTCGTAGTTCTTCTCGGCATCGTCGAGCGCCGAAGCGGAAACCACGCCATCCTTCGCCATGCTCGTTGCTCGGTCGTAAGCACGCTTCAGCACCGGCACATCAGGACCTTCCGCGTCGACCTTGGCGCGCTCGAAGTCAGCTTGCGAGCTTTTCAGGTTGGCCTGCGCAGCTTCCAGGCCGGCCTTGGATTGCTCCACCTGCGCCTCAATCTCGACTTTGTCGAGTTGAGCCAGGAGTTGTCCCTTCTTGACGCGATCGCCGTAATCGACCAGAAGCTTCTTCACGATGCCGCTGGCTTTAGATTTCACTTCGACCTTGGTGATCGGCGTAACCTTGCCGGTCGCGACCACACTCTTGGCCAGATCGCCTTTTTCCACTTTGGCAAGTTTCGACGGATCAATTTTGGTTCCGCCACGCGTCGCCGCGAACACTCCACCCGCAATCAGCAGCACGATGACAGCTACCACGCTGCCCCAAATAATCAGTTTGCGACGCTTCTTCTTATTATTCCCGTTACCGTTCACAACGCCTCCTGTAGATACCGCCAAGTGGAGATTGGGAGCCATTCCGCTGCCCTCACTCCTATGTACGCGGCCCAACTTACTTTTGTTCCTGCGATCTCGAAACTATTTGCTTTTCCACTTGGACTCGAAGAGACCGACCCTACCGCTAACCCATCTGCCGCCTGTCAGTTAGACCCTTGACCTTCTAAAAGGATAGCGGATCGTAGCCCGGAATTTTGTGACCCCACGCACCTCTGATTTAGCGCCCCGATTTCATGCCACCAGTGTTGAGCAGGTTCGTGTGGGGATAGCCGCCATTGCTGTCCCTGGGCCAACGGCCCGGCTGCTTTCGCATGGAGTCTTGAACTAAGTGCAAGACCATCTCGAGCGACGCTCAAGGGACAGCCCGCGACGGCTGTACCCATACCGGCTTGGCCCCGAGCAACCGCCTTTAAAATGTTAGAATTACGGTTTCATGATTGCCTTTGTGCTGCTCCGGGTATTTCTGATCCTCCTCCTGGTGGCAGCCAACGCCTTCTTCGCGGCAGCTGAATTTTCCCTGGTGAGCGTGCGAGATACGCGCATCCAGCAACTCATCTCATCGGGACGCATTGGTGCGCGCATCGTGCAGCGCCTGCACAGTCACCTCGACGAAGTCGTCAATGGGGTCCAACTTGGAATCACCATGGTCAGCCTCACCCTCGGCTGGATCGGCGAGCCTATGGTCGCCCGCCTCGTGGAGAGCATGCGCTTCGTCCACGAAGTGCCCCACGCGGCTGTGTATGCCCATACGATTGCCATCGGGATCGCCTTCAGCCTGATCACCTACATGCACGTGATTCTCGGCGAGTTGGTGCCGAAGACCCTGGCCCTGCAGCGCTCCGAGCAGGTCGCCCTCGCCGTCGCCGCGCCCATGGAGGCTTTCCTTACCATCACCCGCCCGGTGCTGTTCTTCATGCGACGTTCTGGCGGCCTGGTACTGAGGCTATTTGGCGCGCAACTGGCCCGCCGCGGAGGCGCTGTTCACTCTCCCGACGAACTCAAACTGATTGTGACTGCCAGCCGCCAGTTCGGCCAGATTCCCGAATTCCAGGAAGAGATGATCCACAGCGCCATTGAGCTCGACAGCATCACGGTTCGCGAGGTCATGGTCGCTCGCCCTGACATTTTCTCCTTGCCTTCAGATCTGCAACTCGACGAAGCCTTAGCGCGAGTAGTGGAGGGCCAACACTCGCGCATTCCGGTGTACGATCCGCAGCGCGGCCCCGAACACCTCGTCGGGGTGCTCTATTACAAAGACCTTATGCGCTGGATGCGTCTCCGGCTGAGTAACCTGGGGCAGTCCACCTCCACTCGCATTTCCCGCATGCAAATTGGCCAGATCATGCACGACGTGCTCGTGGTTCCCGAGACAAAGGTCTTGGCCGAGTTACTGGCCGAGTTCAAAGATCGCCGCCGCCACATGGCGGTTGTCGTGGATGAATTTGGTTCAACCGCCGGCGTCATCACCGTCGAGGACGTTTTGGAACAGCTAGTCGGCAACATCGAGGATGAATTCGACGTCGCCCCCAAAGCGCCCGCACTCGAAGATGAGTCGGTCCTGGTTCTCGAAGGCTCGGTAAACATTCGCGACCTGGAAACCGAGTATGGCCTGACATTACCTCGCGACGCCGGCTTTGAAACTCTGGCGGGATTCATCCTCGCCCGCCTGCAGCGCATCCCAGCCTATCGCGACTCTTTCGAATACGATGGCCGCCGTTACACCGTGGAACAGTTGGAAGGCCACCGCATCGCCATGGTAAGAATCGAAAAGACCGCGAAGGCAGAAGGTGAAGCCGAAGCTGCAAGGCAAGGCGGAGACTGATGGGCATGCCGCTTGTGAGGAATAACCCAACGGGTTGTCATCCTGAACGAAGCACGACGGCCAGCGAAGCGAGCTGTCGCGCGCAGTCCACGGATCCCTACGCGGCGGCAACTCTTTCCCGTCGCCTCAAGGCGTTCTCTCCGCGGTGCCGACGGTCCGCACCGGACTCACCGAAACTCCCTGACAAAATCGAGGTCAAGTCGAGCGGCAAGGGATCCTTCGACTCCGCGCGCTCATTCGAGCCCCCTGCGCTCAGGATGACAATGTAACGGAGAACTGACCCCTGAAGACTGTCCTCCAACGCGTCCTCTACACGCTGCCCGTGATCTGGCTGGTCGTAAGCCTGGTCTTTCTGCTGATCCACCTCGTCCCCGGCGATCCAATCGCGCAGATGCTCGGCGAAGGCGCGCCGGCTGCCGACATCGCGGCCACTCGTCACGCCTATGGCCTCGACGCTCCGTTGGGAGATCAATACCTCCACTACTGGAAAGGCGTGTTGCACGGGGACCTTGGCCGCTCCATACGCTATAACCAGACGGTTACGAAGCTCATCGCGCAACGCTATCCCTATACGCTGCGCCTCACGCTGGCGTCCTTATTTGTAGCGATCCTGTTGTCGATCCCGGCTGGAGTCAGGTCGGCGCGCCGCCGTAACCGCTGGGACGACCGTTTACTTTCCGTCGTCAGCCTGTTCGGTCTTTCGTTCCCCAACTTCGCACTAGGCCCAATCCTAATCTTGTTGTTTGCGATCAAGGCAGGATGGCTCCCTGTTTCAGGCGCAGGCTCGTTCGCCAACCTCGTGCTGCCCGCGCTGACCATGGGCGGCGCGCTCGCGGCCATCCTCACCCGCATGGTGCGCACGTCGATGCTGGAAGAATTAAGTCAGGACTACATTCGTACCGCTCGCGCCAAAGGATTACCGGAACGCACCGTCGTCTACCGCCACGCCTTGCGCAATGCCATGATTCCGGTGCTGACCGTTCTCGGTCTGCAATTCGGCGCACTGCTCGCGGGCGCCATCGTGACCGAGAAGATTTTTTCCTGGCCCGGTATCGGCCGACTCACCGTCGACGCCATTTCCGCCCGCGACTACTTCCTGGTGCAAGGCTGTATCCTGGCGATCGGCCTAACGTATGTCGGGGTAAACTTTCTGACGGATGTGCTGTATTCGGTAGCGAACCCTAGGATCCGACAGTGACCCTGATCGTGAGGTTTCCAGCGACCCGGAGAGCTTCAGACATTGACATGGGGTCGCGTTTGGCGTACGTCGTACGTACCGTGTACGTAGAATGTACGTACGGAAGGAACATATGCCTTCAACTGCCGCCAAGAAAAAACGCACCGAGCGCTTCAATGTTCGCCTCAGCGAACGCGAAGCCAGGCTCATCCGGCTTGGAGCGGAGCAGTTGGGGATGACCGGGATCGAATTGACGCGCGAGCCCTTTTGCAATGGGGGGGCGATTCCTCGTGCGAGACGGCCGGCAAGGCTAGCAGTTGATAAGAGAGAAGCGCGAAAAGGACTGTGAAAGGCGCTGCTAAAGGACGCGCTTGTCAGAACCGCCCGCGCCGCCGACATCGTGGGCGCCCGTGCCGTACTCGTTCACGCGATTGACGAGCAAGCAAGAAAGTTTTATGAGCACTTTGACTTCGAATCCTCGCCGATTCACGAACTGCAATTAATGCTGCTGATGAAAGATCTGCGGAAAGCACTGCAAGAATAGATTGGGCGAGGCGGGGATCGGTTATCCCCACCTCGTGGTTCAACTTACGCGGCCTGCATTACTTTCTTCGCCCGCTCTTCCATGTCTTTGGGTGCCACATCCTCGATGTGTGTAGCAATTCCCCAAAGATGTCCGAACGGATCTTGAATGAAGCCAGAGCGGTCTCCGTAGAACTGATCCTGCACGGGCTTCAGGATCTTTGCTCCCTCGGTAGCCGCGCGTTCGACCACGCGATCTACGTCAGGAAGGTATACATACAGGCTAATCGGGCTCGCACCAATGGTGGCCGCGCTGGTGTGTCCCTGACCCATGCTGGGATTCTCGTCGGCCAGCATGATGTGTGAATTTCCTATTTTCAACTCAGCGTGCCCGATCTTTCCATCGGGGCCATTCATGCGAAATAGTTCCGTCGCTCCGAACACTTTCTTGTAATAGTCGATTGCCCGGGCTGCGTCCCGGATAACGAGGTATGGCGTAACCGAATTGTAGTCCTTGGGAATGTAAGAGACTTTACTCATGATTCTTCTCCTCAAAATGTAGGTTGAAAGTTGAGGGTTAAGCGGCGCAATGTGGACCGGCGACGCGGTCCCGACATTCCTATTATCAGAACACATTCGGCGGACGATCTCAACCCCCGGCAGCAGCAATCTAGTACCTCCTTTATCAGGAGTGTTAGACGTTTTCGCGCCAATGGATTAGCCGAACTGGTGTTTCTGACATGCGTTGACTCTTCCGCCAAGCTAATGCGTTTGTGGGAGAACCATTTGAATCGTTTGCAGCCAGGTCTCCAGCAGTTTTGGCCACCCCGTGACCGGAAGATCCGTGCGCCGCAGACCGTAGCCGTGTCCTCCATTGGCGTACAAATGCATCTCGGCCGGAACTTTGGCGTTCTTCAGAGCCAGGAAGTAGACGGTCGAGTTCTCGACGTGCACGGGGTCGTCTTCGGCCTGAACGATAAAGGATGGCGGAGTCTTCTCGGTAACACGGATTTCTGAATTGGCTGCAAAGTTCTGTTCCGAGAGCGCAAGGTAACCCGGATAGACAATCACCGCGAAATCAGGCCTGCAACTCACCCTGTCCGCTGCATCGACCGGGTCGTATATGCGCTTGTCGAAGTGCGTGCTGAGCGCGGCGGAAAGATGAGCTCCCGCGGAGAATCCCAGCACGCCAATGCGATTTGGATCGATATGCCACTCCATGGCACGGGCACGAACCACCCCAAGCGCTCGCTGCGCGTCTTGCAGCGCGGCCTCAGATTTTGGATACGGCCCGGAGTTAGGAACCCGATACTTCACTAGAATGCACGTGATGTTGATGGAGTTGAGCCAGTCGCAAACCTCGGTACCCTCCAGATCAATGGCCAGGATGCGGTAGGCGCCTCCTGGAAAAACGACCACGGCGGCACCAGCGTTTTTGTCCTTCGGCGAATAGACCGTGAGGGTTGGCGTTGAGACGTTGCTCAGGCGCACAACCGGCTTGCCCGCGATCAGATTATCTTTTGAACTCGTGGTGTCGACTTCAGCGGCTGATCCCGGCTGCGCGCCGGGCGCTCCGTGCGGCCACAGGTCCATTGTCAGGTGACCGGCAGCGGGTTGCCACGCAGCCTTCTGGGCGAACAACGTAGTAGAGAGCAGCACCACTGCAGTGAGGAAAGACGAACGGCGCATTGAGCAGAGCCTCGTGAATCAAAAGTCGGGTCGCGCCGAAGATGATGTCAGTCGCGCCCCATTTGCGCAAGAGCCCGTTGTAAGATTGACCTTCAATCCATGTCTACCGCCGCCATTTCATTTCGACGCCGCGTCGCCGGGAACGCCCGGCACAATCCGCTCGCGGCCATCGGCGTATTGCTGATTGTGCTCTTCGTCGTCTTCGCGTTGTTCGCACCTTGGATCGCTCCGCAAGATCCCGCCGCGATCCGGTTGCCCACACGCCTCGATCCCCCTTCGGCGGCGCACTGGTTCGGCACCGACGAGCTGGGACGCGACATTCTCTCTCGCGTCGTCTATGGAGCCCGTATTTCCATGCTGGTGGGTAGTTGTGTCGTGCTCACGTCGCTCGCCCTCGGACTCATTATCGGATCCATCGCCGGATACTACGGCGGAGCCATCGACCGCTTCGTCAATGTCGTCCTGATGAACGCGTTTCTATCGTTCCCCGGAATCTTGCTCGCCATCGCGTTTATCGCCTTCCGCGGCCCTGGCATTTTCAACCTCGTTCTCGCTCTCTCGCTCGGCGGATGGGTTGGATACGCTCGCCTAGTTCGCGGACAAGTTCTCGCCGCCCGCGAACGCGAATTCGTGGAAGCCGCCCGCGCTCTGGGCGCCAGCGATCTGCGCATCATCGTTCGCCACATTCTGCCGAACATCATCCAGCCCGTTGTGGTTCAGGCTGCCATCGGAATGGCCGGAGCCATCCTCGCCGAAGCCACCATGAGTTTTCTCGGGCTCGGCGTTCCTCCCCCAACCGCGAGTTGGGGAGCCATGCTCAACGACGGCCGCGCGCATCTCTTCGATGCCCCGCATCTCGTCCTGTTTCCCGCGCTTGCCGTCATGCTGGCTGTGCTGAGCTTCAACTTCATCGGCGACGCCCTTCGGGATTACCTTGATCCTCGCTCCCGCATCGAGGCCGGTTTATAACTGATCTCGGACGCAACTTTGAATGTCCCACCGGGTTCGCGCGAACGGGAGAAGCGTTATGAGCCGCGCCAGCGTGTTGTTACTAGCCGTTATCCTCTGCTCCTGCGGCACTTCGACTCCGAATGATATCCAGGGCATCGATGGCCCCTGGTTCGCCCAACTCAACAATGGTGACGGCACATCGGCTTTTGCATTCTCCGCGACTCTCACTCAAGCGAATGGATCCGCGGTGAACGTCAGTAATCTTCAATTCGCAAGCGTCTTGACTTGCTTCAATTCTTCTACCCATCAAGTGGGAACGTTTTCTGTCACGGGAACGACCAATGGGATTGCGGTCGGAACCTTCACTCTGACGATCACCGCGCCTTCTTCCGGTGCTATGAACAACCAGCTCAGTCTTGAGGGCGCGCGGACGTCCGATGGCAGTATTTCGGGTACATGGAGCCTGACTGGTGAGCCAGGATGTGCCGGTGCGAGCGGTACGTTTACGATGCGCCTGCCCCACAGCGACCCGCCGTAAGAACAGCGGCCCAATTTGTTTGGAACTGACGCGTGAAGCTTGCGTCATTGCCGGGCCCTACATCGAGCCGAAGCGCTTCACCCGTATATTGCCTGAAAGGCTTGCGCCGTGCGGTATTTGGGCGATTTCGCGGGAACTCTGGTAATCCAGCAGGTCTATCTCATTTGCCATCAGCGAATTAAAATGTGCGCAACATTTCTTGACGCGCTGTGTTCTTCTCCCTGTGGCCACAAATCGCCGAAGTGAGCAGAATAAATCCACAGGGAGAGATCAGATGAATAGCCAGTTGAAGACTGCTTTGTTGAGTGTGGCACTTGGAATGTTTGCGTTGCCGGTCGTCGCGCAGAGTCCTGCAGCAACTCCGGATCCGGCGCCGAGAAGCGAAGTGGGGCAGCGCCAGGAAAACCAGCAGGATCGGATCGCGCAAGGCGTGAAAAGCGGCCAGTTGACCGCGGGTGAAACCGAACATCTGGAAAAGAATCAGGCGCGCATCAATCGTCAGATTCACCAGGACCGCAAAGAGAATGGCGGTAAGTTAACGCCCCAGGAACGCGCTCAAATCAATCACGAACAGAACCACCAATCGAAGCAGATCTACCGCGCGAAACACAACGGTGCCCGCCAATAAGTCCAATCAGCCAAGAACAAGGGAAAAAAGTGCCGCAGCGCCTCCGGATCAACCGGAGGCGTTTTGCTTTCCCGGAGCCTCGGAAATCGCTGGCGTGCCGGCAACCCTTCTGCCAGAATCCAAGGGAACCACGACCGATTGCGCGACCAGGAGGACGGTCATCGCTGCCAGCACGCACTCCGGAGTCTCTGCCTCAGGCCACGCGCATGATGCTGCGGCGTCGGTTCGCCCCGATCAGTTTGCCGCCATCTACGATGAGCAGTGCGAAATCTGCCAGGCGTTCGTTTCTTGGTTGAAGCTCCTCGACCGCCATGGGAAAGTTTCGGCCGTCCCGATTGTTCCTGAGTCGCTAGCCGCGATCCATCCTAGTTTGCAACTCGATGCGTGTTTGCGCGAGCTACACGTAGTTACTCCACAGGGAGACGTTCGCCGCGGATGGGAAGCTGTTGCAGAGTTGGCGCGCCTGTTTCCAGTCACATTCCTGATTGGCTGGTTCGGAGCCGTGGTTCCTTTCAGTTGGTTGGGCCGTGCGGCCTACCGCTTTGTAGCGCGCAACCGTTATGCCGTCAGCAAGTGCCGGGGCGGAGAATGCCGGGTGGCGCGTCCCGACGAGGTGAAGCAGAAGTCGTTTTTCGGAACTTTCTGGAGTTGTTACCTGACCGGCCTATTGATTCGCTTGCCACTGATCGCGGGGGCGGGAGTGAGCGACATGATCGGTCAATGGAGCGCCCATATTCGCACCCTTCGCCGCCGCATTGATTTTCCCGGTGGCAAACTGACCGTCTTGTTCCTCGGCGGTATTCCGTGTGATGTGGTCCCACTCCTCTTCGGAGAACTGTTCACCGCGATTCTCTACGATGGAGTTTTGATCGATCCCGGCTCACCGCGCATGCGCCGTTCCCTGGCCCGGCATCTGCAACGAATGCCGCCGGGTACTGTTCGCGCAGTTGCGGCCACGCATCATCACGAAGAGCACGTGGGAAACCTGAACTGGGCTGCGCGAACCACCGCAACCCCGCTCTATCTTTCTTCCGACACGGCTCGACTGCTCGCGTCTCCATGGCGACTGCCCTGGGTGCGCGCTGCCATCATTGGTCAACCCGAAGCGCTGCGGCCTCCTTTCGAGATTCTCCAAGACGGCATCCAGACCAAGCACGGGCACCTGGAAGTCATTGCGACTCCCGGGCACTGCGATGACCACATCGTGTTTTACGATCGCGTTGAAAAAATCCTGATTGCCGGCGATGCCTTCATGGGCAGCTACTTCGCGACTCCAAACGCCGACGTCGACAGCTGTAAGTGGATTGACTCCTTGGAGCGCCTTCTGACCCTCGACATCGAGGTTCTCGTCGAGGGGCATGGCCACGTTCACACCTTGCGTCCGGATTTTCCGGAAATTTCCGGAGTCGTCATCAGGGAAGACCCTCGTGAGGCGCTGCAGAAAAAGCTCCAGTATCTGGTTTGGCTGCGCCAGCAGATTGAATCCGGTAAGCGAGAAGGGCTCGCTCCCTGTGCCGTCGAAGCTACATGCTTTCCGTGGGGTCGCGGGCGGTCCTGGGAGAGCTTTTCCAAGAACGAACTGATCCGCCTTCTCAGCCTGGGGCACTTCTCGCGCTCGGAGCTAGTGCGGAGTTTTGTCCGCGAAGAACCCGCCCAGGTGGTTCCCAGCGTCTATCAGGCGCGCCTGCACCACCCTGCCGGCAACGATCCAGCTTTGACGCCGAAGAGTTCCTAAAGGCCCCAAGTCCATGAAACGATGGCAAATCGCCTCCTTGACATAAATTGCATATTGCAATATAACTATTGCGAGCTGGAATACAGAAACGACGAGGCATGGCCCCGGTGAAGCTCGGCGAAAAAATCCGCTACCTGCGTGAGGTGGAAGGGTCGTTGCGCGGGCTCGGGCGCCCGATGACGCAGCTCGAGTTAGTACGCGCCATTCGCGAAGAGTTGGGCAAGGGCCGTGGCGCCAAGCAGGCGTCCATCAGCCAGTCTTATCTCTCGCAAATAGAAAACGGCGCTCGTCCGCACATGACGCAGTCTTCACGCGCGCTGCTGGCAAAGTTTTTCAAAGTGCATCCCGGCTTTCTCGTGGATGATCCGGACGGATACCACGCGGAGCTGACTTCCGACCTGCGCACGACCGAAGGCCAGCTCGACGTCTGGCTGCTGCAAGGTTCCGAGCGTTTTGCGAGTGACCCCGAGGTCAGCAACGTGCTGATTAAAGCGGCTCGCGAAAAGGACACACGTCGCGGTTTTCTTTTGTTGGGCGCAATACTCGAAACGCCAGGATTGGCCGACCGCCTGCTGGAGGCTCTACGCCCGCAGTCGGCAACCAGCAACGGCAAACATGGCCGGGCCACGAATGAGCATGAGGAAGAGAGGCGAATCCGATGACATCGACAGGGTTCAGCTGGTCAGACTTCTATCTGATTTGTTTCGCGGTCGGCTTCTGCTTCAGTTTCTTTTCGTTTGTGTTGGGCGGATCGCGCGTTGGCCGCTTGCACCTCCCGCACTTTCACGGACACAGCGTTGCCCACATGCCGGCTGCACATGGTTCCGTTGCGCATGCTCCGGCTGCGGGTGGACACGGGGCGAACTCGCCGGCATCAGACGGAGGAACCCATGCGCCGCGCAGCACCAGCGTTTCGCCTTTCAACCCGCCAGTCATCGCCGCGTTCCTGGCGTGGTTTGGCGGCACGGGATATTTGTTGACTCGATTTTCGGCCGTCTGGGTTGGTTTAGGTTTGCTGGCGTCGGTGGGGAGCGGTCTGGTCGGTGGAGGAATCATTTTTCTGTTCCTCAGTAAGATCCTGATCTCGGACCAGGAGTTTCTCGATCCTGCCGATTTCGAGATGGTCGGTGTGTTGGGAAAACTTTCCGTGCCGATTCGCGTAGGAGGCACAGGCGAACTGATCTACTCGCAGGCCGGTACTCGTCGTGTTTGCGGGGCACGCAGTGAGAATGGCGAAGTCATCGCCAAAGGAACCGAAGTCGTCGTCACGCGCTACGAAAAGGGAATTGCCTACGTTCGCTTATGGAGCGAGTTGTCAGGCGAGGCGGACGAAACCGCCGCTGCGACTCAATAAAGCCGTTTGTCTTTGGTGATTGATCGGGATTCGCGGAGAGTCCATGAATCGAGACTGGTTCAAACCGCTGGTAGCGCTGATGTGGCTGATGCTGATCACTTCCGCCGCGAGTTATTGGCAGGCGTGGGATCAGCTGCCTGACCATATGGCGGTTCACTTCGATGCCAACTGGCAGCCCAATGGATACACCTCGCGCGAAGGAGCAGTCATGCTGGGCCTCGGGATCATGGCGGTCATGCTTGTGCTTTTTTCGCTGGCTGCGTTGATCGCGAGGGCGCTCAAGCCGAGTGCATCCTGGCCAATCCTGCTGATTTCGTATGTCGTTCTGGGGGTTTGCTGGTACGGGAACCATTCGATCCTGAATTTTAATTTGCATTCCGAGCCGGCCCATTCCGAGTTGATGGGCCCAATCTCCCCGGCAATTCGTAACTCAGGTGGACGATCCGTTCTTCAATCGCATTTGTAACAGGAGGCGTTATGTTCGAAGGCGTTTCACACATTGCTGAGATCTGGATCTTTGTTGCACTGGGGGTGATGGTCATTCTCTTTTTGATCAGCGGAATGGCCCGGCTCTATCGCAAAGCAGGCCCCCACGAGGCGCTCATCGTCTACGGACTAGGCGGTACGCGCATCGTGAAGGGTCACGGCTCCGTCGTACTGCCAATGGTGCAAGTCTGTCGCGGCCTGTCTCTGGAACTGATGTCGTTCGATGTAGCTCCGCAACAGGATCTCTACACCAAACAGGGCGTGGCCGTTACGGTCGAGGCCGTCGCGCAAATCAAGGTGAAATCCGACGACGAGTCTATCCGTACCGCTGCGGAACAATTCCTCACCAAGACGCCTCAGGAGCGCGAAGGCCTGATTCGCCTGGTGATGGAAGGCCATCTCCGCGGCATCATCGGCCAACTCACGGTGGAAGAAATCGTGAAACAACCCGAAATGGTTTCGGACCGCATGCGTTCTACTTGCGCCGACGACATGAACAAGATGGGGCTGGAAGTCATTTCCTTCACCATCAAGGAAGTACGCGACAAGAACGAATACATCACCAATATGGGACGGCCAGACGTGGCCCGCATCAAGCGCGACGCCGATGTGGCTGCAGCCGAAGCCGATCGCGATACGGCAATCAAGCGCGCCCTGGCAACGCGGGAATCGGCAGTGGCACGGGCGCAGGCCGATCAGGAACGTGTTCTCGCTGAAACCTTGTCGCTTGCTAAACAAGCCGAAGCCCAGCGCGACCTGGAAGTAAAGAAGGCGCAATTTCTGGAAGTCACCAAGCGCCAGCAGGCGCAGGCCGACAAGGCCTACGACATCCAGACCAACATCATGCAGCAGCAAGTGATTGCGGAGCAGGTGAAGGTTCAGCAGATCGAGAAAGAACAACAAGTCAAAGTGCAAGAGGCAGAAATCAACCGCCGCGAAAAAGAACTGATCGCAACTGTCTTGAAGGGTGCTGAGATCGAGCGTCAGCGCATAGAGACTCTAGCCGCCGCCGAAAAGCAGCGCCTGATCGCGGAGGCCGAAGGGCAGGCGTCCTCGATTCGTGCGCAGGGCGAGGCCGAAGCCGAAATCATCTTCAAGAAAGGTGACGCTGAAGCTCGTGCGATGAACGTGAAGGCCGAGGCTTTCCAGGAATACAACCAGGCGGCAGTCATCGACCGGTTGTTCGCCAGCATGCCCGAAGTCGTGAAGGCCTTGGCAGCTCCGCTCGCCAACGTCGACAAAATCACCATCGTCTCCACCGGCAATGGTGATGCTTCCGGGATGAACAAGATCACTGGCGACATCACGAAGATGGCGGCGCAGGTGCCGGCATTGTTCGAAACGCTTTCCGGCATGCCTCTGTCCGAGTTGCTGGGCAAAGTACGGCAGATCGGCGACAAAGCCCTGAAGCCGGGCGATGCGCCGAAGGCCTAGCGAGGGGTGCGGGAACGAACCGGGGTTCGTTCCCGCCATTGAGTACGGGGCTCTCGGCTTCCGGTTTTCGCGGACAGGCGAAACGTGCCGCCGAATCGGGAGGGCGGAAGCCTTCAGGAATATGACTGCACCAACAGCGAATTGAGCGGAGTGGAATTGATCATGTCACCCGCGTGGGGTGGCTAGAAGCTAAGAGCTAAGAGCTAAGAGCTAGAAGCTGCAAGCAAAGGAGTCCATCATGGCACTGCTAGAGCGCGTTTCCACATTAGTCCGAGCAAACCTCAACGACCTCATCGATAAGGCTGAGGAGCCCGAGAAAATGATCAAGCAAGTGATTCTCGACATGCAGAACCAGCTTTTGCAGGTCAAGACGCAGGTCGCAATCGCCATTGCCGATCAGCACCTGCTCGAAAAAAAGCAGAAGGAAAACGAAGACAAAGTCGCCGAGTGGATGCGCAAGGCCGAACTGTCGGTCGACAAGAAACAGGACGACCTTGCCCGGGCATCGCTGTTGCGCGTGGAAAGTTATCGCGAACTGAGCGAGAACTTTACGCAACAAGTTTCTGACCAGAAAGCGCAGGTGGAGAACCTGAAGTCTGCTCTACGACAGCTGGAGCAGAAGTTGACCGAAGCGCAGGCTAAGGCCGACGTCCTGATTGCGCAGAACCGCCGTGCCCGTGCAGTCGGCAAGGCTAGCGACGCTCGCATGGCTTCAGGCGATGGCTCAAAGAGCGCTGCCTTCGACCGCATGAAGCGAAAAGTCGCGCACTCGGAGGCCGTAAGCCAGGCCAAGGCGGAAATCGCCGGCGACAACCTCGACGACCGCCTGGCCGCGCTCGAAAAGGAAGATCGCATCGAGCAGTTGCTGGCCGACTTGAAGTCGAGGCGCGGCGCATAACGGCTTTCGACTTCGTTCACGGCACGCTCATACAGCGTCTTGCGGGGCCCTAGTACCCGAGCCCAAAGGAGGTTCTGTGGTCGGTCGTAGGGAACGTCTGTTTATCGCAATTGGTTCATTGGCCTTAGGACTAGCCATTGCGCTGCATCTTCAGACCCATGGAAACCTGGCCCATTTCGGCAGTGGATTCCTATTGGGAGTTTCTATCGCACTGTTAATTCTTGGGTTGACGCAGCTTTCGCGAGGCGTTTTCCGATGATGAGAAGAATCCCAACGCCGGCTAGCGCGAGATGGTCCAGTCCTCGAGTCTTAACTGTTTCACGCGCTGAAAGACCCGATCGTGTGTAACTAGCACAACCGCTGCTGCGAGGGCTTGAGCAGCGATCATCATGTCCATATTGCCCATGGGAACGCCCGCGTCCTCCAACGCACTGCGCAGAATCGCGTACTGCTGCGCCGCGTCAGAATCCCACGGAAGGATATCAACGCGCAGCAAAAACTCGTCCACCGCCAGCTTTAGCCGCGCGGCTTCGGGTTTGCGGGTAACTCCGGACCGTAGTTCCGCTTCAGTCACCACTGAAATCCCGACGTCCGCCATCGGCACCTTCACCAGTTTTTCTCGCACGCGTGGAATGTTACCCTTGATGACATAGCTAGCCATGTTCGTGTCGAGCAGGTAGCGGACCGACATTAGAAAAGCTTCCGCTTTTGCGGTACGACGTCGCTGCGGTTCGTCAGGAAGTCCCTCGGAATATCGAGGTTATCGACGAGATCGAAGAAGTCCTGCCACGATTCCGGCCGGCGGGAAAGGATGACGTCGCCGGTGCTGGGATCGCGACGAACGTAGACCTCCGAACCACAGAAGCGAAACTCAGCCGGCAATCGGACCGCTTGGCTTCGGCCGTTGCGGAATAACTTAGCGGTGTACGGCACGGTCTTCTCCTTGATCGATACCAAAGTATATCACATGATATCTATCAAAGTATATATCATTACTCACACCCATCCTTCGGCTTTGTGGTTTCTGTCGTATTTCGTCTGCTCTTCTGCCCAGTCCGCTGCCCTTACATCCATTGACGGGGTTGCCCGCATCTCTCTATTCTCGTAGTGATCCCAAATTTTGAAGGACGGTACATGAAGAAGCTTGCAATCCTGATTTTGCTGACGCTGGAGTTCGCGGTTTGTGGTTGTGGCAATAGCAATAACTCAAGTAACACCACCAGTACAGCCACCAGCGGAAATTGGGAAGCGACATTGATTGGGGGCACGGCCGAGGCCAGTAAGCTGAACTTTGTAACTGCATTCTCCGTTACCAACTCAGGACCGCTTGACGTTACCGGCTTCAGCTTCATTAACTCGGGGGCCTGTTTCACCAACGGCGTCAATGGTTCAAACGAAAGCGGTACGGCAACTTTGAACACCAATACCGGGACGAACCAGGTTACCGGTACCCTTAATTTTACGGTCACGTCGGTGACCCCTGCAGGAAATACTCTTACCCTGACTGGGAATTTGACCGGCAACTCCAATGGCACGACCACCACGACAGGAACTCTGAGCAACGGAGTTGTTTCAGGCACGTGGACTCTCACGGGCGGTCAAGGCGACCCCAGTTGCAATGCGACGGGCACTTTTGTGATGTGCCAGGGCACTGCCACCTGCACCGTTACCTAAGACGCCGCTCCGTCCGTCTCGACAACGAGTTCCTTTATGGCTGAAAACTCGGTGAGAGCCCTGTCCTTCCGTCCAGTTACCCTGCTGCGATACAGTGTGAGCGATGCATCTCTCTTTGCAACAGATCGCGAAAGCCATCGGCGCACGCCTCGTCGGCGATGGCCATATCCAAGTCAGTGCCGTGGCCAGCATCAAATCGGCCACGCCCGATGATCTTGTCTTCGTGGAGGATGAGAAACATCTCGCGGGAGCGCTACGCTCTCACGCCGGTGCTGTGATCGCCGGAGAGTTCGCGTCATCGGATTCTTGCGATCGCCCACTCCTCATTAGCAGTCATCCCAAGCTTTCGTTCGCGCGGGCGGCGCGATTTCTCCAGGAGCACTCGCCCATCAGCAGCATCCATCAGCAGGGAAGTGTGCATTCGACGGCGGTGATCCATTCTTCCGCGGTTCTCGGCCCCGGAGTCTTGGTGGAAGAACGCGCGGTCGTCGCCGAGGGTGCGCAGATCGGTGAGAGCACCCGCATCGCCTCGGGTTGCGTCATTGGCGCCGGAGTGAACATTGGAGCCGATTGCAGAATCTATCCGAACGTTACGATTTATCCCAGGGCCACGTTGGGCGACCGCGTGACCGTCCATGCAGGAGCGGTGTTGGGCAGCGATGGCTTCGGTTACGTGCGTGATCGCAAGACCGGCCACTACGAAAAGTTTCCCCAAGTGGGACGTTTGGTTATCGAAGACGACGTCGAAATTGGCGCGAATACGACGATTGACCGCGGCGCCCTCGACGAAACCCGTATCTGCCGCGGTGCGAAAATCGACAACCTTGTCCACATTGGTCACAACTGCCACATCGGCGAAGACGTCGTGATCGCCGCACAGACCGGCCTGTCGGGAAGCATCGTAATCGAGAAAGGTGTCGTGCTCGGCGGACAGGTCGGCATCGGCGAGCACGCCCGCGTTGAAGAGGGAGTCATGCTCGGCGGGCAAGGTGGTGTCCTCCCGAATAAAGTTCTGCGCGGCAAGGGTGTGGCGTTCTGGGGCACTCCGGCGCAGCCGCTACGTCAGTATCTGAGACAGCTGGCAACGCTGGCGCGCCTGGCCAAGAAGGGTTGAGCGTACCGCCGGCATCTTGCCGGCTGTCGCGAGGGAGTCTCGCCCTCGCATCTCGCGAGCAAGAGGGAATGTCAGATGGCTTTGGTCGTAGTGGGCGGACACTCGCGCAGCGTTGGTAAGACCAGCGTAGTCGCCGGCCTGATCGCCGCGTTGCGCCACTTCAATTGGACCGCCGTCAAGATTACGCAATATGGCCACGGTATATGTTCCGCGAACGGCGAAGCCTGCGACTGCGCCACCGGCGATCATTCGTGGGCAATCTCCGAAGAGCGCGACCGCTCCGGTGAATCGGATACATCTCGATTCCTCGTCGCTGGCGCAGTCCAGTCGTTGTGGGTCCGCACCGAGCAAGGCCGCTTGGCCGAGGCCATGCCCACCCTGCGCCAACGACTGGAAGGGAAAGAGAATGTCATCCTCGAGTCGAACAGCGTGCTGAAGTTTGTGCGTCCAGATTTGTACCTGACAGTCCTCGATCCTTCGACCGCCGACTTCAAGAACTCGGCCCGGGAATTTCTAGATCGCGCCAGCGCGGTAATTCTGCACGAAACCGTCGATAGCGCTGCCTGGCAATCCGTTTCTCTGAAGCCAATAGCCGGGCATCCCATTTTCCGTGTCGTCCCGCCAAACTACGTTACTCCAGAGATTGTGAAGTTCGTCAGTTCCAGTCTCCCTGGAAAATTCCCCGAAAACGGAAAGCAGGAGTCAAGAGCTAGAAGCTAGGAGCTAAGAGCTAAGAGCTAAGAGCTGACACCTGAGAGCTGCCCCCGCATTTGTTATCCTGACGCGTGCGTCAAATTCACTTCAGTGCCTGGCTGCTGGTCGTGTTGTCGGCCATCCTTCAAGTCATCATCTTTCCCTTGCCCGGCGTCTACGTTCTTTCCTGGATCGCGCTCGCTCCTCTCATCGTTGCTCTTCTTCGAACTCGCCCCGCAGGAGAACTCGAAATCGCCGGCTCGGTGAGGCTGCGGCCCGCTTCGCCCGGGCAGGGCTTTCTCATGGGCTACGCGTGTGGAATCCTGTGGTACGCCGGCACCTGTTACTGGATATTCGACACCATGCGGAACTTCGGTGGCCTTAATGTCGCCGAGGCGCTGCTCGCATTGTTTCTCTTCTGCTGTTATCTCGGCCTCTATCACGGCTTCTTCGGACTGCTGTTCAGTCTGCTGGCAGATCCGTCGCGCGACTTCCGCCGTCCCTTGGTGATAGCTCCGTTTTTATGGGTTGCTGTGGAGTTGGTACGTACGCGGATCACGGGCTTTAACTGGTGTTTGCTCGGAATCGCGCAAGTGGACAACGTCGCACTTTCCCGCATCGCGTCTTCGACCGGGGTCTATGGCATTTCGTTTGAGATTGTGTTGGTCAATGTCGCGCTGGCTGCGGCGTTCCTGGTTCCGCGTGAAAAGCGAGGCGCCATGCTGGCCGCGGCACTGGCGGCGGCCGCGGTTCTGCAAGCCGGCAGATTGATCGATGCCCCTCCAGCGAGAGCTGACCGGGCCGCTCTGCTGGTGCAGCAGAATATTCCAGTTTCTGCTGACTGGACGCCTTCCTATCTGCAGCAAACCCTCCAAGATCTAACCAACCTTACTGAGACTTCAGCCGCCACCAGTTCCTTGCCCAAGCCCGACCTGATCGTCTGGCCGGAGTCTCCCGCCCCCTTCTTCACCAATGACCCGCGATTTCGCGATGTGATGAGTAAGATGGCTCGTGACACGAAAACCTGGGTCGTCACTGGGTCGATCGGGACCTCTTCGGCAGCGGGCGAAGGTGGTCAGACTTCCCCCTTGTTCAACTCCGCTGCACTGATCAGTCCCAGCGGCGAATGGACTGCCCGTTACGACAAAGCCCACCTCGTTCCTTTTGGCGAGTATCTACCTTTTCCAAGCCTGTTTTCCTTTGCTGGAGGCCTAACGAAGTCAGTTGGCGAGTTTCAGCACGGCACTTCGCGCCACCCGCTTGATGCAGGGGATGAACGGCTCGGTGTTTTCATCTGCTATGAATCCATTTTCCCCGATGAGGTCCGCCAGTTCGCCGATCAAGGTGCGCAGGTCTTCGTGAACATTTCCAACGATGGTTGGTACGGCGACAGCGGTGCCTACGCGCAACATCTCAACCAGACGCGCATGCGCGCCATCGAAAATAATCGCTGGCTTCTGAGCGCGACCGATACCGGCGTCACCGCCGCCATCGATCCCTGGGGAAGAGTAGTAGCGCGAATTCCCCGCAAGCAGCGCACTACCCTCATCGCTCCCTACGCCCTCACTTCCGATACGACGTTCTACACGCGTCACGGCGACTGGTTCGCCTACGCGTGTGCGATAATTTCACTGGGAGCACTGTTTACCCGCTTCACATTCTCTAGAAATCGCTCCACAAACCGCAAAAAGGCTGACGCGTCCTCATGAATCAAGAGTTGGTCCTGGAATACGAAAAACTGAACAAGAAAGTCCACGAACTTCGGGAGTATCTTTGACGCGGAGAAAGTCCGACCGCAACTAGCCGAAATCGAAAAGCAGTCCGCCGACCCCAACCTGTGGTCGAATCCGCAGCGATCCCAGCAGGTCATGCGCGAAAAGAAGCGGTTGGAGCACGTGCTCACAACCGACGCCGACCTGGTGCGTCGCGGCGAGGATATTGCTGCCTATTTCGACTTGGCCAAAGAAGGCGAGAGCGTCGACGCCGATCTGCAGCGCGAGATCGGCGCTCTGCGTGACTTGCTCGAAAAGCTCGAGACGGAAACGCTGCTCTCTGGCGACAACGACGCACGCAACGCCATCGTCACCATCCATCCCGGCGCCGGTGGCACCGAGTCGCAGGACTGGGCCGACATGCTGCTTCGCATGTACCTGCGATGGGCCGAGCGGCAGGGATTCGAAACCGTGCTCTACGACTATCAGGCGGGCGAGGAAGCCGGGCTCAAATCTGCGACGTTCGCCGTCAACGGCGAGTACGCCTTCGGACTGTTACAGGGTGAAATCGGCGTCCACCGTCTGGTGCGCATCTCGCCGTTCGATCAAGCCAAACGGCGGCACACTTCTTTTGCCAGCGTGTTCGTTTCGCCGGAAATCGACGATAGCATCGATATCGTCATCAAGCCGGAAGATATCCGCATCGATACCTACCGCTCGAGCGGCAAAGGCGGACAGCACGTCAACACTACAGATTCTGCCGTCCGCATTACACACATTGCCACTGGGCTGGTCGCCAATTGCCAAAACGAGCGCTCGCAACACAAGAACAAAGAGCGCGCCATGAGCATGCTGCGCTCCAAGCTCTACGAATTCGAAATGGAGAAGAAGCGCGCGGCCACCAAGAAAATTGAAGACTCGAAGCTCGACATCGAATTCGGATCGCAGATCCGCTCCTACGTGCTGCAGCCGTACCGCATGATCAAAGATCACCGCACGAAAACTGAGGTCGGTGACGTCGACCGCGTGCTCGATGGCGATCTGCAGCCATTCATCCGGGCGTATCTATTGGCGCGGCGCGGGGAGAAGCAGTGAAGACCGTCGCAGAAAAATCTCGACCACAGAGGACACTGAGGACGCAGAGGATCCAAAGAAAAACCCATCTGGGACCGCGCTTCTTGCGCGCGTTTGACTTCGCCGCTAAGAAGCACGACGGCCAGACGCGCAAGGCCTCGACGATCCCCTATATCGCCCATCTGATGGGCGTGGCATCTTTAGTTCTCGAGGCCGGGGGCGATGAAGATCTTGCCATCGCCGCGCTGCTGCACGATGTCGTCGAAGACTGCGGAGGCGCACCCGTGCTGAAAGAAGTTGGCCGCCGCTTTGGAAAGCGCGTCGCCCACGTAGTCGACGGCTGCACCGATGCCGACACTTACCCTAAGCCGCCTTGGCGCGAACGGAAAGAAAATTACATCTCGCACCTGAAGAAAGCTGATGCCGACACCCGGCTGGTTTCCGCAGCCGACAAGCTCAACAACGTGCGTTCGATTCTCAGCGATTACCGTGTCATCGGGGAATCAGTGTGGTCAAGGTTCAACGGTGGACGCGAAGGCACTCTTTGGTACTATCGGACTTTGCGGGATGTATTTCTCCGCCGCCCGCGGAATCGCATCACTCAAGATCTGGAATTAGCTGTGAGTGAATTGGAAGCGTTGGCCGGGGAAGAGCCGGTTTCCAATGGCCAATGATCAACACCCGCACTCGAGGCATGACGCTGTGCCGCGCACGATCGACCAAATTCGCGCCTCCAAGCTACCCTCTAACATGATGCAGTTTGCCGCCCGTGGTGCCCTGCAAGTACCGGCGGCAGAGAATATTGAGATCCTCGTTTATCTCGCCCTGCACAACTCCGTGTTCGGCAGCCTGGCGCGCATGACATTGGCGGGGTGGGATGAAAAAGCATCTGCGGCCGCCGCCGCCGATCCGCAGACCTCCCGCGAAGTGCTGGACTATTTCATCTCCCCCGACAATCTGCGGCCAGCATTGTTGCCGGCGCTCCTGGAAAATACCTCGATCTCCGAAGGCCAGGTTGTCAAAGTGGCGATTGGAGCGTCCCGGGAGTCGATCCACGCCATGCTGCAAAGTACGCGGGTTCGCTCCATGAGTGGAGTGCTTCAAGCTCTTCAGGCCAACCCGTACTTGGAGAAAGTACAGACCGAGCACCTTCGAACTCTATTGGCCAGCACTCCCAAAACCCCCGAGCCAGCGGAGGCTGCTGCGTCCGCAGTCGAACTCGCAAATGGCGCATCTGTATCGCCTGAAGCAGCGCCGACTTCCGGCGGCGCCGACGAGTGGGCGGACGACGAAGCCCTTGCCGCATACCTCAAGGAGCATTCGACCGCCATCGCCGCTGAGGGCGACAAACCCTTCCAGGCAATCGGCGGAATTGTGGAGTTGCTGGGCGACGACTATTTCCCAGTTCTCGATGAAGCGGACGCGCCCGCGCCTGAGGCGTCCGCCACGCCAACTCCCGCGGCCGCTCCAAGAAAAGCCGTCGTACCCAAAAAACCGCCAACCGAGCCGGTTCGCGAGAACGCACTTCAGAAGATCAACCGCCTTGACGTGAAGGGCCGCATCCAACTCGCCTTAAAGGGAAACAAAGAAGAGCGCTCCCTTCTGATTCGCGATGGAACGAAGGTGGTCGCACTGGCAGTTTTAGAAGCACCCAAACTTTCTGACGGCGAAGTGGAAAAGTTTGCCAGCCAGAAAAACGTCCTCGAGTCTGTGCTGCGTCAAATCCCACTGAAGCGCCGCTTCATGAAGAACTACAAAGTGGTGCGGAACCTTGTGTCGAACCCGCGCACGCCGCTCGATCTGGGTCTCGGTTTGATGAAACACTTATTGATTGCGGACTTGAAAAATATTTCTTCCAACAAAGAAGTGTCCGAAACAGTCCGGAAACTGGCGCTAAAAATGTATAAACAGAAGGAAGATCAGGCGAACAAGAAATAGTCGCAGCGTTGGCACTGATGGCTCAATCCGATCCCATTGGCGAGTTACTCACGCGAGCCAAAACTATCGCAGTCGTAGGCCTTTCCTCGAATCCATTGCGCCCCAGCCACGGTGTCACCGCCTACATGCAGAGCCACGGATACCGAATCATTCCGGTGAATCCGAACATTGCTGAATGTCTCGGCCAGAAGGCCTACCCGTCTCTGCTGGACGTGCCGGAGAAGATCGACATCGTGAACGTCTTTCGCCGTCCGGAATTTGTGGAAGAAGTCGTCGACCAGGCAATTCAACTCAAAGTACCGGCCATCTGGATGCAGGAAGATGTGATCCACGAGAAAGCCGCGGAAAAAGCCCGTGAGTCAGGAATTTTCGTCGTCATGGACCGCTGCATCCTGAAAGAACATCACGCCCGGATGCGATAGGTTAGCGGCCGACCCCTACAAACACCACGCTGGCGTCGTCGTGCAGATTCGCTCCGCTGACAAACGATCGAACGTCGTCCACAATGCTCACCGCCGAAGATCCCGCTTTCACCGCATGTTCCGCGAGACGAGTGAGACCATATTCTTCCGCATTTGCGTTCTCCGCTTCGGTGATGCCGTCGCTGTAGAAAATCAGCTTCGATCCCTCAGGCAACCTGATCTCTGTTTCGGAATAATCTCCGCAACCGAGACCGAGAGGCAGTCCCCGTTCCGTATCCACGAAATGCTCGCCCTGCTGATCGATGAATAGCGGCCGCAGGTGTCCCGCATTGGCGAACACCACGTTTCGAGTCGATGGGTCGAGCACGGCGTAAACCATCGTCACAAATTTTCCTGCAGGAAAATCATCGACCAGCAACTGATTTAGCTTGGTCAGGACCTCGCCGGGCGTGCAGCAAGCCTCGGCCAGTGAACGCAGCACGCCGCGTGTCGCCGACATCAGCAAGGCCGCTGCTGTTCCTTTGCCAGAAACATCGGCCAGAACGAGCCCCCAACGCCCGTCGGGGAAGGGAATGAAATCGTACCAATCGCCTCCCACCGCCCGCGCCGGAACGCTGAGACCGGAAACGGCAAAGCCCGGAATGTATGGCGAACTCTTCGGAAGCAACGCTTGCTGAATCGTGCGCGCTTCCTGCGCCTCGCGGTCCATCGCGGCGCGTTCTGCACGTTCCGACTGGAACCGGCGCGCATTTTGAATGGCGACCGCAACGTGATCGCACAGCGCCTGCAGAATCCTCAATTGCTGGCGGGGAAACGCGTCCACTTCGTGATGCGAAGCGGTAAAGACCCCTACCAATTTTTCTCCAACTCGCAGCGGAATCGCTACTTCCGACAGTGTCGCCGGCTCGCATCCGATGTAGTACGGATCATTACGCACATCTGGCGCATAGCGCATTTGTCCGTTTGACGCGACATAGCCAACCAGTCCTTCACAACCAATCTTCAGACGGTGGCCCTTGCAGTGCATAGTGCATCCACAAACGCCGGTCATTACCATCTCGCCCCGCTCCTCATCGTGCAGGAAAACCGAAGCCTCCACGCAGCCAAAGGAGTGAGTCACTTCGTTGACGACACTGTCAATCAGTTGGTCGAGATCGAGAATGGACGAAATTCGTTGCGCGGCCTTTTGCACGCGCTGCAGATCATCGACGAGATCGGAGGGCAGCGCGCGAACGGTGGCCATCTCATCGCGGACGACGTTGGGAACGACGCTAGGACTCGTAGCCATAGAACTATCCCTTTGGGACTGAAGGCGGTCGAACTCCACCCCTATCGATGCTAAATAAGATGTGAGGGGACAGCGCTAAGATTCTTTCTTTGGTGCCGGACCGCCGCCGTCGCCCGTGCGGGACCGTTGCCGATTGATCTCCTCCATGCGCTCCCGAATACGTTTCTCGATGCCTTCGTTGGTTGGCTTGTAATACACACGATCGCGCAGATTGTGTGGCAGACACTGCATGTCGGCCACTTTAGCGTCCAAATCGTGGGCGTACTGATATCCCTTGCCGTACCCCAGTCCCTTCATTAACCGAGTGGGAGCGTTGCGCAGATGCAGCGGGACTGCATCTGCCGCCGTCTGCTCGACATCCTGCTGAACATCGCCATAGGCCGTGTATAGGGCATTCGACTTGGGCGCCACCGAGAGATAAACGACTGCCTGAGCCAATGCCAGATTTCCTTCCGGCATGCCGATGAAGTCAACCGCATCGCGGGCCGCCATGCAGAGCGAGAGAGCGTTCGGATCAGCCAGGCCGATGTCTTCCACTGCCATGCGCACCACGCGACGGGCGACATACAAAGGATCTTCTCCCGCCTCCAGCATGCGCCCCAGCCAGTACAACGCTGCGTCGGGATCGCTATTGCGCACGGACTTGTGCAGCGCAGAAATCAGGTTGTAATGCTCTTCCCCGGTCTTGTCGTAGAGCAAGATACGCTTCTGCAAGGCGTCGCGCACAATGTCGTCGCTGATCTCTAGCTCGCCTTGAGAATTCTTCTGCGCCAGCCCCGCTGCCACTTCCAAAACGTTGTAGGCGCTGCGCGCGTCGCCGCTGGTGTAGTTGGCGATCTTCTTCAGCACATCGTCCGAGGCGGTGAGATTGTTTTCGCCCAGCCCGCGCTCGCGATCCGTAAGCGCGCGCCGCAGCAGCAGAACAATCTGATCTTCCGTAAGCGGCTTCAGTACATAGACCCGGCAGCGCGAGAGCAGCGCCGAGTTAATCTCGAATGAAGGATTCTCTGTGGTCGCACCAATCAATCGAATATTGCCCTTCTCCACGTGAGGCAGAAACGCATCCTGCTGCGCCTTGTTGAAGCGATGAATCTCGTCGATGAAGACAATCGTCCGCGTGCCGTACTGGCGCGCCCGCTCGGCGTCGGCCATTACCTGCTTGATCTCTTTGATTCCAGCGAGCACGGCGGAAAACTCAATGAACTCCGCCTTGGTCATGTTCGCAATAATCTTCGCCAGCGTCGTCTTCCCTGTGCCCGGAGGCCCCCAGAAGATGAGGGATCCGGTGTCGTCGCGATCCACCTGCGTCCGCAACGGCTTGCCCGGTCCAATCAGATGTTCCTGCCCGACATATTCGTCGAGCGTCCGCGGACGCATGCGGTCCGCCAGCGGCCGAGTCGTATCGGCCGATCCACTGGCGTTCGGGATGGGTTGGAACAGGCTCATAAAGCATTGCGCCCATGGCGCTCACTCAGCTTAACGCATCGTGGGGCGAGCCGGTTAGCGCCCAGGAAATCGTGCTGTCATCCTGAGCGAAGCGAAGGACCTATGCAATTTGGCCCACCTCATGGTTTTCTTCCTTCGGTCACGACGACAGTTTTGTCCGCAAGTGATTGAGTCTTCGTGGAAGTGATTGAAAAGTCGTAGGACTGTTCTAGAGTGTCACAGGACGCGCGATCTCACAGCGGACGCTCCTTTGCCTATCCCAGGCATCGATCGTCGTTGCTAGGGCCCTTCCCGGCCCCGGAAAGGGCATTGTGGGCGACGATTCGACCGCCAATTCATAACCTCGAGCCGGTCGCCTCGGTATTACGTATAAACAAGTAATGTATAAATGTACGTACAATACGCTAATATGCGACCTCTTTGGTCGTATTCACGAATTGCAGTTCTGGAGCTGGAGGTAAGGCGCCCACTTCGGCTGCGAAACGATAAAACAGTTGCAGCCCTTCCAGGCATCCCGCGTCGAGCTGGTAGTGGATGTTCTGCGTGAGGTAGTTCCGAACGTCAGTCTCATTCATGTCCAATCGTGGGGCCCACTCCCGAGCAATCTGGTTGAGGTTGGAAGGCTCCAGCCCGCGATCGCGTGACTTCTGAAACACGGCAGCCAAATCCAGAGAGGGAGAGGCTTCCTTCAGCGCATTCGCCCGTACGGCCCAGAAGGCAAACACAAACGGCTTTCCAGTATGGCGAATCCATTCTTCGGCAAGATCGACCGTGTGATAGCGCTTGCGATCGATTTTGAGGGCAGGGTCGCCGATCAGGAGGCCAGCATCATGCTCGGCCAGCATCTGGTCAACATTCGGCGCCATCGCCGTGAACGTTCTTCCTCCGCCCAGCCACTTCTGGAACAGAACCTTCGTCAGCGCCACCGACGTCATGGAAGAAGTATCCAGCGCGACGGTACGAACCTTCTCCATGGGGATGTTGCTGACCAGAAGAATCGACCGCACGGCCCGGCGGGACGCGATTGCGACTTCGGGAAGCACCTGCAGTCCAGGAATTTCGGTATACGCCGCCGCCGGAATAATGCCGATGTCGGCGGTGCCGTCGGCGAGCGAGCGGGCGCACGCCGAAGGCAGCGTATAAGAAATTTCGAACTGGGTGCCCCATCCTTTGGCGTTTTCTGCCAAAGGGTGGGGTCCGCCGTGCTCAAAATCCCACATCAGGGGGGCAGTATTCAGGTAAGAGATCGCAGAAATGCGTAAACGTCTCATTTTCCACAATCTTAACAAACCCATTGTGACGGATGACCTTGACTCGTTTCTCCCAAGGTAATTACAGTCCGTTCGGAGTCTCTTTTTGTCTGAAGCAGCAGTATCCGCGCCCGCGACTCATCTTCTCGAGTGGCTGGCCATTTCGCTGACCCCCGGCCTCGGTCCTACGAAAGCCCGCAAACTGGCCGAACACTTCGGCTCCGCGGAAGCCGTCTTTCGCGCTTCCTTGACCGAACTTGAGGCTACCGGGATCCAAATCGTTTCCGCGCAATCGCTCGCGACGGGCAAGTCGCAGGAACTCGCCCGTGAAGAGATTGCCCAGGCCGCCGCGGCAGGAGTAACGCTGGTTTCCTTGGACCATCCGTCCTACCCGCCAGGCCTCAAAGAAATCTACGATCCTCCTTTAATTCTGCGAGTTCGCGGCAACCTCGACGCGCTCACCATGCCTGGCATTGCCATGGTCGGAACGCGCCATCCCACGCCGTATGGGTCGGGCATGGCCGAGCGCCTGGCGTGCGATCTTGCGGCCCAGGGGTTGGTCATTATTAGTGGCATGGCCCGCGGCGTTGACACCGCCAGCCATCGCGGTGCGATCTCGGCCAAAGGGAAGACGGTCGCGGTCTTTGGCACGGGCGTGGACGTGATTTATCCAAAAGAGAACACACGACTCTCGGAGCAGATTCTGGCTCTCGGCGGCGCGCTGATCTCGGAGTTCCCTCTGGGAACATTTGCCGCGCCGCAAAATTTTCCCATTCGCAACCGCATCATCAGCGGAATGTCCGCCGGGGTGCTCGTGGTCGAAGCTGCGGAGTACTCCGGCACCCGCATCACCGCGCGTTGTGCACTTGAACAGAATCGCGATGTCTTCGCTGTGCCCGGCAACGTTACGAACAAGAACTCCTGGGGCCCCGAACACACTCATTAAACAGGGCGCCAAGCTGGTTGCTACTTGGGAAGACGTGTGGGAAGATCTCCCGACAGAAGTACGACTTGCATTGACTCCGCCTGCGTCGCCTGAATCCTCAGAAGCCTCCTCCGCATCTCTATTCCCGAACGAAGGGCTCCCTCCTCACGAAAAGCGAATCCTGAGCCTGTTGAAAGCCGACGAATCCACGCACATCGACGAAATTGTCGAGCGCCTGGAGAACGATTTGTCGTCTTCAGAAATCCTCGCCGCTCTGTTTGAACTCGAACTGGCGGGCAAAGTCAGGCAAATGCCGGGGAAGAATTTTGTAAAAAGCTTCTAGCTGCTAGCTCCTAGCTTCTAGCTAGACCGGAAGGAATGGATTGAGGATGGAAGACTTCAAGAACTTGAAAGTTTGGAGCAAGGCTCATCACCTGACTCTGATGATTTATCAAAACACGCGCAAATTTCCGAGGGAAGAGATTTACGGTCTAACAAGTCAAATACGACGTGCCTCATCTTCCATCGGAGCCAACATTGCTGAAGGCTGTGGCCGAAGATCGGACCCTGAGATGAAGCGGTTTCTTCAGATTGCACGAGGCTCGGCAAGTGAATTGGAATATCACCTTCTGCTGGCGAAAGACTTGGAACTTCTGACGGTCGAGGAATTCACCGAGGTGGAAGCAAAGGTGTTCGAAATTCAGCGGATGTTGGCATCGCTAGTCGAGCGACTGCAGCGTCCGATTTTAGCTAGAAGCTAGCAGCTAGGAGCTAGCAGCTTTCGTCCAGTAACTTGTTACCCCCTTGACATTCGTGCTAGCTTCGAAACGGACTCCAAGGAAATTGAGGTTACATTGTCAAAAGGTTTAGTCATTGTCGAATCGCCGGCCAAGGCGAAGACCATCCAGAAATATCTGGGGAAGGGCTTCACGGTGGAAGCCTCCCTCGGCCACGTGAAAGATCTGCCCAAGAGCACGCTGGGCGTCGATATCAAGAACGACTTCGAAACGGATTACATCGTCATCCCGGGCAAAGAAAAGGTAGTCGCCAAGCTGAAGAAGTTGGCGGCCTCGGCCGATTCCATCTACCTCGCGCCTGACCCGGACCGCGAAGGCGAGGCCATTGCCGCCCATCTCGCGTTCGAACTTGACGGAAATGGCAAGGGGAAAAAACCGAAGAAGCTGAAGAAGGGCGAGGAAGCGCCTCCTCCGCGCATTCAGCGTGTCACCTTCAACGAAATTACCAAGCGCGCCGTGCAGGCAGCGTTTGAACATCCACGCGCGATTGATCAGAACCTCGTTGACGCGCAGCAGGCTCGCCGTGTGCTCGACCGCCTCGTGGGATATCAGGTCTCCCCGCTACTCTGGGACAAAGTTCGCCGCGGCCTATCCGCCGGACGCGTACAGACCGTCGCGTTACGCCTGATTGTTGAACGCGAACGCGAGATCAAGGCGTTCGAGAAAAAAGAATATTGGACCATCGACGCGCACCTTGCCGCCAACAAGCCTCCGGCATTCGACGCGCGCTTCGTCGGCAAGGGCGAAGAGAAAGTTGAAGTCAACAACGGGGAGGACGCAGAAAAAATCCGCGCCGCCCTGGAGAAAGCCGACTGGGTCGTCCGTTCAGTCGACAAAAAAGAGCGCCGCCGCAATGCCGCGCCTCCGTTTACGACCAGCAAGCTGCAACAGGATTCCTCGCGCAAACTGCGTTTCAGCGTGAAGCGCACCATGATGATCGCGCAACGCTTGTATGAAGGTGTGGAGCTCGGCGAAGAGGGGCTCGTTGGTCTCATCACTTACATGCGTACCGATTCGACCCGCGTCGCGCCCGAAGCCATTCAGGAAGTTCGCGAGTACGTTGGCAATGAATATGGTCCGACGTATTTGCCCGAAACCCCGAACACGTTTAAAGAAAAGAAAGATTCGCAGGGCGCGCACGAAGCCATTCGTCCGACGTCGGCGATGCGCCATCCTGACCAAATCAAGCAGTATTTAAAAGAAGATGAGTTCAAGGTCTACAAGTTGATCTGGCAGCGCTTCGTTGCCTCGCAAATCAACCCCGCCGTTTTCGATCAGACCACGGTCGACATCGACGCCAAGAACGGCAACGAGGTTTTCTGGTCCCGCGTGACCGGATCGGTCCTCAAGTTTGATGGTTTCCTCCGAGTCTATGAAGAATCGAAAGAAGGCAAAGACGAAGAGGATGAGGAACTGAAACACAAGCTGCCCGCGCTCGAAGCCGGACAGAAGCTTACGCTCAAGGAACTGAAGCCCGAGCAGCACTTCACCGAGCCTCCGCCGCGTTACAACGAAGCGTCGCTGGTGAAAGAACTTGAAGAACGCGGAATCGGACGGCCCTCCACCTACGCCGCGATTCTTACAACAATTCAAGAGCGGCAGTACGTGCAGAAGGTCGGCGGAAAATTTAGCCCGACCGAAATTGGATTGGTCGTCACCGATCTGCTGGTCGAAAACTTCCGCGATATTTTTGATGTGCAGTACACCGCGCGTCTGGAAGAGAATCTCGACGAAATTGAAGAGGGCAAAGAGAAGTGGCAAGACGCTCTCGCCGATTTTTACAAGAAGTTCCTGAAAGATCTCAAATATGCCGAAAAGCATATGGAGAACATCAAGCGGATGGAAAAGCCCACAGACGAGAAGTGCGAGCGCTGTGGCGCACCGCTGGTCATCAAGTGGGGCAAGCACGGATCGTTCTATGCGTGCAGCACTTACGACAAGGAAAATAAGGATACTTGCACTTTCACCAAAGAGAATCCCATCAACCTGCCCGACCTCGATTCGGCTGATGTGCAGGAGACCACGCAAGAGGAATACTGCGAGAACTGCGGCCGCGTAATGGTGCTGAAGCGTGGACGCTTCGGCCAGTTCATGGCTTGCACGGGATATCCCGACTGCAAGACCACGCGGCGTCTCGATCAAGGCAAGAAGGTTCCTGACATTCCGCTCGACGAGCTTTGCCCGAAGTGCGGACGCAACATGATGATCCGCCACGGAAGATATGGCGAGTTCACGACCTGCAGCGGATACCCCGAGTGCAAGTACGTCAAGCAGAACTTCATTGGCGTGAAGTGCCCCGAGTGCAAAGACGGGGAACTGGTGGAGAAGCGGGCCCGTAAGGGAAACACGTTCTACGGCTGCGGAAATTATCCCAACTGCAAGTTCACCTCTGCGCACAAGCCGATCGCGGAGAAGTGTCCAACTTGCGGAAGCGAGTACCTGGTAGAGAAGAACCTGAAGGCGGGCCCGGTAATCGCGTGTCCCAACAAAGAGTGCGACTTCGAAAGGCCCGCCCCACCGGCGGAAGTCGCGGCAACCACGGCCTAGGGTGGACTGAAAATTATTTCCTCTGTGTTCCCTGTGGTTTGAAAATCTTTAACCACGGAGGACACAGAGGGTGGACAACAGGTTCCTCGACTGCGCTCGAGACCCCGCAAGGTTCAATCAACGGAGACAACAATGGCTAAGAAACCGACCACATCTGACGCCCACTTGATTCTCGAACTCTATGACCTTCGCCGCGAGGCGGAGATGCGCAAAGCTCGCAACTGGTTTGCGGGAGAGTTTTTCCCGCAGAGTGCCGACGACTTCCTGAAGGTTGCCTGGGCCATGGGCACGCAGGAGAACGCCTGGTTGCGACAGGTTGGCGGATATTGGGGAATCGTTACCTCGTTCGTCCTGCAGGGCGTGCTGAACGAGGAACTCTTTCTGCAGCCCGGCTTCAGCGGCGAACTGTTCTTGATCTACGCCAAGATCCATCCCTTCGTGAAAGAATTGCGGGAGAAACTGGGCGACCCTGAAGCATTCATCAATATCGAGAAGGCGGTCACGCGCACCAAGTGGGGCAGAAATCGCCTGCAGTTCATGATGAAGCGGGTCGAGATAATGCGCGAGAAGTTGGCGGGGAAGAAGGCCAGCTAGTTGGTTTGGACTGTCATCCTGAGCGAAGCGAAGGACCTATGCATCTCGCGCGGCAACTGCATAGATCCTTCGCTTCGCTCAGGGTGACAGGGAACTTTTCTATCCGCACGGTGTGCAGATTGTTACAGCCCACATTCGCCGTGCGCGCAATCACATCCCCCCCCACCGCATCTGATATCCTAATCGGCTGTGCGGATGATCTGGTGGTTTCTGATACTGGGCGTGAGCACACTGGTCGTCGTGTGCGTCGCCATTGCCCTGTATGTGCACTTGCGGCGCCACCTGCAGAAGGCTCATTCTCACGACGGACCGCTGCGCGAAGAAGAACACCCGCGGCAACCGGACAGCATCGAACGCTGAGTTCCACCTACGATTCGGAGGTCCACTTATGGCAAAGTCGGCAATTCATACTCTACTCAGTCCGCAGGATCGGGCCCTCGAAGCTTCGCGACAGGTTGCCCTCGTAGTCGGCGGGAGTCTGGTGGTCGCGCTTTGCGCGCGAATCACAATCCCCCTGATGCCGCTCACTCCAGTGCCGCTCACGGTCCAGAACATGGGCGTGCTGCTGGTTGGCTTGATGCTCGGGAGCCGTCGCGGTTTCGCCGCCCTTGCGCTCTATTTGGCGGAGGGCGCCGTGGGACTTCCAGTATTCAATCCCACAGGCCCAGGCGGGATCGCTCAATTGTTCGGCCCCACCGGCGGCTTCCTGATGGTGTACCCCTTCGTCGCATTCCTGGCGGGATACATTTTCGAGCGTGGCACAAAGAGTTTTTTGCGTGCCGCCATCGCCGGATTCCTGGCAGAAATTCTGCTCTTCACCGGGGGGCTGACCTGGCTTTACGCTTACACGCATTCTCTCGCGAAGGCAGCCTATCTCGGCCTGTACTGGTTCCTGGCTGCTGAAGTCATCAAAATCATGTTGGCGGCCGGCATTGCCAATCGCTGGAGCTCCGGCGCAAATAGAAGCTCAGTCGAGCAGTAGATCCTGGGAGTTACATGATGACAGTCGTATCTGAAAAAGCACCGGGCAGCAGTGTCGCAGGGCAGGTCCGCGAAATCACGGTCGCGCACAGTCCTGATTCCGACGATGCCTTCATGTTCTATGGCCTCGCCACGAATAAAGTTCGCACCCCGGGCCTGCGCTTCACGCATACCCTTTGCGATATCGAGACGCTGAATCAGAAGGCGCGCGAAGGTGTGTATGACGTCAGCGCGATTTCGTTTCATGCCTACCCGTACGTTCAGGATAAATACGCGTTGATGACGTGCGGCGGAAGCGTGGGCGAGGGCTATGGCCCCATGATCGTCTCCCCGCGCCCGTTCACCGCTGCCGAAATCAAAACCAAGCGCATCGCGGTTCCTGGCACGCTGACGACCGCATATCTGGCTTTGCAGCTGTTTGCTCCTGGCATCGAAACAGAAGTCGTTCCCTTTGACCAGATCATCCCGCAGGTACTTGAAGGCAAGTACGAAGCCGGACTCATCATTCACGAAGGCCAACTCACCTACGACAAATCCGGATTGCACCGTATTGTCGATCTCGGCAAGTGGTGGGGTAAGGTGACGGGTCTGCCGCTGCCTCTCGGAGGCAACGCAATCCGCCGAGCTCTAGGTCCCGAACTCATGCCGGTGGTGACCGCTGCCTTGCGCGAGAGCATCCAGTACGGATTGGATCATCGCGAAGAAGCTCTGTCGTACGCTATGCAGTTCGCCCGAGATCTCGACACATCGTCCGCCGACAAGTTCATCGGCATGTACGTGAACGAGCGCACCCTCGACTACGGCCCCGACGGCCGCGAAGCCGTCCGCCGTCTGCTCGACATGGGACACAAAGCAGGAATCATCGGCCCAGAGGCGAAGGTGGATTGGGTGTAGGAGGCCTTTGGCTCCTAGCTTTTAGCTGTTGGCTGAAGATTTTTATTTGCCATGCTTCACCCTGCAAAAAAGTTGTGAAACCCCAAAGAAGATAAGCCGTTCGCACCGGTTGTAAACAGTTTTGACTGAGCCCATAGCTGAAAGCCAAAAGCCAAGAGCCAGAAGCTTGTCTCCCCAAACCCTCCTCATCGATGCCGACGACACGCTCTGGGAGAACAACGTCTATTTCGAGCGCGCCATCGCGCAGTTCATCTCTTTTCTGAATCATCACGAGTTCTCGCCCGAGCAGGTGCGCGAGGTGCTCAACGATGTGGAGCGCGAGTGCATTGTGAAGCACGGTTACGGCCTGCACAGTTTCGCGCACGCGCTCGTCGATACCTTTGAACGCCTGAGCGTTGAGCCGGTGACGCCCGACCTGCACGCGCAGATCAATCGCTTTGCCCATACGATCGCCGATCATCCGGTCGAATTTTTGCCGGAAGTGCCCGAGACTCTGCAGTACCTGTCCGAGCGGCATCACCTGATCCTGGTGACCAAGGGTGCGATCGCCGAACAAGCCGGGAAGGTGGAGCGCTCCGGCCTGAAAGAATATTTCACTGCCGTTGAAATTGTCGCCGAGAAGGACACAGCAGCCTATGCTCGCGTGGTCGAAAAATTTGAGCTCGAACACGATTCCACCTGGATGGTTGGAAATAGTCCCAAATCCGACATCAATCCCGCACTCTCGGCCGGACTGCATGCGGTCTTCGTACCCCACGGCAACACATGGATTCTGGAGCACGAAGAGGTGAGTCCCGCGACACCGCCGCAGAAGTTGCTCATCGTAGGCCGCTTCGCCGAACTGCGCGAGCACTTCTGACGTCCCATCGCATTAAGTCCACGCTACGATCCATTTTGTCATCCATCCTTCTAGCATTTGTCATCCTGAGCGTAGCGAAGGATCTGTGCAACACGCGGCGAGTGGATAGTTCTTTCCCTTCGCTCACGATGACAAGGCATTGGGGAAGGGAACACATTAGAGCGCTAGAGCCGTCCTCGCTCCACCGCTCTCCTCAACTGCTCGAGGACTGGTTGTGTCTGAAAGCCAAATTCTTCCCGAAATCGGTTCGAGTTCAGCAGCCGAGGATTGCCCACAGCGAACTTCTCGCCTAAGCGGACGCGAACCTTCGAATTCAAACACTCCACTTCACGCTTTAAATCAGACACGATCACCGATTCGCACGCTGCGTTGTAGACTCCATGCGCCGGGCATGTCGCCTGTAGCAACAAGACCAGCATCTTTGCGACATCGTCGCCATGCACCAGCAGAATTCTTTCTGATCCCACGTAAGGCAAGAGGATTTCAGACGCGTCCGTGCTCTCGATCTTTTCGAAAATCTCGCTCCTCCACGCGGACGTCGTCGACTCTGCTCCAGTTCCCACAACACGTCCAATCCTGAGACTGGTGAATCCCAAACCGTGCGACTCTCGATAGGCTTCGCCAAGTTGTTCGACATAGAGCTTCGCGGCGCCGTACAAATCTTCCGGCGCGGCACGATCGGCCTCCGAAACGAATCGATCTGCAGAGCACGTTCCGTAAACGCTCAGCGAACTGCCGAACACGAAACGCTTCACCTCGAACCGCTGCGCCAGTGCGAGCAGGTGAAGACTTCCCATGACATTGACTTGCGTTGCGCGCACTGGATCACGCTGTGCTGCCGTCGGTAAAATCGCCGCCAGATGGATGATGCCGCCGATGTGCCGGGTCTCAAAAACGTGCCGCAGAGAGCGGGCGTCGGTGAGATCACATAACAATTCATTCTCGACCGCCGGTCGAGTCTTGGGCGGTCCAGTCATGAGAGGTACCACGTCCAACGAAACGACTTTATAGCCTGTACGCTGTAAAAGTTTTCCCACGGCGCGGCCAATGAATCCGCGCCCTCCCGTGACCAGTACCGATCTTCTGTCGTCAGTGTCCATGGCCCTCCGGTGCCCGAATCAGATTCGTCACCATCGTTGCATCTTGGTCACTACCGCATCAAACTAACCAATACGTTCTATCGCGCGCGGCAATTCCGCATGTTACCCTCATCTTGCTCTGCGAATCTGGCTCGCACTTCGTCCGTGGCGATACAGACACAAAATCTACGGCGGCTGTTGCACACGGTTGAGGCGCTTTCCGAACTCGGTCCCGCGCTAACGGCGGAGCGTGAGTTTTCGGAAACTTCCCGCCTCATGCTGTCAGCCATCATGGAAGCGGCGGGCGCGCGCGAAGGCGTGCTTTTGCTCTTCAATGACAAGCCCGCCATGTTGACCTCGGCTACGGCACAGGGGTTTGCCTTGATGCCAGATCCCGCCTTCATTCCTCTCCTTCCGAAACATGTTCATGCTCTTACCGCCGCGCGTGGTCCCGTCGTTCTCAATTCTTCCACGTACTCGGTATTTCTCAGTTCCAATGGCAACGTCGCGCCCGAACTTTTCAAGTGTCTTGCTCCTCTGAAGGCCGGAGGCCGCCTGGCCGGGGTCGTCGCCCTCGGTCGGCGTCCCGGCGATGCTCTCTATGAAGATAGCGAACTCGACGCACTCGAGTTGCTGTGCAGCTATATTGCGCTGGCGGTTCAGAATCATGCCTTGGCGCAAACCATCACGCAGCGTGTTTCTGAAAACCTGCGTCTCATGGCTTCGCTGCACGGTTTCTACGACAACGCGCTGGAAGCCTTTGCCACCGCCATCGACGTAAAACACGTCAACATTCATGGCCACTCTCTGCGCGTCGGTCGTTACGCAGCTGCCATCGGGGAAGCGATGGGCATGGAGTCGAGCGATGTGGCCGCATTGCGTAGCGCAGGATATCTCCACGATATCGGAAAAGTCGCCGTCGATCGCCGGCTGTTCGGCAAGACGAGCGCGCTCGATCCGGAAGAATTCCGAGAGATGGCGGATCACACCACCGTCGGTCACCAGATCGTCAGCAGCGTGCAGTTCCCCTGGCCCAAGATTCCCGAGACAGTGCGTTGGCATCATGAACGCAGTGATGGTTCCGGTTATCCCGACAAGCTGGCTCACGACGACTTGCCCATGCAGGTGCGCATTGTGGGCCTGGCTGATTCATTCGACGCCATGACCAGCGCGCGTCCTTACCGCGCTCCGCTGTCGGTGGGAAGCGCCCTCAGCGACCTCGTACGCATGGCCCCGGACAAATATGATCCGAACGTGGTGCAGGGCCTTTTGATTCAGGTTCGGCGCGACGTGGTGGGCAGCAACCGAGCGCCATTGCTCGACAGCGTGCCGGTGAATATCGCCGCCTCCGACATCGATCAACTCGCCGCCACTCTGCAACACAAAGTCTCGCGCAACAAACTCTACCTGACCAAAGAAAACGGCCACTAGTTCCTCGGTGGCCTCATTTCCGCCCCAAGCCCTTCCCCTCCAATAGCTTCCAAGCCATTCCGGAATGGTCTAGGACAGCAACTTTTTCGCTCCTTAGGGTTCATAATTAGAGAACCTCTGTGTGGGAGTCCTGATGAGATCCAAGCTGGAAAAGCTTGTGCTATTGCTGCTGTGTCTAGGCCTTATGCCTGCGGTTCCGAGTCTGCTTGCCAGCAAGAAAGACAAAGCCTCCGATACTGGCGCGAACGAGCAAAAGCGAGCCCTGCAAGCGCTGAACCGCCTCACCTTCGGTCCCCGCCCCGGCGATGTGCAGCAGGTCGCGGCCATGGGAGTGGACCGCTGGATCGATCTGCAATTGCATCCGGAGAAGATTTCCGATAGCGCCGTAGAGAGCCGTTTGGCAGCCTTTCGCACGCTGCACATGAGCGGGAAAGAAATCATCGAGGAATTTCCCGACAATCAGATCATTCGTCAAATCATGGACGGCAAGAAGTCGATGCCTTCCGATCCCGCTAAACGAGCGGTGATCCAGGTCCAGATCGCTCGATACCAAGAGAGGCAGCAACGCAAGTCTGAGCGGAAAGTGGGCGATCAAACAGCCAACAATGGGAAACCAGGCGATGCGACGGCGACTCCACCGAAAGCAAACGGCGGGGACGCGCAGGCGTCGCCTTCTCCCCATGGTTCCGGCGAGTCATCCGCGGGCGACAGCGCCGCTGCTGACAGTGCAAAGACCGCCGAGGAACTGGCGGCTGAGGCCGCGGCCAGCCCCGATGCCATGCCCGGTACGCCTGCGGACAACAACACTGCCACGGACGGCATGAGCGCTGCGACGACCGACGAACCTGCGAAAATGCCAGGGGGTGACGCGTCCGCGGGTGCTTCGACCGACCCGCAGCCGAATTCTGTCGACGACGCCGAAGCCCGGCGTCGCGAAGATCGTCTCTATGCGGATTTGAAAATCCAAGGGATGATGGACCTGTCTCCGACCGAGCGCTACAAGAAAGTCATGGCGATGTCGACCGCCGAGCAGGTAGTGTTTGGCGACTCTATGCGCGGCGGTAGGGGTCTGGATTTCCTTGCTGGCATGGATCCCAAGCAGAAAGAAACGCTGCTCTCGATGAACAACCCGCAGGCAGCGGTGCTGTCAGAACTGGTGCAGGCCAAATTGCTACGCGCGATTTACAGCGAGCGCCAACTCGACGAAGTAATGACGGACTTCTGGTTCAATCATTTCAACGTGTTCGTCGGCAAAGGTCCCGAGCGTGTGCTGGTTACCAACTACGAGCAGAATGTAATCCGTCCTCACGCTCTGGGAAAGTTTGAGGACTTGCTGCTCGCCACTGCGAAGAGTCCGGCCATGTTGTTCTATCTCGACAATTGGATCAGCGTGGGGCCGAATTCCATGCAGGGGCAGGGAATCCCGGAGCGGCGGCCATTGCGGCCTTATGGGCCGTATGGCCGTTATCCACGCTATCCTCAACAGAACCCCAACGCGAAGCGCAAACAGAACAAGGGGCTGAATGAGAACTACGGCCGCGAATTGCTGGAACTGCACACCCTCAGCGTCAACGGAGGTTACTCGCAGCGCGACGTCACCGAGGTTGCCAAGGTTTTTACCGGCTGGACGATTGAGAAACCCGCCGACGGCATGGGTTTCAAGTACGAACCTCGCATGCACGAGCCCGGCCCTAAGTTTGTCCTCGGACATGAAATCAAGTTCAAGGGCGAGGACGAGGGCAAAGAAGTGTTGCACATGCTGGCGACCAGTCCGCAGACGGCCCATTTTATTTCGTTGAAACTGGCGCAGCGTTTTGTCTCCGACGATCCTCCGCCAGCGTTGGTCGACAACATGGCGAAAACGTTTGAGAAGACAAAGGGTGATATCCGCGAAGTTCTGGCAACTCTCTTCCATTCGCCGGAGTTCTGGGCGGAGGGCGCCTACCGGGCGAAGATGAAGACGCCGCTCGAGTTTGTCGCATCCGCGGTGCGCGCCACCGGCGCCGATGTCGACGATGCCTTCCCGCTGGCTCACCAGATCGAAAAGTTGGGAATGCCGCTCTATTCCGCTCAGCCGCCGACCGGCTATTCGATGAAAGCGGATACGTGGGTGAGTTCGTCGGCGCTATTAGGCCGGATGAACTTCGCGTTGGGCATGACGTCTGGCAAAGTGCGAGGTGTGAAGGTGGACGCAGTGCAGTTAGCCGGCGGACCGCCTCCGCCCCCGGATTCCAATACCACGCTGTCGGCACTTGAGGCGAAATTGCTTGCGGGTGACGTATCGAAACAGACGCACGATTCGATCATCGCGCAGATTGAAGCGCCGCTCAAAAACGCCGGGACCGATTCGCCAGAGCAGAAAACAGCGCCACGCAATTCTGCAGGATCGCCCGACGCAAGCACGATTGCCGGTTTGCTGTTAGGCTCGCCGGAGTTTCAGAAGAGATAAGATTCCGTTATCAGCTTTCAGCGTCAGCTCTGAGCTGAAATCAAATGAGACTGATAGCAGATAGCTGACAGCTGAAAGCTGGTTTCCCCATGCCCATTACGCGTCGAGTTTTTCTTCGCAACAGCGCGCTTGCCGTTGTCGGAACGGCGGCGGTTCCGAGCTTCCTGACCCGGGCCGCCTACGGAGCGGTCGAACCCGGTGCGCGCACGAAGCGACTCGTCGTGATCTTTCAGCGCGGCGCTGCCGACGGCCTCAACATCGTCGTTCCTCACGCCGAGTCGCAGTACTACTCCATGCGACCCAGCATCAACATTCCGCGCAAGTCGGTGCTCGATCTTAATGGCTTCTTTGGACTGCATCCGTCGCTCTCGGCCTTTCAACCGCTGTGGCAGCAGGGTCATCTTGCGATCGTGCATGCGGCCGGATCTCCCGACACGACCCGCTCCCACTTCGACGCGCAGGATTTCATGGAAACCGGCACTCCCGGCGTAAAGGTCACGCAAGACGGATGGCTTAACCGCTCACTTCACGGCGCACCCGCGACGGCGCACGTATCTCCCTTTCGCGCGATCGCGCTCGGACCTTCGGTGCCGCGGATCTTAAGCGGCTCCGAACCCACCGTAGCCATGAACAACGTCAATGACTTTTCCGTGGGCGGCAGAAATTCGAAGAGCTCTCCCGCAGCCAGTGCGTTCGAGGCAATGTACGACCACTCTTCCGACAGCGTCCTGCACGGCACGGGAGCGGAAACATTCGATGCAGTCAAGATGCTGCGGGCCGCGGACCCTGGGAAATATGCGTCCGCTCCGGGAGCCAACTATCCCAGAGGCCGCTTCGGCGAAGGCCTTCGCCAGTTGGCGCAATTGATCAAGGCGAACCTTGGCGTGCAGGTTGCATTCGCCGATATCGCGGGCTGGGACCATCACGTCAACGAGGGCTCGACGGAAGGGCAGCTGGCAAATGTGCTGGGTGACTTCTCGCAAGCGCTCGCCGCTTTCTGGATCGATCTCGGCGATCTCGGCGAAGACACCGTTGTCATCACGATGTCGGAGTTCGGACGCACGGCCCGCGAGAACGGCAATCGCGGCACCGATCACGGCCACGCGAATGTGATGTTCGTTCTCGGCGGCCCGGTGAAGGGTGGCAAGGTGTACGGCCACTGGCCGGGCCTTGACCAGTCGCAACTCTACGAAGGCCGCGACCTCGCTCTGACGACGGACTTCCGCCAGGTAATTGGAGAAGCGGTGGCCCGCCATTTGGGAAATCAAGATCTAGCTGCCGTATTTCCGGGCTACGACAATCAGCCGGCGAAGTTCCTGAAGGTGTTGGGATAGATTCTCGTCACTCGCGAAGATACTTACACGGCTTCGCTGTCTCACAGGAAGCGCCGTCGCAGCGCGCCGACAAGAGCTGAGTTTGCTTTCGAGGAGATCATTTCCAGCGGCGAGAATCCTCGCCGCCACGCCAGCCAGAATGTCACCATCAGCAGAAGGAACGTAAGGATGATGTTGGGCCATGCGTTCAGACCCCACTGCCCGCTCCACGTCAGCTGAAGGTCCGGGGAAAACGGCACTAGGTAGGGAATGGGCCATTGGTATCCATCTGGCCCGCGCGAGCCCAATACGTCTTCAAACAGATGCAGGTGGAAGCTTGCAAGCGAAAGTAACCCCGTCGTCCATTTGCGAGTTGCGATAGCAAAGGCCAGCGCGGCGACAACCAATGCGAACGCCAGGTTGTGAAGCGAATGGTGGTAGAGGGTGAACCACAATATCGGACGCGTTGAGTTTCGAGTTAGCAACTCGGGAACAATGCCGAGGCCATCGACGTCGGGAATGATGCAGGCGACCGTGACGATCGCACGGTCTCTGCGATTCAACTTGGCACAGTTGGCAAGCACCCATCCGCTGAGGAAGTGCGTGATCGGACTCATGATCGTCGCGCTTACATTTCCACCAGCACGTCGCCGTCGTCGATCTTCAGTGGATAGACCACGACCTTCGCGTTCGCATTGTGCGCAGCCTCGCCCGTCTTGGGATCCCATGCCCAGCCGTGCCAGGGGCAGACGACTTTGCCGTTCTCAATCATGCCTTCGCCGAGCGGGCCGCCGCGATGGAGGCAGACGTTGTCCATGGCGCTGTAGGTTTCGTTGACGTTGGCGACGCAGATGGTCTTGTCGCCACAGGGGAACTCTTTGGCTTCGTCGGTGGTCGGGAGTTCGGATTGGGTGGTGAGCTTGATGAAGTTCGGCATTCGATTAGAAGGCACCTTGCTGCGCTCGGCGGACAGCACCTTCGATTTCGCTAAGGGCAAGCGATGGCGGCTGTCCCCCACATGGTTCGATTTGCTGACAGCTGATGGCTGAGAGCCGACAACTATTTGGGCTGTAGCGTCTGCGCGATCATCACCTGCCGCTTGAAGTTCTCGACCATGTTGGGGTCGAGCCGCACTTCAGTGGGCCTCTTGGCGAGCGTCATGGTGTCGATCTTGTCCTGCAACTTGAGCAGAGCGTAGAAAAGATTTTCGGGACGTGGCGGGCATCCGGTAACGTAGACATCTGTGGGGACGATTTTGTCGACGCCTTGCAGCACGGCGTAAGTATTGAACGGGCCGCCGACCGACGAGCACGCGCCCATGGAGATCACCCACTTCGGGTCGGGCATTTGGTCGTAAATGCGCTTTACCACGGGAGCCATCTTGAGCGTGACGGTGCCGGCCACGATCATCAAGTCGCTTTGCCGTGGGCTCGGACGAAAGACTTCCGAGCCGAAGCGCGCGATATCGAAGCGCGAGGTGGAAGAGGCGATCATCTCGATCGCACAGCAGGCCAAGCCAAACGTCATCGGCCAGACCGCCGACTTGCGTGCCCAGTTGAAGACGTAATCAACTGTGCTGATCATGAAGTTCTTTTCAAACTTGTTTTGCAGCCAGCCCATGGATGATCCTCACCAACCCGTACTCTGGCAGTCTAGGTAAGCTGATGGTCGGTGTCAAACGCGATGCGGCAAGAGCTGTGTGGGCCTTTGACAGTGGATTCTTGCTTGCGCTACTTCGGCCAGGGTGGCCCGTCCCTGCGTTTTTGCAAAGGGGCGTACGATGCTTCCGACTCAACGGCGCGTGACTGCTAGCGGCTCGCATTCGAATGTGCAGGATGAGATCCCGGCACGAGGTTGTGGAATCTCGAATCTAGGGCCCCACCGTGATGACTGACGTCCCATTCTTGACCACCACCGGATTGAACAGAGTGGACCACTGCGCTGTGACGTGGAACGTACCCGAAGTGCTGGGAGCATGGTACGTCACGGTCAGGGATGAGGAAGCATCCGCTTGCTCAATCGTCCCATCTGGGCATGGACCAACCGGTTGCGTATTTCCCGACCAGTTGCACTGCGCGCCGCTGGCTCCATTGGTTTGAAGCTCGGCGATTGTCCAAAGCACCGAAGGTGCGCAGGAGGAGCATAAGCCGTGAACAGTGGCTTGCAATGTCGTTTGGTCGCTGGTGGGGATCGTGATCGACGCCGGCGAAACGGTCACAGTCACGTCATTGGGGTTATACGCGCCACCTCCGCCGCAGCCCGAGGCAACAATTAGCCAGAGGAATGCACTTACGCTCAGGCCTCGATACAAGTCCATTCAGGGAACTCCTGCATCAACGATCAAATACCCAGCGATAGACTGGTTGCGCTGTAGGGCGGTAAAGAGTACCACGGAAATCTCTGTTTTACCGTAAGAGGTGGCGTGACCCGGACGATCCTGAGTCCCACATTGGAGGGCACCCACCGTGATGGTGATGCCACCGAGATCAAGAGCTGGACCACCGCCGCTCTGCTAACCGGCTAGCTCAATCGCCCCGGCACCCGGTGATCGGAGAGTTCGGACATCTCGCATCGGAGGCTGGCCGAAGAAGCGTTTGTATTCACGATTGAACTGGCTGACACTTTCGTATCCGACCTCAAAGGCCACTGTGGAAGCGTCGAGACCATCCACGAGCATTCGTCCTCGGGCTGCTTGCAGGCGCAACTGCTTCTGATACTGCAACGGGCTCATATGGGTCAGCACACGGAAATGATGATGCAGCGTCGAGACGCCCATGCCCGCGATCTCAGCCAGATCGTCCAGACGTATCGGTTTCGCGTAGTTGTCCTTGATCCATGAGATCGCTCTCGCGGTGTGATAGCTCGGATCTCCCAGGGTTGCAACCGCCCGAAGGCGAACTCCCGCGGGCCCGCATAAAAGCCGGTAAATGATCTCACGTTGAATATGGCCACTGAGAAAGGGAATATCCTGCGGGCTCGCCAGTAGATCGACCAGCCGACAGCATGCACTGAGCAATTCAGTCGTGATCTCACCCGTCACCATGGCCGGCGTGTCAGACGACACTTCTCGAACAAGAACTTCTTCCCGGCTGAGGAACTCGCGGACCACCGGCATTTCGAGTTTGATCGCAACAGCGAGAAGGGGTCTCGATTCACTTGCCTCGACCACCTGGCTGACAATTGGCAAGTCGATCGCGGTCAAAAGGAATCGCGACCGGTCGTAAGTGAAACTCGTTTGGCCGAGATCGACGCGCTTGCTGCCTTGAGCAACCACAATCAGGCTCGGGGTATAAGTTCCTGAACAAGGGGCACTAGGTGCAGTTCTGCGCACCAGCAGCAAGCCCGGCACCTCTGTGATCAGCCTCTCTGAAGAGCCGATGAAACAGGCAATTTTCTTAGCCAGCTCAACCCTTAAGTCCTGTGTCGGCCGGGTTGGAAGCGCGCCGGAATGCTTGCCATTCATGTCCATTTTGTTGGCCTTCCCGTCGTAAGCATATCTGTTCGGCTCTGACGGCACCACCTCGAATCTCGCAATCAAGAGAATTAGGCAAAAGATCGGCAGGATCGGGATAACGGCACGCGCTGGCCTCTCCCTACACTGCAGGAGGAGAAGAAATGATGCGAAAGCGGAAGCTGGGAAACTCAGGACTTGAAGTCTCGGCTCTTGGCCTCGGTTGCATGAGCATGAGCTCGGGCTATGGCCCGGCTGCCGACAGGGGCGACATGATCAAGTTGATTCGTACCGCCCATGATCATGGCCTGACCCATTTCGATACGGCTGAAGCCTATGGGCCGTTCGCGAACGAAGAGTTGGTTGGCGAGGCACTCCAGCCCATCCGCGACAAGGTTGTAATCGCCACAAAGTTCGGTTTCGATATCGAGCTTGAGACAGGCAAGCGCGGCAGCGGAACCAATAGCCGGCCTGAGCATATCAAGCGTGTGGCTGATGCCTGCTTAAAACGTTTGCGGACCGATCACATCGATCTTTTCTACCAGCACCGCGTCGATCCGGAGGTGCCGATCGAGGACGTGGCTGGCGCGGTCAAAGAACTGATTGCCGAGGGGAAGGTCAGACACTTCGGTCTCTCGGAAGCTGGCATCAAGACGATCCGCCGCGCGCACGCCGTCCAACCGATCACGGCAGTGCAGAGCGAATACTCGCTGTTCTGGCGTGGTCCGGAGACCGAACTGCTACCGACCCTGGAGGAGCTTGGTATCGGCTTCGTGCCATTCAGCCCGCTCGGTGCCGGATTCCTCACGGGCAAGATCGACGAGAACACGAAGTTCGATCCCACCGACTTTCGGAATAACGTGCCGCGATTCTCGCCCGAGGCGCGCAAGGCCAAGATGGCTCTGGTCGAGATGATCAAGCGCGTCGCGGAACGCAAGGGTGCGACTCCGGCACAAGTCGCACTTGCCTGGCTGCTGGCGCAGAAGGCGTGGATTGTGCCGATTCCAGGAACGACTAAGCTCCACCGGCTCGAAGAGAATCTCGGCGCAGTCAACGTTGAACTGAACCTGAACGACCTCAAAGAGATCGACGAAGCTGCCTCGAGACTGAAACTTGAAGGTGCTCGCCTTCCCGAAGCTGCGTTGAAGATGACTGGACGCTGATCATTTCTGTTTTCAACCGTATGGCAGATCGCCGATCGCAAGGGAAGCCGAAAGGCAAAGGACGACGACATGAAATTGAAGCTGGCCGTTTTAGGACTATGTTTTTTGACGACGAATGTGCAATGCGGCGCTGCTCAAGCGCAACCGGCAGGGGCCGTGCAGCAAAGCCCCCGTGTCGTGCGAGTGGACAGCGGCCAGTTGCAAGGAGTGGTCGACGACGGCGTCGTTTCCTACAAAGGCATCCCCTTTGCGGCGCCCCCCGTGGGCGATCTGCGATGGCGGCCGCCTCAACCCGCGGCGCAATGGACCGGTGTGCGCCAGGCCACGGAATTCGGCGCGGACTGTATGCAGGCACGATTCGGCCCTCCCCCCGCGGCTGGTGCGCCTCCGGTTCCGGCGCCGTCGGAAGACTGCCTATTCGTGAACGTATGGCGACCGGCGAGGGCCGCGCCTGGGGCAAAGCTGCCCGTGATGGTGTGGATTTACGGGGGCGGCTTCATGTTTGGCTCGAGTGCCATGCCCTCAACTTCGGGGACACAGTTGGCTAAACAGGGCGTCGTCCTGGTCGCAGCCAATTACCGCGTAGGTCGGTTCGGATTCTTTGCCTTTCCCGCGTTGAGCCGCGAACATCCTGAAGAGCCCAAGGGCAACTACGCCTACATGGACCAGATTGCTGCCCTCAAATGGGTGCAGAAGAACATCGCGGCATTTGGAGGCGATCCCAACAACGTCACGATCTTTGGATTCTCCGCGGGCGGCGTCTCGGTGCACAGTCTCCTGACTATGCCAATGGCGCGCGGCTTGTTCCACAAGGCGATTGTCGAGTCTGGCGGTTCGCGTGACAGCGTCCTCACTGCGCGGCCGATGAGTAAAGACGGCGTCGATCCGAACTATCCGGTTTCGGCCGAGACGATCGGGATCAACTTCGCGCATTCGATGGGGATCGAGGGCACGGATCAGGCCTCGCTAGCCAAACTGCGCACTCTCACTGCAGAACAGATACTTCGCGGCGCGCCGGCCCAACCGGGTGTTAGCGTTCCGTCTTACGAGACAACACCGATTCTTGACGGCAAGCTGGTTACGGAGACTGCGGAAACCGCGTACAAGGCCCATCGCGAGCCGCGCGTTCCGCTCATGCTGGGAAGCAACAGTGCCGATACTGCAGGCAACCGGATAAAAGCGACGACCAAGGAGCAGCTGTTCGCTCGGTTCGGCCAGTGGAGTTCCCAGGCAAAGGCGGCCTACGATCCTGACGGATCGACAGATTTGGCCACCCTCATATCAAGGGCAAACGACGACTTTGGCCAGGCCGAGCCGGCCCGGTTCGCAGCGAGTGCCTTCGCGACCAACGGTTCGCCCGTTTATCTTTACCGGTTCTCCTACGTTCAGACTGGGATGCGGGAACGGATGCCTGCCGGGGCCCCGCACGGCGGCGAAATCGCCTTCGTGTTCGGCACATTGGGTACGCCCAGCTTTGGGCCGCCACCACCACCGCCGACACCGCAGGATCAGGCGGTCTCTCGGATGGCACAAAGCTACTGGGTCAATTTCGCCAGGAGCGGCGATCCGAATGGTGCGGGATTGTCGGCTTGGCCGCGTTACGATCCGAGCAGGGATTTGATCTTCGATTTCCATCCGGACGGCACGGCCGGCGCAATTCCGGATCCCTGGAAAGCGCGACTTGACGTGACACAGTTAGCCACCGAATCGGGAAAGCGCTCCGATTTCTGAGACAGCTCCCGCTCGTGATGTCGAATGGCAGCATCCACAGAATACAAAGCACCGAGGAGAAGATAAGACATGAGAACAAAACTTCTGGCCATCGCTTTCGCGGTGACCTCTTTATTCATTTTCCAAGCGCAAGCACAAACAGCGGACTCAGGCTTCCCGAAAGGCGAACTCTCCACCGCAAAGAATCACACCGGAAATATTTGGCTCAGTGAGCTAAACGTAGGAGACAGCACATTCGATCCCAGTATTGCTATGGCAACCTATGATCCCGGTGCAAAGCTGGATTGGCATAGTCATCCAGGCGGTCAGGTTTTACTGATCACCGAAGGAACTGGCTACTATCAGGAACGAGGAAAGCCGGCGCGCACCGTTCACAAGGGAGACGTAATCAAATGCGCTCCGGGAGTGGAGCATTGGCACGGCGCAACACCCCAGAGTGGCTTTGCCTATATCGCCGTTACACCAACTCAAAAAGGAAAAACAATTTGGTTAGAGCCGGTCAGCGACAAGGACTACAACAGCGCGAAATAAAGAGTTTCCCGCGATCAAAGATGCCAAGCGTCACCGCTGTCTGTCGCTTGGGAGACCGGCGAGAGTCAGGGGTGGCCCAGACGATCCTGGTCAGTCGCTGATTTTATTGTCGTTACCGACGCAGCAGTTTCGTCCCATCCTGCACGTAACTGTTGACAAATCGTAATTCCCTCAAGACCCCTCAATGAGCGAAATGGCGTTGTTATCGCCACTTATACCGACTCGGGCTATCCTAGGACCGGATGCCTTTCGGTTGAATCTGAAATCAGGAGGTCCGAAATGTCGAAACTATTCTGGCTCTGCGTTCTCACGATCTTTCTAAACGGGGTGTCATTCGCTGCTGACACAGACGGGACACTTCGAGGTGTGGTTACTGATTTGTCGGGAGCCGTTATTCAGAATGTCGCGGTGAGGGTGGTGCACTGGGATACCAGCAGTAGCGCTACGATGCAGGAATATTCGTTGCTCAAGACTGGCGCGGACGGCCGCTATTCCATTGATCTCAAACCCGGCGTGTATGACATCTTTTTTTCTTTCACGATCTTTTCCCCGGTCGCCATGAAAGTGAAAGTGGAAGGCGGAAAGACGCTCGACTTCGATACCAAGCTAAAACTGGATCGCTTGACGAACACTGTTGAGGTGCAAGTGCACTGATGATGACGTGGGCTAGTCTTTGGGATTGAGTCCACCATCCAAGGGCACTTCACTGGAATTCCCAAATTGGTTGGTGAAAAATCTCTCGATTTCACTCAAAACCCGTCAATGAACGAAATGGCCTTCCATGAGAAGGCCGGTCGGAGTCAAGCCGATTCGTTTTGTTTTTTGTTGGGGTCATGCTATTTCTTCCCCATCCACAGCCGCCACTGTCGCCACCCTTCCATCCGCACTCTTTGGTGATCTCTTGCGATGGAAACTGGGCCAGGCCATAGACGCAGTCACCGGAACTCGGCGTTTGGGGCTTTTGTTTTTTCCTTCCTAAGAAGATTTTGACTTTATGCTGCCGCCGGCATTGCTGTCTGCCGTCTATTCCGCAACGGTTCGTAAACCTCTCCACTCACCCACAAGCGATGCAGCAACACCGCCAGCTTTCGCCCCGTCGCAATCACCGCTCGCTTCTTCCCATTCTTGCCGCAGCGCGGACCAGGGCGGTCCGCGCTTTCGTCTGCGGTGAAAGTTAGCGGTTGCGCGTGTTGGCAAGAGCCCGAAGGATGATGCGGGTATTTTCAGTGATGGCACGCCGGATATACATGGTGAGGGCGAGAATAACGACAAGGAAGAAGAGATCGACGCGAAGCAACGAATGCAATAGGCCGCCTAGAGTTTCCAGTGGGAACATGTGGAGGTGCATCCAGATGAAGGCCGCGACGGCGAGAATACCAAGCACGCCGACGATGATTCGCGAGAAGCGTTCCGACCTGTCTGCGGCTGCAAGGGCCTGTTGGACGAAGGCGATTTCGGCATTCGTATTTTCGGAGTCGGGCTGTTTGAATTCGGGGCTCATACCGGTTTCCTTTCGAGAGTGAGGTGTTTGCGAAGTGTCGCGACTCCATAGTGGAGACGTGACTTGGCGGTGCCGACAGGAATGTCGAGAATAGCTGCGGTTTCTTCTAGCGAAAGATCGTGCTGGTAGTGAAGAAGGAGCACGGCTCGGCTGGCGGGCGAGACGTGGTCGAGAAGAGAGAGGAAGGCGGCATCTGGTGGCCCGCCAAGGTCGGGATCGGGAGTGATGATTCCGATGGGAGAGCCGTCCAGGGGTTGCCATCGGTGGGCGCGTTTGAGGTGGCTCATGGCTATGCGCGAGGCAATACGGAGAGTCCAGGCATGGAAGACAGCGGGCTCGCGCAAGAACCGGAGCTTACGGAAAATTTGGATTGAAGTCTCTTGGAGGATGTCGTCGGCGAGATCAGCGCCAGCCAAGCGGGTGATGTAGCGGCGCAGCGGCGCATGGCTGTGACGGAGGAGCTGTTCCAAGGCAGCCCGGTCGCCGGCCTGGGCCAGGAGCACAAGGAGCGTTTGGTCGGACGGTGAAGCCTCCTTCGGATGCGATGGGGCGTGCATGTTTGAAAGAGGGGTTAAAGGGAGTTAAAGTTCGGTTCCGTCCAAAGAATATGCTGGGCGAGGGCAAGGTGATTCAAGCTTTAATCGGCGTAATTGTTGCAAAATCGCCATCTCACTCAAACTCCTCAATCGGGCTGTCGCCTGATTTTGCAATCACCCTCTTCTGAAATGTATCCATGCGTATTCAAAGAGGGAGAAGATGCCTAGTCCCAGTATAGAAATAGCGGTAACTGGCGTCCAAAATAGAAGGATTCTGAGCGGCTTGCTGCTGAGCCGACTTGCCGCGAAGAACAAAGCGAAAAGCGAGACAGCGAGAATCCAGAACAAAGGAGAGAAAAAGCTTTCCAGAAAGCCTCCGGCAACCGCCGCCAGACCTGTTGCTTTGGAATTGTCAATGCCCCGTAGCGCAAAAAACAGTCCGGCGCCAAGCAGGCCACCAAATACGGCGGCCAATGCACTGAGCGTGCCTCGCACAATCGTCATAGGTTCGCCTCACAGATCGCTACGGTGCGTATTCTACTCAGAAAGCGGGGCTTTTTATGGATAACTGTTGCAAAATCCCGGTTACACTCATCGAGCGCGCCTATAGATCCTTTGCAAGTTCAAAGGTGGCAGCCGCGTGAGACTTGATCTCGTTTCTCCACAGGCCGATGTGACATCTGACCTTGACCCTGAAATTTAAAGAGCAGATCATTGTCAAGGCGGAGGTGGTGCAAACAGAATTCGCGGGAAAGATGCTAACTCCTGTGTTGTCAAGATTTTGACCTCTAAACCCTTGGGGCTCAAGATTTTGCAGAGCATTCTTGCAAACCCCACGCCAGTCGCGCCTTTCAGAGGGGGTTGGGGGAGGGGGGTTACCCTTGAAACCATCGATTTTCCCAGAAGAGGCTCGCCGAAAAGGCGGCTCATCTGTGCTCCTCGCCGGAATTTCTTTTTCGGGTTTCGTTACAATGAAAAACAAGGTTCTGTGAACCAACTATGTCCCTGACGAAGGCACAAGCGCTGGAGATGTTCGAGTCCGATGACCTGATCGGCATTGGGATGGAAGCCGATGCGGTGCGGCGGAAGTTGCATCCCGAAGGTGTGGTCACCTACATCATCGATCGCAACATTAATTACACCAACTTCTGCACCGAGTACTGCACCTTTTGCGCGTTTTACCGGCCGTTGAAAGGGCCCGCGGCGAAGGAAGGATACATTCTCGACTTCGACACGATCTACGAAAAGATTCGAGAGACGGTCGAACTCGGCGGAACGGGTGTGCTGATGCAGGGAGGTCTGCATCCGGACTTGAAGATTGACTGGCACGAGAAGATGCTGCGCGGGATTAAGGAGCGCTTTCCGCAGGTGCATCTGCATTGCTACTCGGCGTCGGAGATTATTGCGATTGCGGAATATAGTTCTCTGTCGATACGCGACACGATTCTGCGGCTGCGCGACGCTGGCCTCGATTCGATTCCAGGCGGTGGAGCGGAAGTGCTGGACGACGAAGTCCGCTACAAGATTGCTCGGCTGAAGTGTTTGACGGATGACTGGCTCAACGTCCACCGCACAGCACATCAGGTCGGCATGCGCACGACCGCTACCATGATGTTTGGTGTGGGCGAGAACTACGAGAACCTGGTCAATCATTTTCAGCGGCTGTATGAATTGCAGGAAGAGACCGGTGGGTTCACGGCGTTTATCCCGTGGAGCTTTCAGCCGCAGCACACGGCGCTCGGCGGTCGCCATTGGGACGAGGCGACAGCCGTCGACTATTTGAAAGTACTGGCGATCTCGCGGATTTATCTTTCGAACTTTCTCAATGTGCAGTCGAGCTGGGTGACGCAGGGGCTGAAGGTTTGCCAGATGGGCCTGCGCTTTGGCGGGAATGATGTTGGCTCTGTCATGCTCGAAGAGAACGTGGTGCGGGCCGCGGGCGTGACCAATTGCACCACCGAAGAAGAGTTGCGAAGGATTATTCGCGACGCAGGATTTCGTCCGGCGCAGCGGGATACATTGTATCGGCAGTATTTTTTGAATTAGAGTTTCGGTGCGTTGTTGTTCGCGGGAAGTCGCGCGAGTGTTACGGCTTCGCGTATGAATCTTCAGTGATCTTGTCATAGATTTTCTTTCGCCCCGTCCGGGGCTTGTTCCCTTCACAATGACATCGCCCCACAGCTGGCGCTGTGGGCTGCAATTCTTGCGCCGTCCTTCGACTCAGCTCAGGGCAGACTTCCGCGGCTGTGACGAATCGCCGCGTGAAATGCGGTTCAGACACATGTTCAGTGTTGTGAGTTTGTCTTTGCGTGGAAACAAAGTTTTGACAGAGTCGTTACAAGTTTCCCCAATCGAAATCTCTTTCGCGTAATCAAAGTCTTCAACGCGCACAAAAGTGTAGTCGTAGCCGGATGAAGGGCGTGACATTCGGAGGGAAAGTTCCGTTTGTTTTTCAAGCTTCAACCGGAGAGAGGCGCGGAGGACACGAGCAATCGTGAATCAACTAGAACGAAGAAGAGGAAGAGTATGAAGAGCATGAAGACAGTGGCGTTGTTTCTCCTGGTTGCGGCTATCGGCGCGAATCTCGCCGGCGGACGAGCGCAGGCGGAGGATGATACTCGAGTTGCAGTCAACGTCCCATTTGATTTTGTGGTGGGAAAAACCGTACTGAAGGCCGGCAGCTATAAGGTCGAAGTACTGCAGTCCGGGCTGGTTGATTTCTGGAGCAACGACGAAGGACAGCATCACATTGCATTGATGCTTCCGGGATCGGCGTCGAAAGCCCAGAATAGCGATCCGCATTTCGTGTTCACGCGTTACGGCGGCGAGGCATTTCTGAGCAAGATTGCGATGTCGGCTGACCTGAATCTCGAAGCTCCAGTTAGCGGCAGAGAGAAGGAACTCATCCGCAGCATGTCGGCTGGAGGAAGGGATTCTCTGGTGGTCGAGTCAGGTCGTTGATTTGCGGCGCTGGGTGCCTCAACTTTGGGAATGGCGGCATCACGAGAAATTGATTTTGTACGGCTCGCGATGCTGCCGCCAAAGGCAGGTCAATTGTTTTCAGGAAACTGTGGTGAGTCTCTCGCGGTGGTTGATAAAATAATTCGCAAGATGGCATTTCCGATTAAAGTTTGTGTGGTCTGCTCGGAGGAATTTGAGTTGAAGCCGGGGAAGCCGGGGTTTGCCAACCGATGTCCGGCATGCAGCGAACCTGAGGCGGATGCTTCCGCTGAAAAGAAGGGGATGAGCGCTGACGAGCGCAAGTCGCTGGCGGAAGCGAATGAGGCGCGAAGGAAGGCGATGCGGGATTTGCTGTATCGGCGGGATAGCTGAGAAGTCCGCTCGCAGGATCAACGCCATAGTCTCTGGACACTGAAAAGAAGCGCCGCGCGCCGCGCGGCGGACAGCCGAGGGCGCTGTCCCCACATAATCCATTTTCATTCCCACTCATTGTCGATTTCCTGGCGGCTGTTGCTTCAGGATCCACGTCGACATTTTTTCGAGGGCTACGGGAGAGATGGTTTCTTCGATCTCGGCGTATTCCGAGGGAGAGCCGGTTTTCGCGGGCTGGAATAAATGGTTGAGGCCAGGGAGTTCATCAACTTCTACGTGCTGGTTGCTGGCTTGTTTCAGCGCTTCGCGAATGGGTGGGAGATTCTGAGTGGGAAGCACTTGCTTGTCGAGTGAACCGTTGATGGCGAGGACGGGGCAGGTTACTTTGCGCAGCGCGGTTGCGGGATCATACGTCAGAAAGAAGCGGAACCAGGGAGAGGTGACCTGTTTGATTTGGGATCCGATCAGAGGCTCGGGAACTTCGCCAGCCAATTTTTCTTTTAATTCTTTCTCCAGCAGGGCTTCATCCTTTTCGGTCTCGACCAAGGTCAGCATCTCTCTTTCTTTGGCGGCACTCTTAGCGGCTTCTTCAGGACTCTTGCCGCTGGCGATTTCGATGGCCTCGCCTTGGGCGACGAGGACATCATCTCCGCGGACGCCGGTGCCAGCCATCATCACGATGAAAGCGACATCTTTATTGCGGGCAGCGACCATCGGGGCAATGACTCCGCCTTCGCTGTGACCGATGAGGCCCATTTTGCGGGAATTGATTTCCGGACGCGTTTTCAGGTAGGCGATGCCGGCTTCGACATCTGTGGCGAAATCGGCGGTGGTGGCCGTGGCGAAGACTCCGGTGGACTTCGCCGTGCCGCGATCGTCGGCGCGGAGAACAGCGATGCCGTGGCGAGTGAGGTAGTCGGAAAGAACCAGGAAGGGCTTGTGACCGAGAATGCTCTCATCGCGATCCTGCGGTCCTGAGCCGGTGATGAGCACGACGCCAGGGAATGGGCCCCTGCCTTGGGGAATGGTGAGCGTGGCGGCGAGTGTGACGTTCTGCTGCGAGTTGGTGTAGGAGACTTCTTCCTCGCGATAGGGATAGGGCTTGACGGGATTCTGCGGGCGTTTGAGTTCGAATTCCGATTCGTTCTTCACTGGCTTAAGCAGCAAGGTTAGTGTGCCGCCCCCTTGCGTCCACTTACCGTCGATTGCGGAAACGTCGGGAGCGATCTTGCCTTCAAAGAGTCCGGCGAGAGATTTGACTTCGATCTTAAGCAAGTCACCGGTGCGAGTGACTGCGGTAGTGGGGATGCCCTTCATGCCTTGGTCGGGGCTGTCGAGGGTGGCGGTGAGGCCGTCTTCGGTGTTGACGATGTGGAAGACGACGCGCAGTTTCATGGCGCCCGTGTCGAGCGAACCCATCCATGCGCCATCGATGTCGGAGGGCTTGGCGAGTTTATGTTCGGTCTTGGCGGGCATGGTCGAGCGCTTGAACTCGAGGGGCAACGGATTAGCTTGGGTCCAGGTGCCAGTAATGGTTTGGGCATCGGGCGCGACGTTGCCTTCGTAGGTGCCGTAAACGGCGTCGATGCCGAGGCTGAGCTTGGAGTCTTTCAGCGAAATGGAGCTGACCGGAATGCCATTGCCGCCGGGCTGGTCGATGCTGTCGAGCGTCGCCTTGAGAGTGTTGTCTGCAGCTTTGGTGATGTGAAGGACGAGGCGGAGTTCGGCGCCACCGGCGTGGAGGGTGCCTTGCCAGTCGCCAGCAACGTCTTGGGCGCGTGCGAGGCCAGTGGCAAGAATGAGGACGGTGAGGACGAGAGTGCGGTTCATGGATCCTCCTTGGGGGGCGAGAGAAGTTTAGGTCATTGCGAGGTGTCACGGAGGTCTTTGTCCCGGTCCTCTCGTGGTTTTCAAGGTTCAAACGGTTTACCACAAAGGGCACGAAGGTACACGAAGGAAGCGGGAGGACGGTGCTTGGGGGTGAGTCATTTCCGGGATAGAATGGGTTTGCCGACCCTCACGGCCTGTTTGAAATCATTCTCAGAGTTCCCTGTCTGAAATCATGAAGCGGCCTTCATATCTAGCGATCGTTTTGCTGAGTGCCGGCGCGTGGACCCAGGTTGCGAGCCATGGCGTGGCCAAATCGGTAGGCCGGGCTGTGATTGATGGGGTAGTGACGAAGGAGCCGGGGAGCGAACCGGTGAAAAAGGCGGTGATCGAACTGATAGCCGAAAATCAGACGGAGGGCGGGGACTACACGGCGGTGAGCGGGGCGGATGGGGGATTTCGTATCGAGGGCATTCTGCCCGGGCGCTACCATCTTTTTGCCGAACGCACGGGACTGCTGGAAGTCGACAAGCACCGGGCGCGTGGGGACGGGCAGGTGCTGACTCTGACGGCGGAACAGGAAGTGAAGCATCTGCGGATTCGATTGCAGGCTGCCGCCGTAGTGCGGGGACGGGTGACGGATGAAGATGGGGATCCGATGGCGAACGCTCAAGTGTCGGTGCTGCGGCAGACATACGCTTCGGGGCACAACCGACTGGAGCAGGCTGGAGCGGAGCGCACCAATGACTTGGGCGAATACCGAATTGCGGGGCTGGCGGCAGGGGATTACTACGTATCGGTGAATCCGCCTCCGGATTTCAAGAGCCTGATTGAGGCTGCGGGAGTGGGGGCTGAGACGCGGATGGCGAGCGATAAGTCGGCAACGACCGCGTATCAGACGACGTATTATCCGGGGACCCCGGATCGAAGCCAGGCGGCTCCAGTCGATCTACATGCGGGAGATGATTTCCCGGTGAACTTTTCTCTGACGCAGGGACCGAGCCTGAGCATTCGGGGGACCGTTGTGAATCTGCCGCCGCGGTCGTCGGCGGCGATCATGCTGCAGTCGCGCGATTTCAGCGTAATGCTGAATGGGGCGGAGATGCATCAGGACGGCAGCTTCGTGATTCGCGACGTCGCGCCGGGAGCGTACACGATTCTGGCGACGGTGGAGAATTCTCCGGTGCCGATGATGGCGCGGCAGGCGCTGCAAATCGGATCGAACAGCGTGGAAGACTTGCGGTTGGCGCCGCAACCGGGAGGTTTGATTCGCGGGCGGCTACGGGTGGAAAACAAGGGCGGAGGGCGATTCGATGCCAGCCAGATTTTTCTGCAATTGCGCTCGGCCGATGGAGACGACGAGGCGATTTCGACGTTCAGCATGGGCGATGGATTTTCTCATCTAGCGCATGTGGGACCGGACGGGAGCTTTGAGTGGAAGAGCGTGCCGCCGGGAAATTATTTTGTGCAGCTCACGGGAGACGCTGGGGGGAATTCCGATCTATTTTTGAAGACGGCCGCGGCAGGCAATCACGATGTGAGTGATGCGGGGATCAGCGTGAATGGCGGGGTCGTCGTGCTTGACCTGGTAGCGAGTGCGAATGGTGGCGTCGTCGAGGGAGTTGCGGTCGATGCGAAGGGCGAGCCGGTTGCGAACGCGGTGATTGTGGCCGTGCCGGAGATGCGTCTGCGAGGGCTGATGGAGCGGTATCGCAAAACGGTGAGCGATCAGAGTGGGCGCTTCTCGTTGCGCGGAGTTCATCCCGGGGATTACACGGTGCTGGCTTGGGAAAGCGTGGATGGCGAGGCTTATTGCAATCCGGAATTTCTCAAGAGCTACGAGGGGCAGGGCAGTTCGCTACGGGTCAATGAAGGAGATCGGAAGGGGATGCGGGTAGAAGTGATTTCGGGGGGCCAAGGAGAACCTTAAACCTTCCTCCATAGAGGTCACAGGGTCCACTGAGGGCAGGGATCTTTTCTAGTCACAGCATAACGTTCGTCCTTTCCAGTCGCATCCGTCGTTCAAATCCTTTTTTTCGATAACAGGGTCCTCAAGGCTTTCAAATACCTACCTTTTCAATTCCATTCCTCAGTTAAGTCAAGTTCTGTCAGTAGGTTACGCGTGCATCTCCAGGGTCCCCGCGGCATCAAACTATATAGAGGTTTTTATATGGTTTTTATCTCAGGAGGAGGCCGATTATGAGGCTGGCGAGATGGAGTGCAGTGGCTGGAAGTTGGTTTCTGGCGGCGCTTCTGTCTGTGCCTGCGTGGGGGGCGAATGCAGACTACAACAACAGAAGACAGACGGCGATGCCGGGGACGTTGAACTATGTGGAGGGAGAGGCGTCGGTGGGCGACCAATCTCTCGACTCGAAGTCGGTGGGCTCGGCGACTTTGCAGGACGGGCAGGTGCTGGAGACAGGCAATGGCAAGGCGGAGGTGTTGCTAACACCAGGGGTGTATTTGCGGCTGGGCAGCAACAGCTCGGTGAAGATGGTTTCGAGCAGTATCACGAATACGGAAGTTGCCCTGAACCAAGGGCAAGCAATGCTGGAAGTGGATGAGATTTACAAGCAAAACAATATCCATGTCAGCCAGCCGGGAGCGGACACGCGGATCGAGAAGAATGGTTTGTACGCCTTCGATGCCGGCAAGAATCAGGTTCGAGTGTTCGACGGCAAGGCGCTGGTTTCGGCGGACGATCACAATACGACCGTGAAAGGCGGGCATGAGCTCGCGCTGAACACCACCGGGAAGCTGAAGGCGCAGGGCTTCGACAAGCATGAAGCCCAAAAAAACGACGATCTGTATCGCTGGAGCAGCTTGCGATCGGAATATTTGTCGGAAGCCAACGTAGATGCGGCGCGGACGTATTATGGCGTTGGCGGCTACGGGCCTGGCTGGTGGGGACCGGGATGGTATTGGGACCCGTGGTTTGCTGGATTCACATATCTTCCGGGGGCGGGATTCTTTTATAACCCGTTCGGTTGGGGATTTTATTCACCAATCGTGGCTTATCGCACGCCGATCGTGGTTGCGCGTGGAGTGCATCACTTTGATGGGACCCGGCAAGTGGCGATTGGGCGCGGGTTTCACAGCCACGCGGTGACCAGTTTCCACTCTGGGGCTGGCGGATTTCGTGGCGCGCCGATGGGATCGGGATTCCATGGCGGTGGAGTAAGTCCACGCCGCTAAGTGCGCTAGAAATCGTGGTCGCGCCTAGCCTCGAATATTGTTGAAGGTCAAAGTCCCCACCCTGTCGCAAACAACGCGACCAGGGTGGGGCATCTTTTTCACTTTTTTCACTTCCTGATGTTCACTTTACGACTGGGGAGGTGGCGTCGGCGGGCTTGGATTCGTCGGCGTGAATCTTTCCGTCGTCTTCAGCGTAGAAGGAACGGTGCTCGGCGTCCATATTTTTTGGAGTCATGGTGAGGACGTAGCTGTCTTTCTTGCCTTTGAAGTTTGCGGTGTAGTCTCCGCGCTGGGAATCGACCATGCGCTTGGTGAAAGATCCGGAATGCACGAGGTCCGCGAGAGTAGTGGCAAAGTGGTCGTATTGTTTGTTGAACTGGTGCTGGGCACGGATGACGACGCGCATGTAAGCGAGGGCGGCGGCCTCAGAATCGGAGCGGGCAGGATCGCCGGGGAACTTCGGTTTGTAGGTGGAAGCCGGCGCGTTCGCTTCGGGCATGGTTCCGCCGGGTTCTTGCGCGAATAATGTGCAGGCGGCGAGGATGACGGCGATTACGGCAAATAATTGCTTTGGTACTCTCATGAGAACGGTTTCTCCGTAGTAGTTGTGGTGCGGGGGAAAGCTGGTCGAGTTGCGCTCGACGGACAGCCGCTTCGACTTCGCTCAGGGCAGGTTTTGGCTGCTGTCTCGACAAGTTCAGTCGTGGCTGGTCTCACATGTTTTCTCTGGTGGTTGTACTTACAGGTTGAGTGGCCAATGCGGCGTTTCGCCTCATTTTTCCATGTTACTCCCGTAATTTCCCTTCGGTCACCTTCTCTTTGCAATCAGTCGAATTCTTACTATGCTGAGTAGAAGAATCTTGCCTTACAGGGAAACCTATGAAAGCAGCCGTAGCCAGAAAACCAGTCATCAAAATCGCGGTGGTGGAAAGCGATCCATTGCGCTTTGTTGGGTTCCGCGCATTGTTCGATGCCGAGCCCGAATTTGAACTCGTCTCCGCGTCACTGCCTGAGATCAGCACGCTGCAGGGCATTGATCTCATTCTGCTCGGCAACCGCAACGGACAAAACCTGTTTGATGTGATGGCCAGCCTGAAGGCCACGCGTCCGGATCTGCGGATTATCGTAACGGGCTCGGGGATTGACGAGGAAACCATTCTGAAGGCTATCGCGTCAGGGGCCAAGGGCTACGTGGATGAAGCGGCCACGCCGGCGGAGTTTGCGCAGGCGATCCGGATTGTGAACCAGGGATCGGTGTGGGCTCCGCGCAAAGTTCTTTCGATGTTCATTGAACGGGTATCGTCAGCGCCAGGACGAATCTTCCCGGCGGGGCGGGTGACGTTCACCGATCGCGAGAAAGAAGTTCTGGAGATGCTGGTGGCCGGTCGGTCCAACAAAGAGATTGGTGGCCAGTTGGGGATCGAAGAGCGCACGGTGAAGGCGCACGTGGCGAAGTTGATGCGCAAGGTCGGCGTGCAGAACCGCATTGCGCTGTCGGTGCACGCTATAACGCATTCGCTGGTGGCGACGAAGTAAGGCAGCAACTAGCTACAAGCTGCTAGCCACAGAACAGGCAGTCACTAGAGGGTCACTTACCTTCGTAATCTTGTCGGAAATTCTGGGGCGACGCATACTCGCCTCACCTACCACAGAACCTGGGAGACGGGGTTGAGAGTGGCGATTAGGGTCACTACTTTCAGCCCCGCATTTTTTTGTCCGCCAGGTGCCTTCCAATATTAGTCGGCTGATTCCTGATAAACCTCCGGGCGTTCACGACCGTCCCCCTCATTTACAATCAAAGAACTGGCTTTTCAGTCAATTTTTCTGTGGTGAGGGACGATGAAGAAACTTGTGTTGCTGACCCTAGTGGCGTGTCTCGGCAGCTTTGCGTTTGCCGGGGATGAAGAGTCGAAGGAATCGAAGGCGACGGATCGCGTGCAGGCAGCTGCGCAAGTGCTGAACGAGATCCAGTCGGCGCCGGATTCGGGTATCCCACAGGACATTTTGAGTAAAGCGGAATGCGTGGCGGTGGTTCCTTCGATGTTGAAGGGCGGGTTCATGGTGGGCGGCAAATACGGGCGTGGACTCGCGAGTTGCCGCAATCCGAAGGGTTGGAGCGCGCCGGCGTTCTTTACCATCACCGGAGGCAGCTTTGGATTTCAGGCTGGCGGACAGGCTGTGGACCTGGTGATGCTGATCATGAACAACGACGGGATGCAGCGTCTGCTGTCGAGCAAGGTGGCGCTGGGAGCGGATGCGTCGGTGGCGGCGGGGCCAGTGGGACGTCATGCCGAGGGCAACACCGATTGGAAGATGCGGGCGCAGGTGCTGACTTATTCGCGGACGCGCGGAGTATTTGCGGGAGTCAGCCTGAATGGGGCTGTGATGAAGCAGGACAAGGACAGCACGCGCGAGTTCTATGGGCACATGGTGACGTTCAAAGCTTCGCTGACGGGTGAGGTGGAGCCTCCGGTAGCGGCGAATTCCTTCTTAACTACATTGGCGAAATGGGCGCAAGAGGCGGCGAAGTAGGTGGTCCTTGCATCGCGGCTTTACTGTCTGAGGACTCCTCTCGGGCGCCGTAGTGGCTAAAGCCTTGACGAAAGATGAAGGCTTTTTCGCGGCGCGGAAAGCGCTGCGCCATCCAAATTCCGATACTTCGCGGGTGCGAGTGATATGAGTTCTACGACAATTGCGCCTCTGCTAGCGGGGAATGTGGCTGGGTCGGTGGGTGCGAACTTCGTGGTCGCGGAATGGAAAGATGCGGGAGGGCCGCCGGGACCGCCGCGGTGGATTGCACCGCTGCATTTGCATCGAAATGATGATGAGGCGTGGTATGTGCTCGAAGGCAAGCTCTGCGTTCGAGTGGGGAAAGATGTGGTGGAGGCAGCGGCAGGGGCCGCTGTTTTTGTGCCGTGGGGAACGGTTCATACTTACTGGAATCCGGGGCCGGGAGCGGTGCGGTATTTGCTGGTGATGACCGGCAATATTTATTCGCTGATTGAGGATATTCATGCGATGACGGAGCGTTCTCCGGTGGCGCTGCGGGCGGTGTTTGAGAAGCATGATTCGGAGCTGGTTGAGGAGTGAAGGATCGAGCTGCGGCCGATGGCGGCTGTCCCAACAGAGACCCTGCCCAAAGAATCTCACAGGTTTGACAAGCAAAATTCAGGGTGATACGGTCACGCTTCCCTCGATGCGGCGGAAACTCGAATACGCGGCAGCTTGGCCGTTCATCAAGATTCTAGGTGCAGTGCCGCGCGCGCTGGCGCGAGGGTTTGCTATTGGCATTGCTCAGCTGGTTTATCTGCTGCACTTCCGGTTGCGGCAGGTGGGCATGCGCAACCTGGAGATGGCGTTTCCCGAGAAGAGCATCGCCGAACGTAAGCGGATTCTGCGGGGAGTGTTTACTTCTTTAGGGCGGCAACTCGCCGAGTTGTGCCAGTTTCCCAAATACACCAAGGAAAATGTCGATGAGGTCGTCGAGTATGACGGTCTGGAGAATTACGAGCGGGCGTATGCGCGAGGCAAGGGCGTGCTATTCCTCACCGCACATTTCGGGGGATGGGAGCTTTCTGCGTTTGCACATTCGCTGCACGGGCACTGGCTGAATGTGGTAATGCGGCCCATGGACAATGAGTATCTCGACCGGTTGCTGCAGAGATATCGCACGATGCATGGCAACAAAACCGTGGCCAAGGATGATTTCGTGCGCGGGCTGCTGGCGGCGATGAAAGCCGGGGAAACTGTTGGAATATTGATGGACACGAATATGACTCCGCCCCAGGGGATTTTCGTGGACTTCTTTGGCATTCCGGCATGTACGGCGAGTGGACTTGCGCGGATTGCGCTGCGTACGGATGCGGCGGTAGTACCGGGATTCACGATTTGGGATCCGGCGCTGGGAAAGTACCGGCTGCGCTTTGACCCGTCGCTCGAAGTGATTCGTACAGGCAATCTGGAAGCCGACATTGCTGCGAACACGCAGCTATTCACCAAGGTGATTGAGGATTATGTACGGAAGTATCCCGACCAGTGGCTGTGGGTGCACCGGCGCTGGAAGACGCGTCCCGAGGGCCAGCCGCCACTCTATTAGCGATACGAGCGTTGAAGATATCCTACTGACCTGGCTGGACTTCCGGCACCGCATTCACTAGATCACGAAGCGGCTTCAGGACTGTGAAGCGAACGTAAGCTTGCGGTTTCTCTGCGTCATCCAAGGTGGCGAGTTTCGCCGCCTTCCATCCTGCGGCGGCGTGCAATCCAGACGAGAGATAGGACACTGCTTCAAGGCCCAGCGTTCCAAGTTCGGCGAGTTGGTGGGCTCGAGGCTCGGCTTGCGCAAGCAGGGGAGCTTTGGCCATGAGGCTCAGGATGCCGGGTTCGGCGGCGGTCCAAGCGTTAAACATCGACGCGAGTTCTTTCTCCTCCTGCTTTTGGGCTGCTGGCTTTTGCAGGTAAGTGCGCGTCAGCAACTCGAAATTGTGGCGCGAGGGCGGGTCGGGAGGGAGAGCGTCGACCAGGAGATCAAGCGGCGTGAGTTGATTGGCATGTTGCTGGTGCGCGCGCTGATCGAAGACAACGGGCTCGAGGACGGACGCCAGAACCTGCAGCGAAGCAATCTCGCGAGTTCCGCTCAACTGACGCAGGCTGGCGTCCTTCTGCGAGATATGGGTCAGGCCGAAGGCCTCGAGACGAAGCGATTCGACTTCAAGGCGGCGGTACATGTCATCCACATCATTGACGGTGCGAGGAGACCACAGGCGCTCGGCGATTGTTACGGTGCGCGGCCAGACCCGTGAGTCGATGTCGACGAAGCTCGTCTGTTCCATCCACATACAGGCTTCTCCTCCCAGAATGCGCGCCTGCTGTTCCGCGTTGAGGTCGGTGGTTTGCGGCAGGGGATCGACGGCGTAATGGTCCGCCGCTGTGTTCATCAGATTCAGGTAGTAGCCGGCAGAGAGGATGCCGTTGTAACCGTTCCTAGCCCCGGCGGCGAGGGAATCAAAGCCGCGCCAGCTTTGCACCATGACATCTTTGGGGAGGTTGGGAGTGAGTATTTCGTCCCATCCGATCATGTGCTTGCCGTGCTTCTCGAGAATTTTGAGCAAGTGCTCATTGAAGTAGTTCTGCAGCGCGGCGGAGTCTTTGAAGTTGTGTTCGCGCATGAAGGTCTGGATGCGCGGGTTGGATTTCCACTCGACACCGTTGTTCTCGTCGCCGCCGATGTGCAGGAAGTGGTCGGGGAAGATAGCAGCCATCTCTCCGAGGAACGTGTCGAGGAACTTGTAAGTGCTCTCGCGCGTTGGATCCATCGTAGGATCGAAGACGCCGAATTTTCGCTCGATGTGGAAGGGGCCGGGTGCGCTGGCGAGATCGGGATATCCGACGAACCAGGCGCTGGTATGGCCGGGCATGTCAAACTCGGGAACGACGCGGATTCCACGGTCGTGGGCATAGGCAACGATGGCGCGCGCTTGTTCCTGGGTATAGAAGAGTCCGTCAGAGCCGAGTTCGGTGAGTTTGGGAAAAGCTTTGCTCTCGATGCGAAAGCCCTGGTCTTCGCTGAGATGCCAATGGAAGACGTTGAGTTTGACTGAGGCCATACCGTCGAGGGTGCGCTTGATAACGTCGACGGGCATGAAGTGGCGGGCGCAGTCGAGCATGAGACCGCGCCAGCGAAAGCGCGGCGTGTCATGAATGGCGACTGCCGGGAAGAATGCACCGGTCGAGTCGGACTGCAGGAGTTGTTCAAGGGTGGCGAGGCCGTGCATGGCGCCAACGACCGTCGCGGCTTGGAGATGTGCGCTCGTAGGAGTGACTTCGAGGGCGTAGGACTCGTTTTCGTCGACAGATTGGATGGTCTCTCCGGCAGCTTCGACAGTGATGATCAGATTTGCCGAGATGGTGTCAGCGTCGGGGGAAGTGGGAATGGTGACACCGCTACGCATCTTGATGCGGGAAAGGCTGCGGGTAATGGCGGCGTCGAGCCGCGCATCTTTGAAATGATCGGTGACAGTTTTGAAAGATGGGGTGATCGCAAGGCGTCCGTCTTGAGCCGAAAGCTGCGAAGGCTGCGGCATGAGAGTATTGATGAAGGGTAAGGACGACGGGACCTGGGCAGCCGCGAGGGAGAACGCCGCGAGATTTACGAGAATCAGTGCGATTGCGTGTAGGCGAGTCATGATGCCTCTTTCAATGGTCGTGGCGCGCAGTTTTTCTTTATCTATGAAGGAGATCAGTGCCTGCGACGATTTAACGTACCGCAGATTCTAGCGTAACGAGGGTGCTGGAACGAGGTTGACAAACGATTTGGTGCTGGCTCAAGTTCCGTTTTAGTTCTGCGATTATCCCTTCGACTTCGCGCTTTCGAAAATCCCAATTTCTGGCGCGAAGTGCGCGCAAGAAATAGGGCACCCAAAAAGGCAGGATGATGAGGGCTCGCTTAGGATGATGCCCTTGGATAGTGGTCCAAGCTGCGGCTCAGGGGCTGGGCTTGCCGAACGGTGAGAAGTGCAGTCTGAGCCATGCGCTCGAGGATCGCGAGATCGCCTTCGTCGAACGCAAAAGAGTTCGGGGAAAAAACCTCGAGCAGGCCGACGACCGCGCGCTCGTAACGGATGGGCGCGGCTGCGATGGAACGAATGGCGAATCGCCGGCAGACGCTGGCGTCGACGCGGAGATCGATTTCGGCGTCGTCACAACGCAGAGCTTTTCCGGCGCGGATGCACTCGCCCGAGAATCCCTCGCCGATGTTGACATGTGTGCCGAGGGGCGGTCCGCCGATCCCGACGCTGGCGCGGCACATCATGGGGCCGCGGTCGACGAGCGCGATCGCGGCGCCGCTGCCGCGCAAGAGAGTCCGGGCACGTTCGCTGATGACGCGCAGAGCGGTATTCAGATCGGATCCGAGAGAGTGGAACTCGTACTGAATCGTACTGGAGCCTGAAGGTGGACCCTGAAATTCTGACGCGCCGGCGGTGGCTTCCAGGCTGACCGAACGCGTTTTTGAAGATGTATTCGCGGCAGATGGGTAGCCCGGGTTGAAGCCAAGCACCCGATCGAATGCCAAGGTGGGTGCCTTGCGGCTGGGCGCTTCATCGTTGAGGGCGAGCCATTCGTCCAGGCGGCGGCGTGCCTCCGCAGGCAGTTCGGAGAAGCGGACACCAGCACGACCGAGGGCGTCGGCCCATGCGATATAGCCCGTGGTCTCGAGGTGAAGATCGGGATCGGGCAGATCGAGGCGGAACTGAAGGCGACGTTCGGCCCGGCGGTCTGTTTCCAAAGGGACCGAGGTCTGCATCGATAGTCCCTGCTCACTGAGATCGAGAATCATGCCCCCGGTGACACCGTCAAAGCTGGCAAAGACGGGGCCATTCACCTTGTGCCGGAGACAACTCCGTCGTTCTGGGAACATCTTGCCAATACCTGCCTTGCTCGATTGTCGCTTAAGGCGCGAGATTGTCCGTGGGGAAAACACAGATCCGCGCATGCCTTACTCCGTCAAGACGGAGGGAGTCTGTAGCGAGTGAGCTACTGGGATGATCGAAGCAAATACGCATGAAGGGAAGTGCATGACGGGGTTCGGGGCAGTTCGAGCGGGCGTGGTATCCACGGGGGACGACCTTAACTCTTCTTCTTAAGGCCAGCGTGCACGTAATTGTAGTTCTCAAAGGGAATGTGAAGAAGGAGTTCCAACTCGTGGATGCGGTCTTGCCGGCTGTTGTAGGCCGACCTTTCCGCAGAGGATAAGCCTCCGAAGACCTCGTCCTGTCGCGCCCTATGCTGCTCTCTCTCGAGTCGCGCTAACTCGAATTGGGGAGTCTCGGTGTTCATGACCCAAATGCCTTCATCCGCGGGAAGAGCCGAGCAGAAGTACTAACCTTGGTTCCAACTTAGTCCTTCGTGCGAGGAAAGGAATACCCCAGACACTGTACGTTAGCGTACGTAGAAAAGTCCAGGGCGCTGGTACGCTAAACGTCCTGTTCAAGATGATGAACGCAGGGCATGGAAACTCACTCCGCGCTGATGCGAATGTTTTACCAATCCACTACACAGAACAGACAAAAGCCTGACACGTGCTCATATCGCAGCAAGCTATGGTGAAGTTGCAAGTGGGACGTGTGGTCTGGCAGTGATTAGGCGAGCGCGCTTGAGGGAAGCGATCGGATCCCACAAGAGTCTGCGTCGACTCTCGAAGGATCAATACCAACACTTCGAATCCAAAAAGGAGAATTTTTTCCAATGAGTAGTTTCGCCTCCCTCAAGAATTACCTGTTTGCCAACCAACAAACGAGCTGCGAGCAACGTCAGCAGACCAAACCAACCGCACGATTTCGCAGCATGCTCGCAGTCGCGCTCACGCTCGGATGTGCCTTCGGCATGGTCGCGAATGCAGCGGCGCAGAAGGTCGTAGCTCCACCGACTCCGACCGACATCACGCCCCCGGTGGGAAACTCTGTGTTCTTGGAAGGCAATGCAATCGGCTCACAGGGCTATATTTGCCTGCCGACGAGCACGGGTGGTACTTCGTGGACCATCAACAATCCCCGGCCGGAAGCCACGCTCACGACAAATGTATTTGGACTGCCGGTGCAGATCATTACTCACTTCACCAGCATCAATGCCAACCCGAATGGTGTTCTTCTTCCAGTATCTCTGAGCGGCAATGCGACGTGGCAGAGTTCCCTCGACAGCAGCAAGGTGTGGGCAACGGCGACGGGACATATCGACGCGGGCACGGACCCCGTGAGTTGTCCGCATGAAGGCTCGATTCAGTGCCTTCTGTTGCAGTCGATCGGGAATCAGAACGGACCGACGGGCGGGCGACTGTTGTCGAAGGTCACCTTTGTACAACGCCTGAATACGAATGGAGGATCTGCTCCAACCACTTCCTGCACCGTGGGACAGACTCAGCTCGTACCCTACACCGCCGACTACTATTTCTATCGCGCGGAT